>Ga0310121_10004129_pt1 | contig 12959 bp, 7 predicted proteins | sample CB27_Tmax_986_MG_FD_203504 | JGI IMG/M metagenome (GOLD analysis project Ga0310121, IMG submission 203504) | Marine microbial communities from Western Arctic Ocean, Canada - CB27_Tmax_986 | ecosystem: Environmental > Aquatic > Marine > Oceanic | place: Canada: Western Arctic Ocean | collected... | reverse complement strand
ATGAAAGCTGTGTTGGTATCTATTTTTCCGAAACCGATACGACCCACGCCATCCTGGAATAAGGCGGACTATTGGGGAAGTAAGGCGAGGTCGATTTCGGTTTGCCAGGCGCTGCCTCCGAGAATAACGGAGAACATCCCGCCCGCATTATTATAGCGTCCACCAAGGACGGTACCGAACTCACCGGTTGCTGTATTGTCGTAGCCGCCATTCACGGAGGCGTGCTCTCCCGGTGCATCGTTATTCAGGCCACCGGAGATAGTGCAACCTTTTCCATTCGCGTCGTTAAAACGGCCTCCGAGAACTGTCCCATATTCACCGCCCGCGACATTGGAGTGCCCGCCAGTGATGGAACTATAGGCACCGTCCGCTTCGTTCAGCTTGCCCCCGCTGACAGACGAGTACAGGGCCGAGGCTCGATTGGTGAAGCCACCAGAGATGGTGGCTGCAATACCAGTGGCATGATTGTAGCTGCCTCCAGTGACGGTTGCGTTGATCTCCTCTGCGACGTTGAAATATCCGCCTGCGATGGTGGTATTGGTGCCCCTTGACTCGTTGTACTCCCCACCCACAACCGTGGCGGCTTCCCCCTGGGTTAGATTATAGGTGCCCCCACCGATGGAGCCATAGGAGCTCTCCACCATATTATAGAGGCCACCGCTGATGCTGCCGTAGGTACCAAATACGACATTCCCAAAACCGCCGCTTACGGCCGTATGGGGATCCATGATGCCGTTTTCATAGCCGACGATCAGACCACCATAGCTATCGTAGGCGTGCAGGGGACCGACGATAAGATTATGACTTCCGTCGCGATCCTTGCTTCCGTCGGTTTCGTTATAACCCACCACCAGATTTCCGCGCCCTGTGCACTGCCCCTCACAGGCAGTGGAACCACTACCGTCGGTCACATAGATGTCAGCCCCCTCGAAGATCACCCGATCTTGTTCCGAGTCCACATTTATATAGTTGGCCAGTTCCACCAGGATGGCTTCCTGCTGGCAGCAATTATTTGCGGTGAGAGCCACATCGACATCGTTCAGATCGTAGATGCTGCCGCTTGTGGCCACCGTCGCGAGTTGGTCCAGCTGGACGTAGGTTGATAGCAGGGCGACCAGCTCCAGGTTGGTGACCAGGTTGGGCGCGTCCACCAGATCGGTGGAGCTGCCGGTGGTGGCCACCGTGGCCAGACTGGCTGTATCGGCCTTGGTTTCGAGGCCGACCTGGACCTGTGCCAGTTCGGCTTGACTCTGCCCCAGGGCCGAGGTGAGCGTGGACAGCTCGGCCTGGGTTGCGGTCAGCGTCGCGCTAAGACTTTCGATCTGGCCCTGTAACGCCTGCACAGTACTTTCAAGTATGCCCACCTGGTCGCCCAGGCCGGGATCAGCCGCATCGCCATTGGTTCCGTGGCAGATGACGTAGGTCTGGCGCACCTCGTCGGCGTCGAGTTCGCCGTTGCTATTCAGGTCAAAGCCATGTTCCAACTCTACCCCGCCGTTGGGGCAGGGATCGGCCGCCTCAAGAGGCCCCACCTTCGTCAGGGTATGGGAACTGGGCCCGTCCTGGCTCGACTGTCCCTGACAGCCGAGTAGAAGTGCCATTAGAAAACCGATGATCAAGATGCGCCCGAACATGGGAACCTCCACGCAAGTACAAGAACCGGCTGCGATGGTATAGCCGGTCCTCTAATGGTACTCTTCTACGGCGGGTTGGAAAAGGGCTGTCTCTTCCTGCCCGTATCTATCCCGGGACGGATGATCTGTGCGGTTATAAAGACGGCACCAGGATCTGGCCGAATTCACTGCTACCCCAGCAATTCATGCCACCATCCTGTCGGATCCCGCAGGTATGTTCTCGACCGGCGGAGAGCTGAAGAAACTTTCCGTCCGGCGGAATGGCCTGGCCCACGAACTCTCCGGCGAAATTTATATTTCCCCCCCAGCACTGGATGAAGCCCGTCTGGAGAAGGCCGCAGCCGTGAATACTTCCTGCCTCTACCTGTACGAAGAGTTCGGCCGGTGGATTGGATTGGCCTACGTAGTTGTCGTTCCAGTCGTAGTTATCGCCCCAGCAGGCGGCATAGCCATCGGCGGCCGTACCGCAGCTACTGGCGCTGCCGGCGCTGAGGTACACAAAAACCCCTTCGGGTGGTGAGGCCTGTCCGTAGTTGTCCTTGCCCCAGCATTCCACTTCGCCCGATAGAAGGAGCCCACAGGTATGGAATCGTCCGGCGGCGACCCTCGTAAAGGAGAAGCCGGGTGGTGCGGCCTGGCCGAAGCTATCGCTCCCCCAGCATTTCACAAGGCCCGATGGGCGGACCGCACAGCTATGGAAGCCACCGGATGCCACCTGGTCGAATAAGCCGGGCTCCGGATCCGCCTGACCAAAGCCATTCATACCCCAGCACTCTATGGTGCCATCGACCCGGATCCCGCAGGTATGTTCCCCGCCGGCGCTGATGGCAGTAAATTTCGATGTAGGTGGAGCGGGCTGGGTCGCCGCGTAGAAGCCCCAGCAACTCACATGGCCGGTGGGGTGTAAGCCGCAGGTATGCCAGTCGCCGGCGCTCAGATCTGTGTAGCTATATTCTTTACAGCCCAGCCCGGTATAATCCGGCAGACAGTTGGTACATTCGGGCAGGGCCGCATAGACGTTCGAGCAGATGGTGCAGTCGGGACCGATAAATTCGGGTTTACAGGCGACGCAGTTCGGTAGGCTCTTATTGGGGTTCAGACAGAACTCGCAGTCTTCGCCCGTGAAATCGCCGAGGCAGTGGGCGCAGTCCGGTAGGCCCATATGGCTATTGGTGCACAAGTCGCAGTGAACGCCGGTGAATTCTGGCTTGCAGATCTCGCATTCGGGGGTTTGCAGGTTGCCATTGTCGCAACTACCGCAGTCCTCGCCCAGATGGCCCTCGTCGCATTCACAAAACCCGTCCGATTCACAGCTGCCATACCCGCTGCAGGTCTCTCCGAATTCGCAATAGCGGACACAGGAATCGTCCGGGTAGAAATTCGCTGCGCAGCTTTGGCAGGCTTCCCCCGTGAATTCCGGCTGACAATTCTGACAGGCAGGTAGAGACATGCGCGGGTTGTTGCAGTCCAGGCAGTCGGTGCCGGCAAACTCGGCTTTGCAGTCCACGCAGTCGGGGTAGGCCTTATTGGGATTAACACAGCGTTCGCATTGGGGCCCACCCCAGCTTCCATAACAGGAACAAAGACCCTCGTCGGTGCAGGAGCCGTGGCCATTACAGTTTTCCTCGGCGGTGCAGTGCATGCTGCAATCTCCATCGGGGAAGTAGCCGGGCAGACAGCTGGCGCAATCCGGTGGGGCGGAGTTTTCGGCGACACATTGTTCGCAGCCCGGACCGGTCTTCAGGGGATTTATGCATTGGCTGCAATTCAGTCCCGTGTAGTCGGTGAAGCAACTGCAGGCACCATCTTCGTTGCAGACGCCCTGGCCGTTACAGGTTTCTGCGGCGGTGCAGGCGAGCGTGCAATCCCCGGCTGGATAGAACCCTGGAACGCAGCTTTTGCAATTGTCCCCTGCAAAGTTCTCGGGACAGGGCGTGGAGCCACTACATCCGACAACCAGAAGAAGGATCACCACAGAGAATATGACATCGATTCGAGACAACTGTTTCCTCCGACCCGGAAGATTTTATCTTGCTTCGCCCCAAGATGCGAGTTGATGATGAAAACCAGACGTAGCGCGAGAAAAGATCGGGCAAGAAAAAGGCCCGGAATTGGGGTTGAAATGGAGCCGGATTTGGCCCCGAAATGGGGGCCTTGTTTTGGGGTGGATCCAAGGGCCTCAAAAAGCTTTGCACGGAGTACCCCCTTATTTTTCGGGCATTATCTACTCGAGAGTAGACAATGGTTTTCCGTCTGGCTATAAGAAGCATGCCCAATAGCCCTGAAGCCTTTTTGAGGCTGTGCGAGCGAGGGGAATTTACGAGTACTTGTTGTACAATTTGTCCTCCCGATTCCCGAGCCCTCTTATGACGGTACTCTCCCCTCGTTTCGCCAGGGCGTTATGGCTCGGTACCAGGGGTTTGCAACACAAGCGTTGACATACGTGCGCGCGATGTTGTAGCTCAGCCCGCTGCTATAGAACTTGGAGGCTGGTATGAAACGTGTTTTGTATTTATGTGTCGCGATGGCGTTTTTGTGGGCGTGTTCCGGAGGGGACTCCACCACGGATAACGATACGGGAACCGAGGACGCGGGTTCCGACGTACAGGAGACGACAGGTACCGATTCGGACGATAGTACCGGTTCGGATACCAACGATGTTTCCGATCCCGATGTGACGGATGAATGCGAAACAGCTGCCGATTGTGTGGATGACAATTCCTGCACCGAGCCGACCTGCGACGCCGGGCTATGTGTGTTTACGGCCCTCGAGGATGGAAGCTGGTGCGCTGACGGCCAGGTTTGCCAGGGCGGCGAGTGCCTGCCGGATTGTGGCGACGGAACCTGTATCGAGGGTGAAGATTCCACCACCTGTGCGGAAGATTGTGGCTCAAGTTGTGGCGATGGTGTCTGCAATGGTGATGAAGGTACGGCCACCTGCACCGAGGATTGTGGTACCAGCTGTGGCGATGGTGTCTGTAATGGTGATGAAGATACGGCCACCTGCACCGAGGATTGTGGATCCACCTGTGGTGACGGCGAAGTCAATGGTCTTGAGGCCTGTGACGATGGCAATACCGATGACGGTGATTATTGCGCTGCCGACTGTATGACTATAAGCGGATCCTGTGGAGACGGTGCCCAACAGGATATTGAAGTCTGCGAAGATGGGAATACCATCGACGGTGATTATTGCTCCGCCGATTGCACCGAAGTTACCGGTGCATGTGGCGATGGCGTGCAACAGGATAACGAAGGCTGTGATGATGAAAACAGCAGCTGGGGTGACGGTTGTACGCCCCTCTGTGGCATTGAAAATTTCCAGGCCGGTGATGTCATCGTGACCGAATTTATGCCCGATCCCAGCGCCGTTACCGACGCCAAGGGCGAGTGGATTGAACTGTATAACACCACGGATGGGGATATTATCATCAACGGTTGGTCGATCTCTGACACGGCCGGAGCGGGTTCGCAGCATTTGATCAGCGCCGAAGGCCTGGTTGTGGTACCGGCGGGCGATTACGCGGTACTGGCCAAGAGTTGTTCCGACAACGGTGGTCTGGTTCCGATCTATTGTTATGAGACCGGTACCGGTTCGCCGGACTTCGTGCTCAATAATGATGACGACGCCATCGTGCTCACCTGGCTCAGCAATATCATTGACTCGATCAACTATGGACCGCCCACCTGGACGATTTCATCCGGTGCCTCCATGCAGCTCTCCAATAGCGCGGATTGCATGAACCACCTGGCCAATGAATCGGCGGCTTGTTGGTGCCCGGCGACGGAAATCTACAACGATCCAGATCTGGGAACCCCTGGTGCGGCCAATAGCGTCTGCGAGTAGTCGCTTCGTAGATTGCCAACCATTATGATTTTGAGACTGGTCTGGTTTTTTTACCAGCCTGGGTTTCGTATCCTTGGTTTTTCCACTCGGATCCGGCCAGGTGTCGGTCCGGGCGAGACTGGTATACACTCAACCAATCGAAATTCGAGGCGTGGATGAATCGGCGGTTTCTATGGCTAGCACTGGTGATGGCGTGGCTCAGTCTCGGCTGTGGTGGTGACAAGACCGCACCCATTCCCACCGATACCGGTGCGGACACCTGCCAGGGAGACGAATGTGAGCCGGCCGACGTGTGTGGCGATCAGATTTGCGGCCCTGACGAGTCTTCGACCAACTGCTGCACGGATTGTGGCTGCTCCGACGGTTTCAGCTGTGTCGAAAATCAATGCTCTCTCGCAACCGAGGAATGTGGCAACGGGAGTTGCGAAGCGGAGTTCGACGAGAATTGCCTCAGCTGTGCACTCGATTGTGGTTGTGAGGAAGGGCAAGAATGCACGTCTGCTGGGACCTGTTGCACGCCAGTTTGTGACGGCCTTGTCTGCGGTAGTGATGGCTGTGGTGGAAGCTGCGGCAGTTGTCCGGCGGGAACGGATTGTCTCGGCGGTCAATGTGTCTCCGACGGAACGGACTATCCGAACCTGGTCGTGGATCCCCCCGCTGGCGAGGTGGGGAATGTGGTCGTAATTACCGCCTTTGATATAACCAACTGGACCAGTCCGGGCCTACTGGTCACCGGGCCCTGCGGCCAGGAATCGGTGAGTCGTACCGACCAGGGATTTGGGGCCGATGGGATCTTCTACTGGACCTACGAAATCCAACCGCTGACTGCGGGGACCTATACGATCACCTGGGTGCATAATGATGCCGCCGAGATCGCCATCCTGGAAAGTACGAGTCTTGTGGTGTCGGGCTCCAGCGAATGTCTGGGCTGCAATGAAAATGGGATCTGCGACGGAGCCGAAAGCTGTGCCAGCTGTCCTGCCGATTGCAGCTGCAGCCAACTCTGTATCGAGATTGACTCTCCATGTGTGGACAGCTACGCCGAAGCGCAGATCTGTGCGGCCACGGGAACGACTACGACCGTTCTATGTACCAAGACGGGGGTTTGCACTGGCGTCGGCGATGGCAGCCAATGCAGTTGGGGGGCCGGCTCCTATTGTGAAGATCCCTGCCAGTCCGATGCGCCCATTTGTAGCCAGGTGGGGGCGGCCTGCACCGACCATTATCCCGAAGAACAAACCTGCGAGGCGACGGGTGCGACGGCGACCGTCTGGTGCCATAAGACAGGCACCTGTACGGGCATTGGCGATGGCAGCCAGTGTAGCTGGGACCCCGGCTCCAGCTGCGACGATCCCTGTGAAATCGGGGTGGTCGATGCCCTATGCACGGAAGTGGGCGCAGACTGCGCCGATCACTATCCGGAGATCCAGACCTGCGCTATCAGCGGACAAGACAGCGTCGTGCAATGCCATAAATACGGTAGTTGCACTGGCGTGGGCGATGGTAGCCAGTGTAGCTGGGGCGCGGGTTCCTGGTGTGAAGATCCCTGTGCGTTGCCCAATTCGCCCGACGATCAGCTCTGCCAGGAGACAGGTGCGACCTGTGAAGACCACTATTCTGAGCTGCAGACCTGCGCTAGTAACGGTGTCACGGTGGCGGTCGCCTGCCACAAATATGGTAATTGCCTTGCCATAGGAGATGGCACCCAATGTAGTTGGGGTGAGGGCTCTACATGTGACGATCCCTGTGTTGCGGCGGCCTCCGATCCGACCCCGGTATGTGCGGCCACCGATCTTCCCTGCCAGGACCATTATGTCGAGATGCAGACCTGCACACCCACGGGAGAAGCGGTGGCGGTCTGGTGCCATAAGTTCGGCACCTGTCTGGCCCCGGGTGATGGGGCAGCATGTACCTGGGAGTCTGGCTCCTGGTGTGACGACCCCTGTGCGGAAGTGAGCTTTGGTTCGGCGCCAGTTGCTGTCTGTACGGGCCTGGATGGCGTCCCTTGTGAAGACCATTTTGCTGAACTGAAGACCTGTGACGATACCGGCTCAACCCAGTTGGTCTGGTGCCATAAGTGGGGTAGCTGTATTTCGGGCGTCGAGGATACGCCAACCTGCGATTGGGGAGCGGGATCATGGTGCGAAGATCCCTGTGGTGGTCCCTCACTCGATGCTTGCGGGAACAACCCACCCTGTGACGCAGGAGCTATCTGTTCCAACGGCTCGTGTGTCGAACCGGTCGTGAACCCCGGTGGAACCTGTGGCAACACCCTGTTGGTAGATACAATCCCCTTTGTCGCAACCGGCACGACGGCGGGTAGCCCGGACAATTTCTCCTACGCGCCCGGCGCATGCCCTGGGGTGCTCAACGGTTGGGGTGGTGGCGCACCCGATCATATCTATACGTTTATACCCTCGGTAACGGGCATATACACCATTCAACTGACTCCCTTCTTTGATGGCCATCTCTATCTCATAAAGGATTGCGCAAGCGCTGCAGAGGGTTGCCAGATAGCCAGCGAGGAGGTCGGCATCGGAATGGTGGAACGGATCGACTTTGAATTGCAGGCGGATGCCCCCATGTACATCATTGTCGATGGCGCGAGTGAATCGGAGAACCCCGCGGTCAACTCGGGTATGTACGTTTTGTCGGTCGACGATTGTGGCCCGCTCTGTGAGACGCCTCCCGAAACCAGCCTGGACGTGATGGTGTTGGTGTTCGACCCGGTTCTCGAAGCCCTAAGCGGTCTTCGACTGTCCGAAGTACTGGGCTGGAACGATCCCATCTCTATGTCCCTGCAGCTGGCCGAAGAGCTGGAGGCCGCCGCATCAGGGACGGTGAAGTTCAACTTCGTGAAATGGACCTGGGCGAACGCATTCCCACAGAAGACCGATGGCTTTGTCTATAGCGACGCGCAATATCTGAGTGAAGATTGGCATGTGCCAGAGATCGCCGACTATTCGTGGATCGTGTCCCGGTTCGGAATCACCGATCTTGTGAACAGCGGCAAAGTCGATGAGGTCTGGATATGGGGTGGCCCCCATTTCGGATTGACTGGTGCGACCATGATGGGTGCCAGCGATACCTACTGGCTGATGGGCCCCGGTGTGAATGGTGTGGACTTGAATCACCGAATCATCCTGATGGGTTTGCCTATGGACCGAACCGTAGAAGCGGCTCTACATAGGTACGGGCATCGTATCGAAGGGATCATGGCCCATGTCTACGGCAGCTGGGACAACCAGCTCAGCCATGCCTGGGACCAGTTTACCGCCATCGAAAAGGACCATCCCGGCCAGGCGGCGTGCGGAACCGTACATTATCCTCCCAACGGGGTGACCGATTTCAACTACGCCAATCCAGGCGCGGTACCATCCAGCTGCGAGGAGTGGCCGAATTACCCCAATCTGACGGGGGCGACGACCAACGTCTCTGGCAATACCTGGGGCGCGTCTGTGGTTGGCGGCTATGAGTTCCAGTATCTGCGTTGGTGGATAGGCCATCTGCCCCGATCCCCGGGCGAAACGGACGAAAAACAAAACAACTGGTGGCGCTACATCGTCGACTTTATAAGCTACGACTAGCGAGACAGCTCCCGCGTTGGGAGCCCTATCCAGCGGATTCCGTACGATTCGCAAGCCCGCAACAAAAGAGCTAGACTGGGAGAACTGAACCGACCCGGGAGGGGCCCGTGAAACCACTTCAAAAATCGCGCTGGAATCGCTTTAACTGGTTGATGATGGGGGCCTGTTTCGGCCTGCTCGCCTGTCCCGGCCCCGCGCCGGTTACGGATCTGGGAACGCCCGACCCAGGCCCGGCAGACGTCGGTGATATCAGCGGCTGTACCGGCCCAACCATCGAATCGGTAGCCCTTGGTGCTATGTCGGGAGAGAGCTTTCAGGCCTGGCTGGATGGAGTGGAGATAACCTTCTCGTCGCCGGGTCAGAGTTCGCCCTATTCGAGCATTGATGTTCTCGTAATCGGAGGAACCGGACTGGCCCGAAGCTTGTCGATCATAATTACCGATTCCTACACCAGCGAAATGCTTGCCCAATCCACCTATACGGACTTGTACTTCAGCTGCATCGATGGGGTCGGCTTTGTTCAGAATAATCTGTCGGTCGACTTTCAAATCGACGATGTATTTGAGCTCGATGGGCGGGCCGTTCGAATGCAACTGGAAGCCGTTTTAAGCAATGAAGAAGGCCAGGATGTTTCCGTAGCGACGGAGTTCACGGGAGTATTGAAGTTCGACCCATGAAGCATCATGTACCAGTGTTCGTTGGCCTGTTGGTGCTTGCGCTGGCCTGCTCCGAACCACCGAAGGACGGTGGTGTAGGGAACCACCGGCCGTCAGATTCTGTTCAAAGCGATGCAGGATCTGTGCCCGATATCTCCAAGGGAGTGGATGTTCCGGACGGTAATAGGCCGGATGCATCCCTGGGCGTAGACGCCTCCATCGGTGGTGGAGGTGATACAACCAGCGACCAGGATCTCGACGACGGAGGAGACGGTTGTCCGATGGGAGGAGCAAAACCTGTCGTTTTCGTCGGTCCCGCCGGCTTTACGACCCTGCCTCTCGCCCCGGGCGATGCCATCCCATTGAAATTCGGTTCCGAGGGAGGGGCGTCTACCGTGTTCAATCTGATCACGATCGATGCCTACGCTCTGGTGACCGAAGTCCGGTCGGTCCTCACCACAGCAGATGGGACCATTATTGGCGACGAGACGTCTCACGATGTGGTCTTTTTATGCCAGTCGGATGGCGCACGTCTTGTGCCCAATTTCACCGTTGGTTTTCTCAACAGCGTGGATATGGTCGATCATCTGGATGCTGCCCTTACCCTTCAAGTGCAACTGCGTCTTAATTCAGGCGAGTCCCTGCAAGCGGTTCATACGGGACCGCTGGAGTTATCCTTCGAATGAAGACACGTTCAGCTCCGATTGTTGTTCTGGCGTTGGCCTTTGCCCTTTCGGGGCTGGCTTGCCCTGGACCATCACCGGAACCTTTGGACCATGGTGGGGATATCCCGGACACCTCCGACGGAATCAGCCCCGTTGCCGAGAAATGCCTTAGCTGCCACCTGGGTATCGAGGACGCCCATCCGAAGTTGGCATTGAGTTGTACCAACTGCCATGGAGGTGACCCCGAGGCTACAACGAAGGAAGCGGCCCATACGGCGTTGCCCGAACCATCGGTTGACCTCAAAAAGCTGGCGACCGATCAGCTCGACGTTCTCGCAGAAACCCATCCCAGTGCTCTGCTTTTTATCAATCCGGGCGATTTACGTGTGGCCAGCCGCGGTTGTGGTGCATCCAACCCGGCTGCGGGCGGTGGTGGTTGCCATCAAACCATCGTGGAGACGGCCAGTCGGTCGGTTATGCAGACCTTTACGGGCCATTATAATATGCCCCGATTCCTGGCCGGCATGCAGGAGCGGGCCGCTGTGTATGGGGTCGTGGAAGTTGAGGACCCCGATTACGACCCCAGTATTCCCTTGAGCGTACCATCTCTTACGCCTCTTCGAACACCGGATCCATCCGCTCCCGCGGGCGCGACCGCGACAATTATCGACCAGTATCTGCCCCAGAAATGCCCATCGTGTCATACGGCCTCGTGGGGGAAAAACAACACTCCCGGTGATTATCGAAGCTCCGGTTGCACGGCCTGCCATATGGTCTATGCGGAAGACGGGACGTCCCAGTCTGGCGACCCGCAGATCACCAAAAACCTGCCATCCCATCCGATAAAACACGAACTGACTCTCGCGATACCTACCGGCCAATGTGAGCATTGTCACTACCAGGGGGCACGGATCGGCCTGGCCTATCAAGGGATCCGGGAAGGTGGCTTTGACGACAAGCCCGAGTTCGCCCAGCCCCTCGGGCGCAGCATCCATAGCCACGGAGCCGACTTCTATTTTGTCGACGAAGACACCACCAATTCGGTGGATGAGACCCCGCCAGACATCCATTTTGAGCGTGGAATGCATTGTGCCGACTGCCATACCAGCCGTGAAGTTCATGGTGACGGACATATATACAGCACCGCCAAGGGCCAGTTGGATATCCATTGCCGGGACTGCCATGGGACCGTCGACGCCCCGATCGAAGAATCGGCCGACGGCACCTTCCGAACGTCCAACGGTACAGAGTTGACCCAGGTCTTTCGCGGGACCGATGACAAGCTATATCTACGTGGTCGGGTCGACGAGGCCATTCATCCGATGGTGCAGATCAGCGAGTCCATCAATGCACCGGAAAACACCTATATGAAGCTGGCAATGGGCCGTGACCCGGTCACGAATTTCAGCCACACCGACACCATGGAGTGTTGGACCTGTCATACCTCGTGGCGTTTGAGTTGTTTTGGTTGCCATGTCCGCCAGGACGATCGTCTTCCTGGCCGCGATCTGCAGACCGGCGAGCTTACCACTGGATTGGTGCGGGCCGACCGGAGTTTCTGGACCATCGATCTCCTGGTGCTGGGACAAAACGGCCGGGGCATGATCGATACCATGTGCGCCTCTATGCAGATGTTTCTCCACTACAAAGACGAAAACGGCGACGATCTGGTTACCAAACGCTGCCGTGAGACGGCAACCGGAAAAGTCGGCTTTGGTTGGATGCCCAATAACGCCCACACCATCCGACGGGAAGCCCAGCCCTGCACGCGCTGCCATATGGACGCCAGCAGCTCGAACGCGGAGGCGGTTCGTGCTACCTACGGCTTCGGGGCCGCCTGGCTTGGGTTCACCGAGACGGATGATCAGGGCAATATCTACGACCTGACCCGGATGCTCGATGACAGCGGTGTCCCTCTGTCGGAATTCCCGCACGAGGGGAGTGGACCCGTCCCCCTGGAGATCATCGACAAGGTACTGCAGCCGGGTTCCCATCAGAACTGAAGCCGGCGCTGGCTCAGGCTTTCTCTCGTGCGATGCGCAGATTGGCCATGGCCCGATAGCGGTCGTCTCGGCCGTAGATTGTGGTCTCTTCCCGACAGCTATAGACCATTTTAATAAGGTGGTTATCCTGTGAGGACAAGGCATCCTGGCAGATCGTGTCCCAGGACGGACTTGCTTCGGGAAGTGTCCAGTCCAGCCGGGGAGAGCCTCGGCTTATGAATGCACCACAGAACGCGGGCCATACCCATTGGACGGCCGTACCGGGATCGTCCACAAAGGGTAGAACATATCGCAAGGCGTGTACGGCCGTGACGCAATGCAAGGCCGTAAAGTCACCACCAGACGCCAGATAGAATTGGCCGGCCGCGTCGGCGAGGTTGTCGAGGGTCAGCTCGCCGCCATCGACGTCTTCCACCACCTCATCAAAGCCCTCCAGCAGTCGGGCGATCTCAATCTGCGGGGTGATAAGACCGTCGTCATCGACCACTTGTACGAGTCCGGGTGTCTGTGCGATTTGTTCCAGAACTTCACAGGGCGTTGCCTGGCCCGTGCCAAGGCGGATCGGAG
>Ga0310121_10004128_pt1 | contig 12961 bp, 10 predicted proteins | sample CB27_Tmax_986_MG_FD_203504 | JGI IMG/M metagenome (GOLD analysis project Ga0310121, IMG submission 203504) | Marine microbial communities from Western Arctic Ocean, Canada - CB27_Tmax_986 | ecosystem: Environmental > Aquatic > Marine > Oceanic | place: Canada: Western Arctic Ocean | collected... | reverse complement strand
AACCTCAAATCGCCCGAGCTCACAGGCGAATGGGAGTCAAAACTCAACCGGATCGAAGCGGGCCAGACCGAGCCCGCAGGCTTCATGCAAGAGATTGTCGAATATACGCGTCAGATCATTCAGTCCAGCGACGAAATAGCGATCGACAAAGATAAACTCGGTGATTGCCCGCGATGCGGACACCCCATCATGGCCGGCAAACGCGCCTTTGGCTGTTCAGCGTGGCGTGAGGGTTGCCCATTTGTACTCCAGCCCACTTACAGAGACCACGATCTGGACTCGGGGCAAATACGCGAGCTGTTGCAGCACGGTGCAACCAGTGAGCCAATCAAGCTCGATGACGGTCGGAGATTCTTGCTGAGCATGTTGGATTCGGGCGCGCTGGTCGACATCCCCGTGCCTCAAGGGGACGAACAAACCCCCAGGAAGTCCTCAGGCCGAACCACACGTCCTCGACGCTCGGCGCGGAACTCGCCCAGCGCGAATGGTTCGAAGCGAACACTGGAGGAAAAGCCCTCAACGGAACTGGGCCTGTGTCCGGTTTGCGGGGCGCCCATTGTGGAGCAAAAAAAGTCGTTCAGTTGCAGCCGCTGGCGAGACGGGTGCAGCTTGACGATCTGGAAGACGATGTCGGGCAAGAAAATCTCAGGCCGCACGGCCAAGGCACTGCTGCGCGACGGGAAAACTTCGGTCTTGAAGGGATTTAAATCAAAAGCGGGCCAGCCCTTCAGCGCACGCCTGAAGCTGCAGGACGGCAAGGTAAGCTTCGAGTTTGACAATTGACCATTTATCTGAGTTGCTCAATTCAACTCCGCATCATTCACGATATCGCCACCCGCCATCGTGTAGAGCGATACGAAGACTTCTGGATCCATAGTTTCTTTAAAGAAATGGACCGATCCATCTCCAAGCACAAAGTTCGCACCCTGGTTATGGAAAGAATAGACCTCATCATTATTGGTACAGTTTATCAAGTATTTGCCACCGCAAATCTGATCGATGGCAATCGGCAACGCCGTCGAGGCCCAACGAAAACTATCGACCGAAAGGATATCGCCATCATTTGGGGCACCATCTACCATCGCATAATTGGCTTCGGACTTGCCGTTGATGAAATGCTCCGGAGCGCCAGCTGTTTCAAAAAAAAGAAACGTGTGGGAAAGCCCGTCCTTGACGTGAGCGACACGAATCGCCTCGCTCCGCAATGATTTAATCTCGCGCATGATACCCTCCCATTTCTCGGGTTTCTGCGACGGCGTGCCCCGGACGTCCGTGCGGAGTTCAGCTACTGTCTCAGGTGCAACCGGTAAGAGAACACTAAGGGGCTCCAGGTCAAAACCATCGTAAGTGTGGTTTTGTCCTGAAAAACCCAACCCTTGCCCTGGCGCGTAGTCACATACCAACTTGTCGCTGATATGAATTGTATTCGTGCCTTGAATCCGTGACTCCGGCGCGGATGGGCAAATCAAAATGCCCCCGATATGTACTCCCGTGCTTTCCTCTCTCGTGACGGCTCGGTTAGCACCTTCATTCCAATGGACCGTGAGATCGATTTGGTCTTGAAGCGAGCCCTCCTCAAAATAGGGAAGCAAATACATAATCACGCTGTGCCTCGGCTCCTTCGTCGATGCAGGCGGAAACCGTTCGTACGTGGCGGTGAAGGTGGCGACGGCCAGTCCGATGTTCTTCATGTTGACCTGGCACTGGGCCCGCCGAGCCGACTCGCGGGCTGAGCTGAGTACCGGGAAGGTGATGCCGACCAGGATTCCGATTATGGCAATGACCACCAAGAGTTCGACGAGGGTAAAACCGTCAGATCGCCGCTTGAACATGAGTGCCTCCTCTTTCCGAAGAAATGGCGAGATGAAATCGAACTCGCCGTGCCTCCTTCGTTTAGCATCGGTGATTTGAACGGCTAGGTCAAGCTGTGGGGTCGATACGCCAGGAGCACAGGAAGAGAGAGCTTCAAGAGTCCCCTGTCCGGCTTGTCCGGCAGGAGCGCAAGTTTTTTAAGCTAGTCCATATCACCTTCCGTGCTTTAGCAATCCAACGTTATTCGCTGGCCCTCCTGGCAACTTTGCTGCGCGGCCAACACTATTCGGATCGCTTGATAAGCGTCTTCCAGATCGCTTGTTTTGCGCACCAAACTGGTGACGGCCCGGTGAAAATGCGACAGCAGCAACTCGCCCACCGGTCGTTCGGTATCCAGGGACTCTTCGTGTCGACCAGCGCTGTCGAACCAGGTTAATCTGGATGGAAAATCAACAAAAGCGACTCCGTTCTCACAGCAAACCTGCAATCCAGCTGGCGGCCGGAATGAGACCGCCTCTTTCCAGGCGCTCGGCATGTAGTGACCGCAGCTGATCTGGGCCGTGGCTGCGAGGCTCGGAGCCTGCACCGCCGAGAAATCCAGGCTCATCATCAGGTAGTCTTCGTCGTACTGCTGGCTGCTGCGATGGCAATGCGACACACCCACAACCGACGTGGGTTCCGCGTCGACGACATATCGGCACCAATCGACCAGTTCCATTAAGGACCGCATCATGGGCGAAGCGTGCCAGACAGGTCGGACGCTACCGTCGGCCGGCTCTGTGTCGACGATCAGTCGCTGATGGCCGAACAGCAACGTTGGTGGTCCCAAGGACGTTGCCATGAGTTCCTTCAATCGAAGCGTCGCGGGCGCCTGCCGCCGCGGGAATTCGGCCATAAAGGCCACACCTGATGCGCGGACTCGGTCGCGAATCTTAAGAGCTTGATCTGGCTCGAGGTCCAGTGCCGCCGCGCAATAGATGGCTTTGCCATATTCACATGCGGCCAGAATCGGCAGGGAACCATACCATTGGGGCGAGAGCATCAGCATGGCGTCGACATCGTCACGACGGACTAGCGCACGATAACCATCAACGTGGGCCGCATCAAACTCTTCCGCCGCTTGGCGCGCACGGTGACCGACCTCTTCGCAAACCGCCCGCACTTCGAAGCGATCACTCAGCGCTCGCAGCGCCGCGCGATGACGCACCTCCCACGCTTTTCCGAGTCCGACCAGTCCTACCCGCAATTTCATGATAGAATAATCATATCGCAATGGACGCCCGGCGATGAGCCCTGATTTCCAGTTGCCCAGGTGCCCAGACTCGCAGGTGCCCAGACTCACAGGTGCCCAGACTCACAGGTGCCAGACTCGCAGGGGCCCAGGCTCGACACACTGTGCCCCAAGATCGGCTTAAAACATGGCGGTTTCCGTCGTCATCCCCGCATTGAATGAAGCTCGACGGATTCGTCGAGCCGTCAACTCGGCCTGGCGGGCTGGGGCGGCCGAGGTGATTGTCGTGGATGGAGGCAGCTCTGATTTGACGGCCAACACGGCACGTGACTGCGGGGCATTTGTGCTGGAGTGTGACCCCGGCCGTGCCAACCAACAAAACCATGGAGCTCGCGCGGCCATGGCCGACGTGGTGCTTTTCCAGCACGCAGATTGCTGGTTGGGCCCGAGAGCGATTGGCCAAATCCATCGGGTCTGGCAGCGCCGTCCCGGGAAACTTGTTGGCGCTTTCCGCCAGCGGATTGCCGGCGTTGGTCCCAAATATCGACTTCTGGAGGCCGGAAATCTCTGGCGTGCCCGAGTTTGGGGAGTCCCCTACGGCGATCAAGGCATTTTCTTCGGGCGAACGTTCCTGAGAGAGCTGGGCTATTTCCCCGACGTGCCGCTGATGGAAGATCTGCTGTTAATGAAACGGGTTCGCCAGCAATCCTGGCCCACGATTCTGGAAGGCCCGTTACACGTCGACCCGAGACGCTGGCAAAAGAACGGCGCCCTGCGGCAAACGGCAACGAACTTGCTGCTGGCAACAGCCAGTCAACTTGGCGTCTCCCCGCAGAAGCTGGCCAATTTCTACCCGCGCCATGAAGAACCTGACGTCGTGCCGGATGGCCTGACGTCGTGCCGGATGGCCTGACGTCGTGCCGGATGGGTTGCCACTCGAGGCCGAGGAGGAACTGGCCGAGGAGGTGGCCGTAAGAAGTTCCGAGGACGACAGATCGCACACGAACGCTGTGATTGAATTTCAAGTTTCGGACGTAGAACGTATATTGGGACGTAGCTGAAGACGTAAGACTTTAGAGTTGGACCGCGTATTGGCCAGACTCTTACAAGTTCAGCTACCAGATACGTCATTCGCTGGCTGATCTTCGCGGATGAGCTGGTGACGTCGAATCTTGCGGTCCAGCGTCGAGCGCTCGATACCCAAGACGGTGGCCGTCTTGCTCTTGTTCCATTTGTTGGCATTCAAGGCCGACATGATGTGGCGTCGCTCCACCTCCTGGAGGGTCACAGGTTCGTAGATACTCAAAGCGTCGGCGGAGAACTCCGACGAATCGGCGGACGTAGTCAGATTGGACAGGTTGAGATCCTCAACCTCAATCCGGTGTCCGTGCGCTAACACGACCGCACGCTCAATGACATTGCGCAGCTCACGTACATTGCCAGGCCAACGGTATTTAGCGAATTGCTCGACCGCCAATGGAGAAAAACCTTCCAGCCGTCGGCCCGTTTCGGCGTTGTAACGCTGGAGAAAATGTTCAGCCAGTTCCATGATGTCGTTGCCATCTCGTTTGCGCAGCGGCGGCATCACGATGTCGACGACATTTAAGCGAAAATACAGGTCGCGACGGAACACACCTTCTTGTACCGCCTTTTCGAGATCCCGATTGGTCGCGGCGATCACGCGCACGTCGACTTTGAGTTGCTCGTGTCCACCGACTCGCTCGAACGCTTGGCCTTCCAGCACACGAAGAAACTTGGCCTGAATCGACTCGCTCATTTCGCCGATTTCATCGAGCATCAGCGTACCCTTGTCGGCCGCCTCGAATTTTCCGATCTTCCGTTCTGTTGCTCCAGTAAAAGCACCCCGCTCGTGGCCAAAAAGTTCGCTTTCCAACAGCGTTTCCGACAGCGCGGCGCAATTAAGGCAGACGAAGGGACCTTTTTTTCGGGGACTGGCGAAGTGCACGGCGCGGGCAACTAACTCCTTGCCAGTGCCGCTTTCGCCACGAATCAGTAACGTGGCGCGGCTGGGAGCCGTTTGCAAAATCTTCGAGTGAACCTGGGCCATCGATTCGCTGGAACCTACTAACTCGCTCTCGGCACCCAAGCGCTCGCGAAGCTGACTAATCTCGTCCTGGGTTTGCGTGAGGTTTTCCGTCAGCTCCTGCTGCTTGCCCAGATTCCGCAGGGCCAGCGCCACGTTGTCGGCCACCGCCAGTGTGAATTCCAGGTCGTCGGGGTCCGGACGGCGCGAGTGATCCGTCGAGTAAAGATGAATTAATCCGGCCAGCCTCCCGGATTGGCGAATCGGCGCGCAGATGACACTGGTCGCGTGAATTTCTCCCTGACTGTCGCGACTTCCCAAGCGACTGTCACCCTCGACGTTCCGAGCTAACACGGCTTCGCCCTCACGAAGCACCGTCCGGGCCAGGAACTTCGACAGTTTGTGATACTTCATGTCGCTGTCGGTTCGCGAGGCGATGATTTGCAAGTCCGTCTCGGTCGCTTTGCCACGAAATCCGCGGGGCAACAGGTAGACCGCGCCAGCATCAACACTGGCGCCTAAGAATAATCCGTCCAATGCCAATCTCGCGACGGATTGCGCATCGGTTTGATTCGCCAACTCGAAAGCCAGACGACACAAGTTGGTAGCCGCCCGACCGACCCTGGGAATCGACGCATCCACATCTTCGCCTTCTTCAACCGGCTCAAGAAACCGAGTCTGTTGACGACGGTGGGTAATCGTCGTGGGCTCGTTTGTCTTGAGCACACTCGAACCCTCGCCGTTATCCGAGTCCATAGAGGTTTCATCTTGAATCAGACGCTCAGCTTGGGCGACGGACTCAAAATCGGTGAAAGCATTCGACAAGTCATGCACAAACGCCAATTGAGCGTGCGCGATTCGCACCACGTCTCCCGGCGTCAACAGATGGTCCCCGCGAATCCGCTCACCGCCGATTTCCGTTCCGTTGCGACTGTCCAAATCCCGTAGCGTCCACTTTCCCTCCGAGCAGAAGATCTCGGCGTGATAGCGACTGGCTCGCTCGTCCTTGACAACAATCTGATTGGTCGGCGCTCGCCCAACTGTCACTGTACGGTCTTCGACCAAACGGTAAACATCGGTCCACTTGGGACCTTCTCGGATCACGAGATACGCCAACATGTGATATTAATTACCCAGGACTGCTCGGATCATGGCCTTCCTCGGATGACGAGGATCAAACCCGAAATTGACCCATCCGAGACGGATGACAAGCAACGAATTCGCCGAGGCGGAATGCCCCCAGACTGCCGCTGTCCTTGAAAAAACCGGCTGTCCAAGTCCAACCTACCCAGTGGTGGCCTTCCCTCGCAAGATGTTCATTTTAGCCCAATTCCCCTCGCGTCACACGGCTGCGGCCCTCTCGGGCGGCTCCAACTTCAATTATCACAAGGATTTCCGAGATTCTCTTTTCTTGCCAAGGCGATCATGTCTGATTATGCTGGATCCAGAGGTTGGAAAGGTAGGTGACCTCGCCTCATCGGCCAGTTTGCCACGTTTTCTGCATGATGGCTTTTCTTCATGCGTCCTCGATTTTAACTCGGAACAGCAGAAAAAAAGACCTGTTTTCGTCACGTTGGAGCCGGTTCCCGGAGGAACACCATGTCTTGGCAAGTCTCTCGACCTTGTGGTCGATCCATGCTCACTTTGTGTCTCATTGCCGTCGCAGGGGCACTGGTCGTCGTAAATTCCAAACTGGCTGCACAAGCCGTCGTTCAGGGGATTGGTGGAATTACCATCAATAGCCACGGAGTGGTCAGCCAACCCACGTTGGCCGACCGGCATGCTTTCCTCAAGCTGGTCCGCGAGCAGATGCGAGCCGCACCGGACGATTTACACGGCGCGGCAGATTTGCGCAAAGTGTCACTGCGTCAGCTCCAGGCCGCTATCGCCGTCGCTATTGAAAACAACCAACCGATTCCGACCGACGCTCAATTTTTGGCTGGTTTACAAGCCATCAAATACGTGCTGGTCTATCCCGAGCAACAGGACATCGTCTTGGCCGGCCCAGGTGAGGGTTGGACGGTGGACCCCATGGGCACAGTGGTCGGTGTGACCACGGGAAAGCCGGTTCTGTTGTTAGATGATTTGTTGGTCGCCCTGAGATCCTCGTTCAACGCTCGCCAAGTCGGCATTTCTTGCTCGATCGATCCCACGAAGGAAGGCATCCAGGCCATGCGACAGTTCCTGCGGAATCAAAAAACATTCCATCCCCGAGTTGCCAAAGGCATGAAGCAAGCTCTGGGACCTCAGCAAATCACAATTCGCGGCGTGCCGACCGACAGTCATTTCGCGCGAGTTTTGGTCACAGCCGACTATCGCATGAAGCGCTACGCCATGAACATCGAACCGGCCCCGATCGCCGGCGTGCCCAGCTTCATCGAGCTGCTGGCCAAATCCGGTGCGCGTTTGGGCAACGCCATGCCACGTTGGTGGTTGGCCTGTGACTACCAACCGCTGGCTCGCAGCGAAGACGGATTGGCCTGGCAATTGCGAGGCACCGGAGTAAAAGCGATGACCGAAGACGATTTTGTGGCGGCCGACGGCACCGTGGAACAAACCGGACGTCCCAATCCGATCGCGCAAAAGTGGGCGGATCGCTTCACCACCAAATTCGAGGAATTAGCGACCCACGATACGGTTTTTGGCCAGCTGCGAAATCTGATGGATCTGGCGGTTGCCGCCGCCTTGATTGATCATGAGGACCTGCTCGGCGTGGCCGGATGTAATCTTGATCTCCTCTATGGTGCCAACCAGGTGCTGGATATTGTCCATGGCTTGACACCTCGGACCGTCGATTCCGAAAGTAGCTTTCTCAAACGAGGCCGCAACTACATCGTGACCGCGTCCGGGGGGGTTCAAATCGATTCCTGGCAAGTTGTTGGTCAGGCAGCCGAAACCGACCCGCAATTGTCCGGCATTCTTAACAAGGCCGTTCCGATCAAGGGCGGATCGTGGCGTTGGGACTGAGCGCTTACGCATTCCTGGCTGTCCACATGCGAAACGCCACACACTCGAGGCTTTGGCTCGGAGTGAAAGGGTTTTGAGAGCCTGCGCGCGAAGTGGACGGATTACCCATCCGAGGTTAGTCGTATGGCCATGGCATTGTTTTTGCGGATGGGCCAATCCATCCTACACTTGAAGGTTTTAAAATACTGAACGGCGTTGCCACAAGGAGCGGGCGCCAAAATAGACTCGACTTTGGCCGCGAAAGATGTGGATAAGCCTATGTTCTCGCCCTCCCGGTTTTCGCGCAGAGGCAAAATCACCCCTTCAAGCCACCCGACCGACCGACCATTTCCACCCGGAATTGATGTTGGTCGTTGAACATTCGGCGGTAGCTCAACAAGACGGCGACCACCGTACCAAACGAGGTGGCCGCGGCGATCAAGAACATGATCACGATCTGATAGCGCACCGCCTGCAATGGCGAAACACCCGAGAGGAGCTGGCCTGTCATCATCCCCGGCAGGCTGACGATGCCGACCACCATCATTGAGTTGATGATCGGAATCATACCCGTCCGTACCGCCTGCTGGATGCTGCCGCGGGCGGCCTCCCAGCGGGTGGCACCCAAGGTCAGCATGGCTTCGACTTCGTCTCGATGCGTTGCCAATTGCTCGCCCAAGCGATTAAGCCCGAGCGAGACGCCGCTGAGCGCGTTGCCGAGAATCATTCCGGTCAACGGCAAGGCGTACTGAGGGTGATACCACGGTCGCACCTCGCGCATGATCACCAGTAGCGCATAGGCCGCCACGATCCAGGAACTGGACCAGACGGCAACGATACTATCGAAATAAATTCCCCGGTATCGGCGTTCTGTCCGACCGACCGCGGACACACCAGCGATGAGGGTCATGATTAGGAGCAAACCGAGCACCAGGTACCAACGACTCAGGGAAAATACCCGCTCGAGGACCATCCCGATCAGCAAGAGTTGCACGATCGTGCGGACCGACGCCCACAACAACGACTTGCCTAGCTTCAAACCAAGCCCGATGGAGGTCGCGGCGTTGAGAATGATCAGACCAGCGGCCAGTCCCACATCGACGTACGATAGCTCGACATACTTCATGGCGACGGCTCCAGGTCTTGAGTATTTTGTTCATCGCTCAGTCGCCCGTCGGTCATTGTCATCACTCGATCCGCCACGCGTGCCACTTGCTCGGAGTTGTGGCTGACCCAGATAAAGGCACGATCGGCACTCGAATGATCGAACCAGCGGGCCACCAGCTGCTCGATCCGACTTGCCGACTGACTGTCAAGCGCGGCGGTCGGTTCATCGAGGAGCAACACGTCAGGCTCTAGCTGAATTGCCCGCAAGAGGGCAACGATCTGGGCTTCACCTCCTGAAAGCTCACGCGTCGAACGGTCCAAAATCGTTTTGTCAAGATTCGCCTGGTCGAGGTAAGCCAGAATTGTATCGCGGGGGAAATTACGAGCATGATGTTCATGCAGCTCAAACGGCAGTCGCAGATTCTCCTCAACGGTTCTTTCAGCCAATGCAGGACGTTGATGCAGATAGATAATGTGGCGCCGATAATGCGGCACCTCGTGCCCAGAGACGGGCTTGCCTTTCCAACGAATCAGCCCAGTGCTGATCGGATCCAACCAGGCGAGAGCCCGCAGCAACAAAGTTTTCCCCGATCCGGTCGGCCCGACAATTGCCAGCCGACTCCCCGCCCTAATCTCGACGGAAACATCTCGAAGCAGCCATTCTTCCGTGTTCGGTTCTCGGCGACCGAGGCCACGCGCTGCCAGCAGCGGCGGGTTATCCGTCATGGCTGTGCAGGAGTTGTCACGGGAACCAACCCAGTTAAAGTGCGAAGCATGTTATGAATCAAGGCCGATTATCAAAATTGTTCAGCTATATTGTCAGACGGCAAGTGGGGGGGAGCGTCAGACGGCAAGTGGGGCATGAGGATCTTGCGCTCCAAGTGACCTTCATCCAACCTCTTGCCCTGTCAATTTAAAGTTTTAGGGTTGATCACGAAAATCGTAACCCGCCGCGTGAGGGAGAACTGTTGACGTTGATACCGATCTCGCTCACGCGTCAGTGTACGATTCTGTGATCGCTAACGCGTCCAGGTATCATACCGTTCTCGCTCACGCGTCGGGCTACTCCTCCTGTCGTCCAACCCCAAAACTAAAGATTGACAAAGCACTATTCCGCCAGGCAACCCTAGTTTCGACGCCGTCCGTTTCTTGGCGTTTAAGTCCCCCGAGACAAATCTGATACAATCGAGCACCCACCTCTTTGTCGACCTTGAACCACTAAGCGAATCGCCGGGCCATGGCAAAAAAGTGAGTGACAAACAAGCGAACGACAAAACCTAACTTACCATCCCAACGGCCAGCGTCCGGCTTAGGGCGACGCACGTTTTTGCAAGTGACCACCGGCGTCTTGGCCACAACGACTCCGCTGGCGTCGAAAGCCGAAGTGGTTCTCGCGCTACCGGCGGTAACGCGTCCGGGCCTTCGACAGTTTCTGCATCCTCGGACGAGAGTCACATCCTCCATGACGATCTCCAATTTCACGGCGTCATGGAGCTACGCGAGGTGGCTGGTCTACCAGGCCTACGGCTGCAGAGAGTGCCTGAAGCGGTTCGCTCGGCCTTAGTGAATTTGGGGCCAAGCGAATGCAGGCGCCGGAAGGTTGCGGTCAGGTAATCCACCTTTGTTGGCATCCAAATTCCTTAACTGTGTTGCCGTTTTCCCAATGCACCTCGAAAAAACCGTCCGACCGGAAATCGACAAAGCGAATTCGCCGCAAGTGCGCAGCAACGTTTGGAAAAAAGGGGTCTACGTAACCATCTCTCGCCAGTTCGCTGGCCTCGAGACCAGCGGCCGGAAGTCGCGACTTGAGAAGGACGCACTCGGCGGCTCCATGCCCAGCGGCGATCAAAGCGGCAATCGAATCGCTGGTGACGTCCCAGGAGCAGGGCAGGGGGGGCACCTTGGGATCGGTAGCCTGTCCCCGGAGAAATGGTTCCACGTCGACGAATTCAATCCGGTCATCATCCTGGATCCTTGATGTGTCAGCCGCCGCCGGGTAGGTCACCCGGCGCAGATTTCCCGAAACTCGAAGTCGCCGCGAGCCTTGAAATCGCTGGGCGAGCTCTGCGGTGTTTTCGCGCATGACCGCAATACTCGCCCAATGGGCCGCGGATTCGGTGAAACGCCCATGTTGGTGGTCGATGCGAATTTGTTCCACCACGGTGCCTCCGCCTACCAAGAACCATAACGGTCCTAATTCGAGCTGCTGATCCGACCAACTACGCAGGCGCTCGACCAAATCCGGCATGTCCAACAGACTGCCACCAATCTTCACAACTCGAAGCTGGGCACCGTTCATTTCATTGCACACTGGTTTCGTTGGCGAGGACGGCTGCGGCATGGGCCGGTGCACAGACCGAGATGGTCGAGCCCAATCGACGGGCGAGCGAAAGCGTCTTCGCTGGCAGGCCTATTTGCTTAAGCACGCGGCGCAACAGAAATTCCCCAGCACCGCTAATGATCACGGTCTTGGGCAATTCGCTGATATCCGAAAAACTGCTGGCAACGCGCTCGGCTACCAGGCGCAGCTGCGATTCGGCAACGGTCCGAGCTGCTTTGACGGCATCGCGATGGTTAAAGTCTTCGGCATCCAAGCAAATCATGCGAGCCATCCGCGCGCGAGAATGTTTTTTCGTCGCCGGTCGGCCATCGGCCGTGTTTCGATTCGCCGGATCTTCGTGCATGTCGCCCAATAGAATGTAAACGTCCCGCATGGTGGCGAATACTTCCTGGGCGATCGGACACATGCGATTGCGATAGGGAACGTCCTTGACCATGGCGCAGATGGGGCTGCGTTGGACACCCGTGTAAATTAGCTCGCCGCTAAGCAATCGCTCCGTATCCGTCAACGCCTTCGGTTGTGGTACGCCGTTTACCAAGGGAACAAGGTCTAACGACGTCGAACCGCAATCTATCAGGAGCGCCTGTCCTTCTGGTGCGAATTGGCCGACGAAACTCGCGAGGGCCCGCCAGTTCGAGGCGGCTGCCAAAAGTGGATGACGCTGGGCGACTGGGATTGTGACCAGTCGTCCGTCGGTGAGATAAACGCGTGTATGCCGGCCGTCCGCAGCTTCGTGGAGCGATCGTAATATGGCACGTACGCCAGCCGACTTGTTCTCATAACAATCCGCTAACTCGCCCGTCATCGTCGCTACCAGGTGATCACACGGGGGCGCGTCAGCGATCAATGTCCGTAATGTCTGCGCAAGTTTTTCAGGAGACTTCCATAATGGAAATCCTCGCTGCATGGCGAACCCGTTGCCATCGGCAATCTTGATGTTCGCGCCACCGATATCCAAGCCAAGCCAGTTCATCGATAACCCCTTCACCGCTGGTCATGCTAGTGGTACATGACTTTTGATTTTGAGCGTGCCATGGGCGCCCGGTCTTTTGTAGGTGGCAGTGCTGGCGCGAAGTTCTAAGTTCTAAATGTAAATTGCCGAGTGATTACAAGCGATTGAGCAATATTATCGGCAAGTCCATCGTCACGGCCAATTCCAACCAATGCTGTAAACCCTAAACGCAACACAATAAAATAACTTAGAACTTAGAACGAGCCTTTTGCACATAGCAAAGCCAGCACTACTACCGGCAAAAGGCTGGGGCAAGGCCCATGTATCGTTTCATCCTACTTTTGAGTCGACACACGGGCCAGGGCCCATGCTACTACCACGCTCATTGGCACCGACTCCGGGTTCAGGGGACTATCGCCAAACACGACCAGCGGCGCTGAATCGAAGCTGTGGATGGGCCACCGAGACCGATACCTGCTTGCCGGCGACAACATCTAGCATCAGCTGAGCCAGATTTCCATCGATCGC
>Ga0310121_10004126_pt1 | contig 12971 bp, 10 predicted proteins | sample CB27_Tmax_986_MG_FD_203504 | JGI IMG/M metagenome (GOLD analysis project Ga0310121, IMG submission 203504) | Marine microbial communities from Western Arctic Ocean, Canada - CB27_Tmax_986 | ecosystem: Environmental > Aquatic > Marine > Oceanic | place: Canada: Western Arctic Ocean | collected... | reverse complement strand
TTCGATCCCGAGGGTGACGAACTCGGTCCGCATCCCGAGAACGGAGGTATGGTCAGACTCAAGTACGGCCCTTATGGCCCGTACATCGAACTCGAGTCAGAGGAGGAAGGCAAGAAGCCGAAGCGCTCGAGCCTGCCTAAGGATAAGCAGCCACAGGACGTAGATCTGGACTACGCGGTGAAGATGCTCGAGCTGCCCCGCCCCATCGGTGTGGACCCCGAGACCGACGAGGAAATCGTTGCGGGCCTCGGCCGCTTCGGCCCGTTCGTACGCAGGGGCAAGACGTTCGCGAGCCTCAAGGATCACGATCAGATGTGGTCGGTAACCTTGGAGGAGGCGGTGGAGTTGATAAGGGCCAAGGCCTCCGGGAAGCGAACGGCACTCAGGGAGCTCGGAAAACATCCTGATTCCGGCGACGAGCTGGTGATACTTCCCGGCCGGTACGGTCCGTATGTGACCGACGGAAGCATCAACGCGACGCTGCCCAAGGGCACCGAGCCGGAGGACGTAGCCCTCAACCTAGCTGTGGACTTACTTGCCAAGAAGGCGGCGCGGAAGGGTGAAAAGAAAGGCCGGCGGCGGGGAAAGAAGTGACGGTCACTGTAGTCGGCGGAGGACTGGCTGGTTGTGAAGCCGCGCTTCAGCTCGCACGGAGAGGGCACGACGTTCACCTCGTTGAGATGCGCCCCGTGCGCAGCACCGAGGCACACCAGACCGAGGACCTCGGCGAGCTAGTGTGCACGAACTCGTTCAAGAGCGAGGGTCCCGAGAACGCCCACGGCCAGCTCAAGCGGGAGATGAGAGCGCTCGGATCGGTTCTTCTGCGCTCGGCCGATCAGTCGCGGGTGGCGGCGGGATCGGCGCTCGCGGTGGACCGCGGCCTCTTCGCGCAGGCGATGACCGCTGCGGTGGAGGCCGAGGCACGAATCCGGATCGTGAGAGAGGAGTGCACGGGGCTGCCAGAAGGTCCCGCGATCATCGCCACGGGCCCTCTCACCTCGGACGCGCTTTCGAGCGCGATCCAGGAGGCGCTCGGCGACGGCGGCCTCGCGTTCTTCGACGCGATCGCTCCGATCGTGCACCGCGACAGTGTGGACGAGAGCGTAGTCTTCGAAGCGGGCCGCTTCGATGAGGACTCCGACTATCTGAATTGTCCGATGAACGAGGAGGAGTATGCCGCGTTCATCGAGGCGCTGAACAAGGGCCAAGCCCACGAGGGCCACGATTGGGATGCCGTGCCGTACTTCGAGGGGTGTCTGCCCGTCGAGGTCATGGCGTCCCGCGGTCTCGACACACTTCGCTTCGGACCCATGAAGCCGATCGGCATCACCGATCCGCGGACGGGCGACCGACCGTGGGCGGTCGTCCAGCTCCGCCGCGAAGATCGCGCCGGTCAAATGTGGAATATGGTCGGTTTTCAGACTCGTCTCAGGGTCGATGAGCAGCGCAGGATCTTCTCCACGATTCCGGGGCTTGCCGACGCGGAATTCTTGCGCCTCGGTTCGATTCACCGAAACAGCTATCTGAATTTTCCTGAGCGGCTCTCGTTGTACGGAGCCCCGCCGTCTCGTCCGGACGTCGTTTTCGCAGGGCAGCTCACTGGCGTGGAGGGATACACGGAGTCGGCGGCGAGCGGAATCCTGGCGGGCATCAACCTGGCTCGAGTTCTCGCTTGCGAAGATGCGATCGTGCCGCCCCCGACGACTATGCTCGGCGGACTCTTCCAATACCTGAGGGAAGCCAAACCAGGTCACTTTCAGCCGATGAACTCGAACTGGGGGTTGGTTGAACCGCTCGAAAAGCGGGTCAAGGGCAAGAAGCAGAGGCGCCAGATACTCGCCGCGCGTGCCCAGGAGGACTTTTTGACCTGGATGGCGGGGCACGGACTCGGGGCCTTCGTCGCACCAGCGGCCAGTGACTGAGGGCGGTCTCCGGAACGGTCACCCGGCGAGCACTGAGGTTCGAGACTTCCTACGACACCTCGCCGCCGAACGGCAACTCTCGGGCCACACTGTCGCGGCCTATGAGCTCGACCTGCGTCAGCTGAGCGAATTCCTGACCGGGTATCTCGGCCACGCGGATTGGCGCTGGGCTGACAAGGACGTAGACCGTCTTGCTCTGCGGGGCTTTATGGGCTGGCTCGGTCGCAAGGGGCTGAGCAAACGCACAGTCGGTCGAAAGCTCTCGGCGACTCGGTCCTTCTTCAGATTCTTGCACGGCGAGGACCGCATACCGAGTAACCCGGCGAGCGCCGTGCGAGCTCCGAAGACTGAGAAAACGCTCCCGGGGCATCTGACGCGTAGGAACGTGCGAGACGTCTTCGCTGAGGCGGAGAAGCGAGCTGAACAGAACACACTGGGTACCGCCCGTGACCTCGTCATTATCGAGCTTCTCTATGGGAGCGGCTTACGGCTCTCCGAGCTGCACGCCGTCGACCTCGGTTCGATCGACCGGGGCTCGAAGCTGCTCCGCGTGATGGGCAAAGGCAGGAAGGAACGCATCGTTCCCGTTTCCGATGCGTCTCTCCGGGCGATCGCTCACTACGAGCCACGGCGCTCAGAGGTAGCGAACCGCGCGGACGACGCGCTGCTCGTGAACGCACGCGGTGGACGGCTCTCACGCCGCTCCATCCAGGCCGCGGTGAGCGCCTGTTTCGACGTGGCCGCCGGCACGCGGGGACTGTCCGCTCACGCGCTGCGACACTCCTTTGCGACCCATCTGTTGGAAGCGGGAGCCGATCTGCTAGCGGTCAAGGAGCTGCTCGGCCACGTTTCGCTGTCCACGACCCAGATCTACACGCACACGACGAAAGACCGCTTGCTTCGGGTCTACAGGGACGCGCACCCGCGGGGCGAGTAGCGTCGGGCGGCCCTCCAGACGGACATCCGCCATTTCGGCAGCGCCGGCGTTAGATTTGTGGCCCCGCGCTTGCATCCAGCCACTCCATTCAACCGTGTGCCGCGATGGAATTACACGAGAGTTACGACAGATGAGTCTACCGGAAATTCGAGCGACGACCGTGCTCGCGGTCCGTCGTGATGGCCGGGTCGCCATGGGTGGAGACGGGCAAGTCACGATGGGCGACACCGTGGTGAAGGGCAAAGCGCGCAAAGTCCGAGCCTTGAAGGACGGCACGATCCTCGCGGGTTTTGCGGGCGCGGTCGCAGATGCCTTCACGCTCTTCGAGAAGCTCGAGGAGAAGCTCGAGCGGTATCCGGCCAACATGCGTAGGGCCGTCGTCGAGCTTGCCAAGGACTGGCGTACCGACCGCTACTTGCGTCGGCTGGACGCGCTGCTCGCGGTGGCCGACAGGGATCACCTATTCCTGCTGAGTGGTACCGGTGACGTCATCGAACCCGACGACGGCGTGCTCGCGATCGGCTCCGGTGGCTCCTTCGCGCTGGCGGCTGCCCGTGCGCTTCATGAGCACTCGAACCTCGAAGCCCCCGAGATCGTCCAGCGGGCGCTGGAGATCGCAGGGGACATCTGTATCTACACGAATCGGGACATCGTCGTGCTCGAGCTGGGTGAAGATGATGATGGAGGGGAGGCATGACGGGCAAAGCGCTGGAATCCCAGGATACGCCGGAACAGCCGCTGACATCCGACGACGAGCCGCAGGAGCTGGCATGGCTGGACGAACTCACGCCGAGTCAGATCGTCTCCGAACTCGACAAGTACATCATCGGACAGGACGATGCGAAGAAGGCGGTCGCGATCGTGCTCCGGAATCGCTGGAGGCGACAACGCGTCGACGAGGAGATGCGGCATGAGATCACGCCGAACAACCTGATTCTCATAGGTCCCACCGGCGTGGGGAAGACGGAGATCGCACGCCGCCTAGCGGGCCTTGCGGGGGCGCCGTTCCTGAAGGTGGAGGCGTCCAAGTTCACCGAGGTCGGGTATGTGGGTCGAGACGTCGAGTCGATGATCCGTGACCTGGTCGACATCTCCATCAACTTGGTGCGAGCGGATCGCGAGTGCGAGGTACAGGAGACCGCCGAGGCGCGAGCCGAGCAACGCATCCTGGAGCTGCTGCTGCCTGGGTCGAATCCGGCCCCGGAGCCGCCACCGGGTGACGAGCGACCGCACATCTTCGTCGCGGGCCCGACTGGCGTGGCGGAAGAACATGAAGAGGGAATGGTCGAGCGTCGGCAGCGCACCAGAGACAAGCTCCACAAGCTCCTGATCGACGGGAAACTGGAGGACCGCGAGATCGAGATCGAAGTTAGCCAGACCCCGAACATCGAAGGGATGATGATACCGATGGGTGGTGGCGACGGGCTCGATCACAACTTCACCGAGATGTTGCAGGACATGCTGCCGAAGAAGACCAAGCGACGGACGGTGTCGGTCGCCGAGGCGAGGCGGATCCTCATGCAAGACGAACTCGACAAGCTCGTCGACATGGACGAGGTCGTGAACGAAGCGCTGTACCGCGCTGAGGAGATGGGGATCGTCTTTCTCGACGAGATCGACAAGGTGGTGGGACAGCGGGGTGGGCAGGGGCCCGACGTGAGTCGCGAGGGTGTGCAGAGAGATCTGCTGCCGATCGTCGAGGGTTCCACCGTGTCCACCAAGTACGGCCTCGTGCGGACGGACCACATCCTCTTCATCGCTGCCGGTGCCTTCCACGTGTCGAAACCGTCCGACATGATTCCAGAGCTGCAAGGTCGTTTCCCGGTTCGCGTAGAGCTGCGGAGTCTCGTGGAAGAGGATTTCGTGCGTATTCTGCAGGAGCCGAAGAACGCGCTCTTGGAGCAGTACCGGTCGATGATCGAGACGGAAGGCGCCAAGATCGAGTTCACCAGCGACGCCATAGCGGAGATCGCGCGAATTGCGATGCGGCTCAACGAGCGCCTTGAGAACATCGGTGCCCGCAGGCTGCAGACCGTGATGACGACGCTGTTGGAAAAGGTCCTGTTCGATCTCCCGGAAGCGGGTACCAAGGCCATACACGTCGACGCCGCCTTCGTGCAGGACCGACTCGCCAAGATTTCCGAGGACGAAGACCTCATCCGCTACATCCTGTAGACACGTGGCCAACAAACGAGACTTCCTCACGGTCACGGACTTCAGCCGTGACGAGCTCACACAGCTGCTCGAGCGTGCACGCTTGCTGAAGGCGGGGGTCGATAGAGCACAGCTTACCGGGCGTACCCTGGCAATGATCTTCCGTAAGAGTTCCACGCGCACACGAGTGTCGTTCCAAGTGGGCATGAGCCAACTCGGGGGGCACGCGCTCTTCCTCTCTGGCGGGGACAGCCAGATCGCTCGTGGCGAGACCGTGCACGACACCGCCAAGGTGCTCTCGCGCTATGTCGACGGCATCATGATTCGCACGTTCGCGCACACCGAGGTGGAGGAGTTCGCGGGGCACGCGTCGGTTCCGGTGATCAATGGGCTCACCGACCTCTTGCATCCGTGCCAGATCATCGCCGACCTGCAGACGATGGCTGAAGAGTTTGGCAACGAGCACGCATCGCGCACGGTGGCGTGGGTCGGAGATGGCAACAACATGGCTAATTCGTGGCTGAATGCGGCGTACCGCCTGGGCTTCTCGATGCGCCTGGCGTGCCCCGAGGGATACGACCCCGATCCCGAGATCCTGACGCGGGCACAGGGCGAAGCCGATGTCGTGTTGACCCGTGATCCCTCAGAGGCCGTGCGGGGCGCGGACGTCGTCGCCACCGATGTCTGGGCTTCGATGGGCCAGGAGGAGGAGGTGCGGGAGCGCGTGGCGGCCTTCGAAGCGTTTATGGTGGACGAAGCACTCATGGGGCAGGCCACTGCCTCGGCGATCTTCCTCCACTGTTTGCCGGCCCACCGCGGGGAGGAAGTCACCGCGGGTGTCATCGACGGACCCCAGTCCCGCATCTTCGACGAGGCAGAGAATCGCTTGCACGCTCAGAAGGCTATCTTGCTGGAGCTCATGGGATGACCGGCGCGCTCAAGCGCACTCCTCTGTACGGCCGTCACATCGCCGCTGACGGGAAGATCGTCCCTTTTGCCGGTTTCGAGATGCCTGTTCAGTACCGTACGGGGATCACCGCGGAACACCGTGCGGTCCGAGGGGCCGCAGGCCTCATCGACGTCTCGCACATGGGTGAGTTCGTCGTGCGGGGCCCGCAGGCGCTCGAGCTGGTGCAACACGTATCGGTGAACGATGCGGCCACTATCGACGTGGGTCAGGCGCAGTACTCGGCGATGTGCCTGGAGGACGGCGGTGTCGTCGACGACCTCCTGATCTACCGCTTCCGCGACCACTATATGTTGGTTGTGAACGCCTCGAACTTGGCCAAGGACTGGGCTTGGATCGAGGGGCAGTCGGAGGCGTTCGAGTGCGAGCTGGAAGACGTGTCGGAGGGCACCGGGCTGCTCGCGTTACAGGGGCCCGTGGCGCGGGAAGTCCTCCGACCGCTCACGAGTAGCGGGGTCGATGAGGTGAAGTACTACCGCTTCACAGAGGGCGAGGTCGCGGGGGTTCCCGCAGTCATCAGCGTGACCGGTTATACCGGCGAGGACGGGTTCGAACTGTATGTCGCCGCGAACGATACGCCGGGGTTGTGGGACGCTCTGCTGGAAGCAGGTGCCGGCGTCGGCCTCATCCCCGTCGGTCTCGGGGCTCGCGACTCGCTGCGTCTGGAGATGGGGTACGCGCTCTATGGCAACGATCTCGACGAGCAGCATACGACTCTTGAGTCGGGCCTCGGTTGGCTCACGAAGCTCGACAAGGGGGACTTCGTCGGTCGCGATGCCCTTGTCGCTCAGAAGGAGGCTGGAGTTGCACGCCGGCTCGTGGCTATGCGCCTCGAGGCGAGGGGCTTTCCGCGACCGGGCTATGACGTAAGGCATGCGGACGAAGTGGTCGGAAACGTCACCAGCGGGACCGTCAGCCCCTCGCTCGGAATCGGGGTCGCTATGGGATATGTGCCCACCGAACTTTCACAGCCCGGCACCGGGCTCCAGATCGACGTGCGCGGCCGCCTAGTCGATGTGACTGTGCAGCGCTCGCCGTTCTATACGGCGGGCTCGATCAAGCGGTGATCCGCATCGGTATCCTTACGGTGAGCGACGGTTGCGCTCGTGGGGAGCGCGAGGACCGGAGTGGCGCTCTCATCGGCTCCTGGTGTGCTGATAAGGGACACGAGACCGTTGCTCGAAGCGTCGTCTTTGATGAGACCACTGACATCGTCCGCTGTCTGGTGACCTGGTGCGATGATCTCGGCTTGGATGTGATCCTGACCACGGGAGGCACGGGTCTCACACCCCGCGACGTCACGCCGGAGGCGACCAGGTCCTTGCTCGATCGCGAGGCGCCGGGAATCGTTGAGCGGATCCGCGCGGTAGGGCTCGAGAACACGCCGTATTCGGCTCTGTCTCGGGGGGTCGCTGGCACCCGAGCGCGAACCCTCATCGTGAACTTGCCGGGGAGCACAGGGGGCGTCCGAGACGGTCTGGCGGTGCTCGGTCCGCTGCTCGCGCATGCGGTGGACCTTCTCGGCGGTGGAGGTGGGAAGCACGAGCCTCCGCTGGACAGGTCATGACGGAGGATCGCGTTCTCATCTCTACGCACGACCTGGCACGCGCGGGGCTACTCAGAGACGGCTTCAAGTCCGCTGGCTACTCGACCGATCTGGTGACACCGGCTGAAGAGCTGACGACCGACGACGGCGCGGTCCTGCTAGTGCTCACTGGAGGGCTCGCCGAGGGCGGAGGCGCATTGGCGAGACAAGCGACGCACGTGCTCCAGATTCCGGTCTTCGCGATCGCCTCGGCCGCGGAGTTGGCGCCGGCACTGCGACCAGGATTCGACGAGGTGTTTCCGGCTACGTCGCACGTCGACGACGTGGTGCTCGTGGGGAGTCGACTGATCGAGCGTGGGCGGCTGCAGGCGCTGACGGGCATCATCGGTGAGACCGACGCCATCCGTCAGGTGATGGAGCGCGTAGTGCAAATCGCGCCGGTTGCTTCGACCGTGCTCGTCACGGGCGAGTCGGGCACGGGGAAGGAGCTCGTCGCACGCGGCATCCATTTGCTGTCGCCACGTCGGCATAAGCCTTTCATCGCGGTGAACGTTGCGGCACTCCCCGACACGCTCCTTGAGTCTGAGCTGTTCGGGCACGAGAAGGGAGCTTTCACGGGCGCGATCGACGCGCGCAGGGGCCTGTTCGAGCTGTCCGACGGCGGTACCACGTTCCTGGACGAAATCGGCGACATGCCGCTCTCCACGCAGACAAAGCTCCTGCGCGTGCTGGATCAACGGGAGTTTCACCGCGTCGGTGGAGAGAAGAGCATCAAGGTCGACGTCCGCATCGTTGCCGCGACCAACCAGGACCTGAGGCAACTCGTCGCGATAGGGGAGTTCCGGCGCGATCTCTTCTTCCGATTGAACGTCTTGGGTATCGAGCTTCCACCGCTTCGGGATCGCCGTGACGACATCCCGCTTCTGATCCAGTCATACGTTAGGGAAGTGTCGGAGCGTCACGACCGCGACTTCCCTGGGATCTCGTCCGAGGCGATGGAGATGCTCACCGCCTACTCGTGGCCCGGAAACGTGCGCGAGTTGCGTAACCTCGTCGAGTCGATGGTCGTGCTCGCGCCCGGCCGGATCATTCGGCCTGAAGACATTCCGGACGAGGTCCGCCTGGTCCGGGGCCCGTCGTTGTTGCCGGCGCCGATCCCCAGGGTGACCGGTAACCGGGAAGGCGCCGCGGATCTCAGACCCGAACTCGAATTCGTGTTCCGGACTCTCGTCGACCTCCGAGTGGACATGGACGATCTGCGCCGAGAGTTCGACGTGTACCGGCGAGGGGAGGGCGTCACGCTGCCGGGTGAGGCCGTGGTCGGCGCCGTGGGTCCGGCGCTCCCCTCCGGGCGGGGGATAGAGATCGGGGCGTACTCTCCGGGCGTGGACTCTGGCGGGTTCGACGATGTCGACATTTCGGCGGACCTCGCCCCACCGAGCGTAGCGTCCCCTGACTCAGATGACGTTGTGGTCTTCCGTCCTGGCATGACCATGGAGGACCTCGAGCGTCAGGCGATCGGCGCAGCGCTCGTGTCGGTGAACGGGAATCGTCGCAGAGCTGCGGAGCTGCTCGACATTGGCGAGCGCACGCTGTATCGGAAGATCTCCAAGTACGAGCTGGACGACTGACGGTCGACTAGAAGGTGCGGCCACCTCCCTTCCCCTCACCCCTCTAGCCGTTTCCCCGTCCGCCGGCTCGGGCGCGCGCACGTGCTCGTTCGGCTTGGATACGCCGAAGGATCACACTCCACGCCGCGGTCTGATCCAGGCCGTACACCAGCGTGAGGTCCGACTCGAGATCGACGTTGCCGCTGAAGGCGTAGACGGCCATTTCGGTGACGCGTTGGCGGAGGCGACGTTCACCCCAACTGGGAGTGACCGCGATGATCGCACTGGGCCGGAGCCTCACGCCTCGCGACACCAGTTGCACCTCTTCGGGCACGAATCGTTCGTCGGGCTGTTCAGAGAAGAACGATACGAGAAAGAGTGTCACGGGCGCTCCGATGCCGGGAGCATTCCGATGGGCGTTGGACATGCTGGACAAGCGGCGATACGTGTCCGGTGCCGTCACGCGCGTCGCGGACTCTTCGAGGGGCGTGACGAGAATTCGCAGAGCGCCGCTCGTCAGCGAGAGCGAGATCTCGTCCTGCCGGAGCGTACCGTGTCCTGGAGGAGGTAGCGTTTCGAACGAATCCGTGGCGGTTGCAGTGCCGGCCTGCATACCCGGCGGAACCGCGCAGCCGCTCAGGAGGAAGAGCGCCACGAGCACGAAGGCCAGCAACGCATGCGAAGCGGGCCGCATCACGCCTCTCTTCCCTGCGCTTCCCTTTCCGGTTCCACGACGGGCCCTTCCGCTTCCGTGACGAGCTCGTCGAGAGCTTCGAGCAGCGTCTTTCGTCCCTCTCCCGTCTTCGACGAGAAGGGTAGGACCTGGTCTTCCCCGACGCTCAGGCCCTCGCACGTGCGCTGTATCGCTTTCTCACGTTGAGTCCATTTCAGTTTGTCCATCTTGGTGAGCACGACCAGGGTCGGCACGCCCAACTCCGAAAGATATGAGATCATATGGAGGTCGTGATCCGTGGGGTCCCGCCGTGCGTCCATCAGATGCACGACGCCCTGCACCCCACGGGAGGTACCCAAGTACCATTCGATCAGGTCGGACCATGCGTCGCGCATACCCCTTGGCACCTTCGCGTACCCATACCCCGGCAGGTCGACGAGGAAGAACCGCTGGTTCACCAGGAAGAAATTGATTGTCCTCGTCTTTCCGGGAGTCGCGGATACTCGCGCGATCTTCTTTCGCGTACGCCGCAGCAGCGTGTTGATGAGCGACGACTTCCCGACGTTTGAGCGGCCGGAGAACGCGATTTGAGGAAGAGTGCCGGGCGATGTTCCGTCCGGTTGAGCGATGGTACCCGCGTACTCGACCGTCGTGATCTTCATCTGTGCGCGAGTGGCGATCCGAGCCCGACTGGGTGGGGCGCGGGACGGCGCCGGAGAGGACTCTCGAGCAGTACGGCGTCCATCACCTCGTCCATCGTACTTACGAGGTCGAATGCCACACTCTGCTTCACCTCCTCGGGCAGGAGCTCTAGGTCCGACGCGTTCGCGGCGGGAAGCACGACCCTGCCCATACCGCTCCGGAGTGCGGCGACCGCCTTCTCCTTGATTCCGCCGACGCCGAGCACCCTACCGCGGAGCGTGATCTCACCCGTCATAGCGACGTCGCCGCGGGTGGGCGTGCCGATCAGCGCGGAGATCAGCGCGACCGCGATCGTGATACCGGCGGAAGGTCCGTCCTTCGGCGTCGCCCCCTCAGGGATGTGGATGTGCACGTCGATCTTAGCGTGGAACTGGGGATCGAGTCCGAGCAGCTCCGATCTGGAGCGGGCATAGGTGACGGCGGCATGGGCCGACTCCTTCATCACGTCACCGAGGGTTCCAGTAAGTCGCAGATCGCCGCTACCGGGTATCACCGCGACCTCGACGTCGAGGACCTCGCCTCCCGAAGCAGTCCAAGCTAGGCCGTTGGCGATACCGATGCGCTCGCTGTCTTGGTCGCGATCGGCCGGCGAATAGGGCGGGGGGCCTAGAAGCTGCTTTAGCCCCTCCGGCTCGAGAGTTGCCTCCACGGCCACGCCGTCGACCACGCTTCGTGCCAACTTACGGGCGATACGGGCGAGACGGCGATCGAGTTCGCGTACGCCCGCCTCTCGGGTATATCGCTCGATCACATCGTGGATCGCCCCCTCAGACAACGAAACCTGATCGGGCGCGAGCCCGTGCTGCTCGACTTGTCTCGGCCACAGGAACCGACTCGCGATCTCACGCTTTTCGGTATCGAGGTATCCGGGGAGGCGGATGATCTCCATGCGGTCGCGAAGCGGCTCCGGGATTCCCTGGAGAGTGTTAGCGGTGGTTATAAACAGGACCTCCGACAGGTCGTACTCCAGCTCCAGATAGTGGTCGGAAAAGCTTCGGTTCTGCTCCGGGTCGAGCACCTCCAGTAGTGCGGCGCCGGGATCCCCGTGGAAGTCTTGAGCGAGCTTGTCGACCTCGTCGAGCAGGAAGACCGGGTTTCGGGTCCCGCTCCGCAGCATGCCTTGCAGGACACGGCCGGGCAGTGCTCCCACATAGGTGCGTCGATGGCCTCGGATCTCGGCCTCGTCCCTCACGCCACCAAGGCTCACTCGGACGAACTCGCGTCCCAGCGCCAGAGCGATACTTCGGCCCAGGGAGGTCTTGCCGACGCCGGGTGGGCCAACCAGGCAAAGGATCGGTCCCCGCATCTCCTGAACCAGCGACAGCACCGCCACGTGATCGAGGATCCGCTCCTTGACCTCACGCAGGCCGAAATGCTTGGACTCGAGAATGTCCGACGCATGTTCGACGGAGAGGTTGTCGTCCGAGCGTGCGGTCCACGGCAGCCCAACGATCCAGTCGAGGTATGATCGAATGACGGCAGCTTCGGGCGCCACCGGATTCAGCTTCTTGAAGCGGGTGAGTTCCTTCTGCGCCCGCTCTCGGGGGTGAGGAGGCAGGTCAGCGTCGCGGACGGCGTCTTCGATATCCCGCCACTCGTCGTGCTCGGCCTCCGCGGGTTCCCGGTGGATCGTGCTGAAAGCAGCTCCAAAGTCGGGCGTTTGCTCGCTGCCCAGTTGAAGCTGGATCTGGCGGTCGAGCTTGGCCTCGATGCGCATGATCTCGAGTTCCCGTACCAGGCATTCCCGCACTAGCTCGAGTTGGTCCGTCGCACGGGTTGCTTCCAGCAGCTCCTGCTTCTCCAGCGACGGCAGAATCAAGTGTCCTGCGACGAGATGGGCGAAGCGCACTCGGTCGCCCTCGGCCGAGAGGATACCGGCCAGAACCTCCGGCACGCGTTCGTGCAAGCGTGCGTATTCCGCGTACAGGCTCACCACACTTCGCGTGAGCGACTGCAACTCGTTGGAGGTCGGACCCTCCTCTTCGGTCTCCCGGTCCGTCAGAAGTTCCACGGATGCGCGGAGAGCCGCCGTCGTGGTGGTCAGCCGGTGGATGCGTGCTCGGCCGAGACCCTCAAATACGACACGCAGCGTGCCATCCGGCAGGCGGGAAACCTGCACCACGCGCGCGACGGTACCGACGCGAAAGAGGTCAACGCTGCCAGGATCCTCGACCGCCGGATCGCGCTGCGCGACCAACAGGACGAGATTGTCTCGCTCACGAGCCTCATCGAGCGCGGCTAACGAACGGTGCCGCCCGATGAGAAGGGGCAGCACGATGTAGGGGAAGAACACGAGATCCCGCAGCGGGATCACCGGAAGGCGGTCGGGCATGCCGACCTGGTCCTCGACCCTGATGATGTTAGCCATGTGAAGCAGCTCGAGCAGCGAGGGGCGTCGGCGCCTATCGTACCCCCTGTCACGCTCCCGCAACAGGGACGTGTCACGGAGATCGACGCCAC
>Ga0310121_10004124_pt1 | contig 12972 bp, 7 predicted proteins | sample CB27_Tmax_986_MG_FD_203504 | JGI IMG/M metagenome (GOLD analysis project Ga0310121, IMG submission 203504) | Marine microbial communities from Western Arctic Ocean, Canada - CB27_Tmax_986 | ecosystem: Environmental > Aquatic > Marine > Oceanic | place: Canada: Western Arctic Ocean | collected... | reverse complement strand
GCCCGATCGTGAATGGGAATCAATAGTTCGATGCGGCGATCCAGGTTCCGGGTCATCCAGTCCGCGCTGGAAATAAAGGTAAGCTCACTGCCACCGTGGTGGAAAAAGAAGATCCTGCTGTGTTCAAGAAAACGGTCAACAATGCTGGTGACAGAAATATTTTCACTCAGGCCGGGAACCCCCGGCCGCAAACAGCAGATGCCTCGTATGTTCATCCGGACTTTCACACCGGCTTGTGATGCACGATAAAGCGCGTCAATGATCGCCGGATCCACGAGCGAATTCAGTTTCGCCATAATGGATGCCTGCTGGCCCTGCGTCTTCCGCACCGCCTCCCCGTCGATGAGTTCGATGAGCCGGTCCCGGAGACCGAGCGGCGCCGCCTCGATGACCCGGAACCGTGGAGGTTCGGAGAATCCGGCGATGGTATTGAAAAAGACCGCAGTTTCATTTCCAAGGTCTTCATCGCAGGTCAGGTAACTGATATCGCTGTAAAGCCGCGCCGTTGATTCGTTGTAGTTTCCAGTCCCGAAGTGCATATAGCGGCGAATTCCGTCGGACTCACGTCGTAGCACAAGGCAACACTTTGCGTGCGTCTTCAATCCCCTGATACCGTAAATAACCTGGGCGCCTTCCCGCTCCAAGGCCCGCGCCTGTTCGATATTCCGAGCCTCGTCGAAGCGTGCCTTCAATTCCACGATCACGGTTACGTACTTTCCGTTGCGCGCTGCCTTCATGAGCGCCGCCACGATTGGACTTCGCCGGCTCGTGCGATACAGGATCTGCTTGATCGCGATTACACTCTCGTCTTCCGCGGCCTCCTCGACCAGTCGCACCACGGGATCGAATTCCTCGTACGGATGGAGGAGAAGAAAAGGCTTCTGCTTCATCTGGTCAAAGATGGAATGCACCGGATCGATACCGGATACATTTTGGGGCGGCCATGGCTCGTAGGTCAACTCCTCAAAACCCTCGAGGAAGCCGAGGGCCATACATGCACTCAGATCGAGAGGACCATCCACCGCGTACACAGCCGAGTCCGCGACTCCAAGTTCCCGCGTCAGCAACTGCAGCGTTTTCCGGGTTACGTCTTCAGCAATCTCCAGGCGTACACAATCGCTGGATTTTCGCGCGTCGAGTACTTCCTGCATCCCGGCCAGCAGATCCGACGCTTCATCTTCGCGAACACTCAGGTCCGCGTTTCGAGTGATCCGGAACGGCACACACTCCAGGAGTGTCTGGCCGGCAAAAAACCGGTCACAGAAGAGGCAAACAACATCCTCTACCAGGACATAGGCGTACTGGTTGGGCAAAGGCAGCCGGACCACCCGGTCCAGTCCAAGTTCAATCGGGATGACCGCAATTCTCGGATCACTACTTCCCGCCTCCGGCTTGAGCCGCGCTATCACGTGGAGTGACAGGTCCTTGATCAGCGGAAATCCCTGCTCTTTGTGAATCCCCATCGGTGTAACAACCGGGTAGATCTGTTCCATGAAGAACTGTTCAAGGTACCGGTAATGATCTTTTGTCAATTCCTCCGGACTGACCCGTATGATGCCGTGTGCTGCGCATTGGGGCTCCAGCGCATCGCGATAGCATGCGTATTGCCTGGCCACCATCTCGTGCGTCCGCCGGCTGATCTTTTTCAATTGCGCCGACGGCGTAAATCCGGCCGGGTCTTTCTTTCTGCGGCCCGCCTCGACCAGGGCGGAGAGTCCCCCCACACGAACCATGAAAAATTCATCCAGGTTCGAACTCGTAATCGCAAGGAACTTCAATCGTTCAAGCAGCGGCACATCCGGATCCAACGCTTCCTCCAGGACCCGCTGGTTAAACGCCAACCAACTTAATTCCCGGTTGAAATACCTGGGTTCGTCTCCGGTGCTCAAAAATTCACCTTCATATGCGATCTGAGTTCTATCCGCATGCCGTATACCTGCTGAAACAGATCATCTTTGTCTTTCAACGCCATTCTTTCAAGCGTGGGGTTGTCTAATTCCTGGGACGTGAGAATTACCGATTCGTCCTCCAGAACACATTGGACGGTAGAGATGCGTTGTTGGTGTGCCCGGTCCAGCGCATCTGCAACCCGTAGGATTGCAGCGAGTTTGTTGACAATAATTCGGTGGTCGCGAGTGAGGGTCCCATACACTTCGTGGGTTGCGCGCGGCATCGCGCGGCGGTGATACCGGGCGATCAGCGCCACGATTTTCATTTCACGGCTGCTAAGACCGAAGAGCTCGCTATTCATGACCAGGTACATCGAGTGCTTGTGATGGCTACGGGTGCTTATCACGTTTCCGACTTCGTGCAACAGGGCGGCGACATAAAGCATGGTGCGGTAACGGGGATCCAACCCGTGCACGGTCTGGAGTTGATCGAAAAGCGAGGCGCACAACGAGGCCACATGGACCGCGTGGGATTCGTCAAATCGGTATTTTCGCCCAAGATCCATCGCACCCTTGATGACCTGCTCCTGGATTCTCTCCTCCCAAGTTCGAGCCTCCGACATCTCGATCAACAACCCGTCACGCAACGTCTGGGTGGCCACATAAAGAGACTTGGCACCAAACGTTTTCGCGAGCATCACGATGGAAAGAAGAGCAGGCCCCAGGGTTTCCGCATCTGGAACCGGGAGGTGGTATTTCTGCAGCAATTCATCCACGCTGTAATTGAGGATTTCATCTGAGAATTTTTCGAGCTCTTTCACAGAGACTTCACGGGGTTCGCCCCGGTCTGTTTCCTGGTCCATTTGGGAGAGGGCGAATCTGATATCGCCTCCCAGCACCAATAGCCGCGGATCATCGACCGAGTGCACGGTCCGGCGCATTTCGTCCAACATTCGCTGGATACTCGAGATCAGCACGTGCAGGGCGCTGCCCGGTGAAGTGTGATGTGTCTCCAGCATCTCGTAGAGGCGCAAAGCGCCGAGGCGGTACGTTCCCGCGTAGGTCATCACCGCGTCCTCAATCAGGAGCAGTTCCGTACTGCCGGCGCCGACCTCCACGATGAGGGCAGGTTTTTCCCGGAGCGCGGCAACCTCGGTAAGAAGCGGCATCACCGCGAGGTACGTAAGACGATTCACTTCCATTTCATCGATCGCATCGACGTCGATGCCTGTGGCGGAATAGATTCGGTCCAGAAAAGCGGCTTTATTGGAGGCCTCCCGAACCGCACTGGTCGCGATAGCGCGAACTCGATCTCCGTCGGTAACTCCGTATTCCAGCAAGACGCGGCGGAACTGAAGAAGAACTCGCACGCACTCCTCCGTTGTTTCCTTCCCGATGCTGCCATTGGTCCACGTGTCTTCCCCGAGTTTTACCGCCCGTTGAAGCGATTCGAGCGGATGAACGCATCCCACGCCGTCAATCTGTGCGATGGCCATGCGGATTGATGAACTGCCGATGTCGATCACCGCCACGGTACGGATGCCGACGGGCGTTGTATCCGCGCCCATACGGATCGATTCCGTCATGCCGGCATCCCCCCCGCGTCCGTTCCTTCCGTCACCGCCCGGGCCCAAGCCGCGGCACCGATCACCGCGGCATAATCGCCGAGTTCGGCGGGCTTCAACACAAACGAATTTTTATACACGCTCATGACATTTTTCCGCGCAGATTTTTCCACTTCGGAAAGATATAAATCCGGCATCGCCTCCACCAGTCCGCCCCCCAGCACAACAACGTCGGGCACGAGTAACTGGACCATCGTCGATACGCCGATCCCTATCCACGAGGCGGCGCGCCGAACGATGTTCTCGACGGCCTTGTCTCCAGCTTCGATGGACCGGGCAAGCAAACCGCTGCAGATGTTCGACAATTCCCCTCCGGAGTGTTCCAGCATGAATGGAGCCTGTCCACGATAGGCGGCAACCAGCGCGGCCGCCGCGATTGAAAGCCGGCTTGCAACGGTTTCCAGACATCCGATTTGACCGCAACCGCACTTCACGCCGCCGGGTTGTACCGCCAGATGCCCGATCTCCATGCAGGACTGCCGTTCGCCTCGAATCAACTCTCCCCGAAAGACCCCGCCGCCGCCAATCCCGGTCCCCGGGAAAATTCCGACCGCGGTCCGCGCTTCCGCCGCCGCGCCGAATCGGTATTCCCCGTATACCCCGGCATCAACATCGTTGATCACGGCCACCGGACAGCCGAACCGCGATTCCAAAACTTTGCGAACCGGGGCATTGGTCCAGCCCAGATTCGGGGCGTTCAATAGTACACCCTTCTTCAAATCGAGAGGACCCGGCGCGCCCAGGCCGACGCCCGCAACCTGTGACCTATCAATTCCGGCATCATCCAGCGCATCCTGGATCACGTCTCCCAACCGCTTGAGTCCGGCAGATCGCCCTTTCTCACCACGAGATTTTCGCTTCTTTTTCGCCGTAATTTCGAAGGATTCGTCAAAGACCACGGCCAGCATTTTCGTCCCGCCAAGGTCCAGACCGACCCAGTATCTGGCTGATTTTTTTGAAGACATAGAATCGCAAGTTTCTTGAGCTAAGGGAGAGTACCGGAGTGCGGTATTGCTTGCAACGCATCCCGTGATCCTGGGGTTGGCTCAAGGATGGACCGGCTCAGTCGTCGTCCGCGGGACGAGTGACCGTGGGAGATTTCTGCTCGGGAAGTTCATCGAGCGATGAGCCGTAGTCGTAGAGATCCGGAAAATTTTCCCGCATGTAGGCCTCCACGGTCTGGATCGTAGGACCGTACCCGTCCCTGTAAATATATTCCTCGAGGGCCCTGGCTGCGTCATTTGCGTCGTCGAATCGTTTAATCGGGTTCGGGTCCAGCATCTGCCGAAGAATGGCAACAAGGTCCTCGCCCGCCTGATCCTCCACGTATTTCCACGGAACGGGCTGACTGGAAATATCCTCCGGACTGCCTTCCTTTTCCACATTTCGCATGGGCCGTCCCGCCAGCAATTCGAACAGGACGACACCCAGCGCATAGATGTCGGTGCGGGAGTCAACGGGCTTCCGGTTCGCTTGTTCTGGCGACATATATGCAATCTTGCCGGTCTGCCAGTTGTCCCCAATGATCGTCATCGTAGCCGCTTTCGCGATGCCGAAATCGATCAACTTCGCCAGGCCCTCAGTCGTGATCAGGATATTGCTTGGACAAACATCGCGATGCACAATCCCCAATCGCTCTCCGGTGCGGTCGCAATAGTTGTGCGCGTATCCAAGACCGCGAGCGATTCTGCTGACAATGTGAACGGAAAGAGGTTCCGGCAGCAGTTTCATTTTATGCCAAAGCCGGATCATCATCTGCATCAGCGACATGCCCTGAACATACTCCATGACCACGTACCGGCGCCCGTCCTCCAGCGCCCCCAACAGGTACATCTGAGCAATATTCTCGTGGACCAGTCCGGCGACTAATTTCGCCTCGGCATTCAGCAGATCAACAAACTCGCGGTTCTCGCTCCACTTCGTGCGAAGTGTTTTGACAGCAACGCGCTTGCTGAAGCCCTCACACCCCAGCATGTCGGCTTCGTACACGACGCCCATCCCCCCCCGGCCGATCATGGATACAGGGCGAAGCGTGAATCGGTCGTCAATGATCTCAATCGGCGATTCGTCGTCGTAGGAATCCATGAGTACCTTTCCAGGCAATTATGGTGAATTTGCTGAGGATTTCAAGCCTTTTTGATCTCCGCGTACCGGAAGCAGTCCGTAACGTGATCATTGACCACGCCCGCAGCCTGAAGGAATGCGTAGCAAATCGTGCTCCCTACGAAGGTGAGTCCGGCAGCCTTCAATGCTTTGCAGACATCGTCGGATAACTTCGTTGTAGCAGGAATCTTCTTCAGAGATTTCCACCTGTTGTGGATAACTTTGCCGTCGGTAAACGACCAGATGAAGCGATCGAACGATCCGTGTTCCTGCTGGAGCGCCAAGAATGCTTTGGCATTTTTCACCGAGGCCTCGATCTTCAAGCGGTTCCGGATAATGCCGGCGTTCTTCCGTGCCCGTTCCCGATCCCGCGCCGTCATCCGGGACACCTGTTCAGGGTCGAATCCATGGAATACTTCGCGGAAAGCCTCGCGTTTATGAAGAACGGTTTTCCAGGACAACCCGGCCTGGAAAGCGTCCAGGAGAAGGAACTCGAACCACTTCCGGTCGTCGTGAACCGGAACACCCCACTCCTCGTCGTGGTATTGCCGCATCAAGTCGTCGTCGGCAATCCACTCACATCGCTTTTTCCTGTCGGTGTGCACCGTCGCCCCAGTCAGGATGAGTTATCGGAAAGCATATCGATTAACTGTTGCAGCTTTTCATGCTCCTCCAGCAGGCCTTTCTTTCGCTCTTTTTCGTGCTCCACCACGGTGGCCGGAGCGCGATTCACGAAGTCCATGTTGTCGAGTTTCCGGGTCACCTTGTCCAGTTGCTCACCGACTTTAGCGATCTGCCTATTGAGACGACCCAGCTCTTTTTCAATGTCGATGAGACTCTCAAGAGGCATGTAAACGTGGCCCAGACGGCTTAGGCCGCCCGGCGTGGCCCTGTCCGGTTCATACTCACTGTCGACCGTAATGGATTCTGCCTTCAATAGCGTGGCGACGGAGTGCTGGTCGGACATCAGCCGCTGCGCCAACTCATCGCTAGCCGGCTTTACGATGTAGTTCACCTTTTGTGAGGGAGTCAGGTTGTAGTTTGCACGCAGGATGCGGGCTTCACGAATGAGATCGTGCTTGGCGTCGACATAGCTTTCCGCCGCGGCGTGGACACCCCCCGACTTGAGTTGCGATGCCTTCAGCGCAACCGGAAACGGCGCAATCATGATGCTCTCATGGACCGTGTTGTATCCCATCGCATGCCATAACTCCTCAGTGAGGAACGGCATGAACGGGTGGAGCAAACGCAGAGCGCTCGAAAATACGTGGTGCATGATCAACAGCGTATTTTCCTTACGCGCTTCGTCGTCGCCGTAGAGAATCTCCTTCGAGTACTCGACGTACCAGTCGCAGTATTGATGCCAGAAAAATTCGTACAAAGATTTCGCTGCGTCATTCAGCCGGAACTTCACCAGGTTCTCTTCACATTCTTCGGCAGTCTTGTGCAACTTGATGAGAATGTGCTGGTCGTCCGGGCTCAGCAATTCAATGTCGAATTTCGGCTCGTGTACGCTGCCGGAAAATTCGTTCGTGTGCATGTTCATGAAACGGGCCGCGTTCCAGATCTTGGTTCCGAAATTTCGTCCGGTCTTGAATTTTTCATCCGAAACGTAGACGTCCTGCCCCGTCGCCGTGAGCATCATCAAGCTGAACCGAAGCGAATCCGCGCTGTACTTCTCGATGATTTCCAGCGGATCAATCGAATTGCCCAGACTCTTACTCATCTTCAGCCCGTCGTCATCCCGGACTGTTCCGTGGATATAGACTTCTGAAAACGGGATGTCCCCCATGAATTCAAGGCCGGACATAATCATCCGCGCAACCCAGAAAAAGATGATTTCCGATGCAGTGGTCAAGGTCTGGGTTGGATAATATAATTTCAGCGACTCGTTGTCTCTGGGCCAGTCGAAAACGCTGAAAGGCCAAAGCCAGGACGAGAACCAGGTGTCGAGAACGTCCGGATCCTGCTGAATTTTCGATCCTCCACACGAGGGACACGTCGTCGGCGAACCCTTGGCGGCCCACGAATGGTTGCAGTCCTGACAGCTGAAAACCGGAATCCGATGTCCCCACCAAATCTGTCTTGAGATGCACCAGTCCCTGATGTTCTCCAACCAGTCCAGGTACACCTTGGTCCAGCGTTCCGGGACAAACTTAATTCGACCGTCCTTCACCGCATCAATGGCCGGCCGTGCCAGAGGCTTCATCTTGACGAACCATTGCGGCGAAAGCCTCGGCTCAACAACGGTGTCGCACCGATAGCAATGCCCGACCGCGTGCCGGTGATCCTCGGTCCTGTCGAGCAGTCCAAGCCGCTCGAGGTCGGCCACCAGGTTCTCACGGCAGGTTTCGCGACTCTGTCCCTCGTACTGCCCGGCCGCACTATTCATCGTGGCGTCTTCGTTCATGACATTGAGCGGAGACAAGTCGTGCCGTTGCCCCAGTTCAAAGTCGTTGGGATCATGCGCAGGGGTAACCTTGACCACGCCGGTCCCGAATTCCGGGTCCACGAAATCATCTTCAATCACCGCCAGTTCCCGTTCTATGACCGGCAGGATCACGGTCTTTCCGATCAATCCTCGGTATCGCTCGTCGCGCGGATTCACCGCGACGGCAACGTCGCCGAGCATGGTTTCCGGCCGGGTGGTGGCCACCGTCACGTAATCCTTCGAAGTCCCTCCCTGAATGGGGTACCGGATGTACCACAAATGACCATTCGTATCCTGGTGCTCGCTCTCTTCGTCAGATAACGCGGTGCGGCATCGGGGACACCAGTTGATGATGTAATTGCCTTTATAAATGAGCCCCTTGTCGTACAGCCTAACGAAGACTTCCAGCACGGCGTCGCTGAGCCCCTCGTCCATCGTAAACCGGGTCCGCCCCCAGTCACAGGAAGCACCCAGCATTTTCAGTTGGTTGACGATGGTGGAACCATATTGCTCCCGCCACGCCCAAACCCTCTCCACAAAGGCCTCTCGTCCCAGGTCGTCTCGCGTAATCCCCTCTTTCGCCAGAGCCTTCTCAACCACGTTCTGGGTCGCAATTCCCGCATGGTCCGTACCGGGAACCCAGAGTGCGTTTCGGCCCTTCATTCGCTGCCACCGAATGAGAACATCCTGGATCGTGCTGTTCAGGGCGTGCCCCATGTGAAGGATGCCGGTGACATTCGGGGGAGGGATCACGATGGTATAGGGATCTCCGCCGGCAGTCTCATCCCCCTCGAACAGGCCTTTTTCCATCCACCAGCTGTACCAGCGTCGTTCCAATTCAGCAGGATCGGGGTGTTTTTCCAGTTCCCGGTTCATGACGGGTCCTCACTTTTCGCTTCCTGGAGAAGCATTTTATACTCGACGCTATCCACCAGCGCCTCCCAGGAGGCCTCGATAATATTTTCAGACACACCGACCGTGCCCCACGTGCTCTTGCCGTCGGTTGATTCAATCAGTACGCGCGTTCTGGCGGCGGTGTGCTCTTCCGGGTCGAGAATGCGGACTCGATAGTCGGTCAGCACCACATCCTCTATCACGGGGAAAAACGGAGTCAGCGCCTTGCGCAACGCATCGTTTAGAGCGTCAACCGGTCCGTCGCCCTCCCCCGCCGTGTGCCCGATTTCGCCATCCACGTTGAGTTTGATCGTCGCCTCGGAAAGGCACGGTTCATCGTGTTTCCGCTTTTCCACGATCACCCGAAATCCCTCCAGCGAGAAGAACGGTTTGTGCTCTTTCAGTACTTTCTGGATGAGCAATTTGAAAGAGGCCTCTGCGGCCTCAAACGCGTACCCGTTCTTTTCCTGCGATTCGAGCGCGGCGCGAATGTCCCTGATCTCGGGTGAATCTTTCCGGAGATCAAGGCCCATTTCCACCGCTTTTAAAAACACATTACTGCCGCCGGACAACTCCGAGATGAGAATCCGCCGCTGGTTTCCGACCTCCACGGGGTCGACGTGCTCAAAGCTTTCCGGGTTCTTCCGAACCGCGTCCACGTGCATACCGGCCTTATGGGCAAATGCACTGGCCCCGGTATACGGGGCCTTTAAATTGGGTCTGGCATTTGCAAGTTCATAGATTAGATCGGAAACTACTCTCAGCTCGGAGACGCGCCTTTCCTTGAGCACATCGTAGCCCAACTTAAGCGCCAGATTGGGAACAACGGAGCAGAGGTTGGCGTTTCCGCAGCGCTCGCCGAATCCGTTCATGGTACCCTGAACGTGCTCGGCTCCGGCGCGAATCGCCTCCAGGGAATTCGCAACGCCGCACTCCGCATCATTGTGCGCATGAATGCCGATCGGTGCGCCCGTCGACTTCTTCACCGCCTCACAAATTTCGTGGACTTCGTGCGGCATGGCGCCTCCGTTGGTATCGCAGAGAACAAGGATACTGGCGCCGCCTTCCAACGCGGCACGAAGCGTTGCCAGCGCGTGTTCCGCGCAGTCTTTGTATCCATCGAAAAAGTGCTCGGCATCATAGATGACTTCCCGGCCATGCTCCCTGAGATGCCGGACCGTATCCCTGATCATGGCCTGGTTTTCTTCCTCGGTGCAGCGGAGGACATCGCGGACGTGCAGCCGCCAGCTTTTCCCAAAGATGGTACAGACCTCGGTGTCCGCATCCAAAAGCGCGGTAGTTCCGGCGTCCTCAGCAGCCGACGCATTTGCGCGCCGGGTGCTCCCGAACGCGCAAATTCGAGCGTGATCCAATGCAACGTTCCGGATATCCTTGAAGAAAGCCATATCCTTGGGATTGGACGCTGCGTACCCGCCTTCGATGTAATCCACCCCGAACCGGTCCAAGCATTTCGCTACCTTGATCTTACCGGCAGGCGAGAAGGATATCCCTTCGCCCTGGGCGCCGTCACGGAGCGTTGTGTCATATATTGCAATTCGTCGCATGGTTCTATTGTGTTTCCAACGTACGGCGGGCCGAGCGCGCAAGATGTATCGCCCTTCCGCGGTTGGCTAGGAAGCCGAGAGTTCGAGCTCGAAGGCACCGTGAAGTACATCCATCGCCCGATCCGCCTGGTCCCTTCGAATCGATACGGAAATCTTGATCTCGGAAGTCGCAATCATGTCAATATTGATGTCTTCGGCAGCCAGTGCTTCAAACATTCGCGCGGCAACGCCCGTATGACCGCGCATTCCGACACCCACGATGCTGACCTTGGCAATATTGTCGTCAACCGCGACGGTGGTAGCGCCCACTTCCTCCATAATTCCTTCAACGACCCTCTTCGATTTGGGAAGATCATCGGCAGGGACCGTAAAGGAAACGTCCGTATGTCCTTCGGCGCTCACGTTTTGAACAATCATATCTACATTGATATTGGCGGCCGAAAGTTCGCGGAAAATGGCCGCGGCCGCGCCGGGCCGGTCCGACACCGCCCGAATCGTTAATTTCGCCTGATTCTTATCTGCTGCCACTCCCCGGACTACGATATCTTCCATGTTTGCCACCTCGCTTCGCAGCACCGTTCCCGGCGCGCCGGTGAAGCTGGACAAGACTTCCAACTCCACGTCATATTTCTTCGCGAATTCCACTGCTCTCGACTGGAGAACCCTGGCGCCAAGACTTGCCAACTCCAGCATTTCATCATACGAAATCTCATCCAGTTTGACCGCCTTTTTGACGACCCGGGGGTCGGCAGTGAAAACCCCATCGACATCGGTATAGATCTGACACCGATCTGCCTGCAACGCTGCCGCAAGAGCGACGGCTGTCGTATCCGAACCGCCCCGGCCCAGGGTTGCAACATCCATCTCCGGTGTCAGCCCCTGGAATCCGGCCACGATGACGATCCGGCCTTCCTTTACATGCGCATGTATATTTTCCGGCTCGATTCGCTGGATTTTCGCCTTGGTGTGAACGTGATCGGTATGGATTCCCGCCTGTCCTCCGGTAAGCGAAACCGCCTCGTGACCTAGCGCGTGCAGGGCCATAGTAAGAATCGCCGACGAAATCTGTTCGCCCGTCGACATCAGCATATCCATTTCGCGGTCACTGGGCTGCGGGTTCACATCCTTCGCCAGATTAATCAATTGATCCGTGGTTTTGCCCATGGCGCTTACCACGACCACGACGCTGTCGCCGGCAGCCTGCGCCTCCCCGATCCGCCGGGCAACGCGACGCATGCACTCAGCGTCAGCAACGGACGTACCGCCGAATTTTTTAACGATCAAGGCCACGAGTCACTCCACAAGTCGTTTGCAAAAGAACTCAGAGTCATACTTCCCAGGCCCCCTTTGGCGCAAGCACGTTCCTCCCAACGCTTTGCCTCATCCGGCGTAATCCCGTCTCCCGCAACGACCGCCGGAAGCGGCGCAGCAAAGCGGCGACCGGTCTCGGCACACGCCCCACCCTCCGCGATCAGCAAAATTCGATAGGGGCGGAATCCGTCGTCGAGCACCTGGACCAGGGGGCCAAGAACCATCTGATCGAGCACATCGAGGGCCCGAACCTTTTCTACTGGCGAGCCGTATTGGCCGGCTTCCCTCGGAGCTTCCAGATACACCATCAAGGTTTCGCAACGGCGCAGCAACTCGACCAACTCGGGCAGGGACCACACCGGGTCCTCTTCTTCCGCCGACCATGGGATTGTCAAACCCACCGCAGTGGCTCCACAAAGTGCGGCGATGCCCCTACCCAATTGAGAGTTCGTCACGACTCCGAATGGCGTCGCCCGGGGTACCAGAGGCCCGGATCGAACGGGCGGCCCGCCCGCCCAAAGCCACAACCCATTCGCCGGATTTTCATGCAGGTCGAGGCGAACTTCATTGACCGGATGTTGTCCCAGTACATCGCCCGCCCGCTCCAGAAGAGAACGAACATGTTGTCCCGATTTTCCGGACGGCCAGCGCTCGCGCGCGACCCGTCCCCGGACGTCATAAGGAGGTTCCGGATCGAGATCATGGAGATGCGCCACCGGAAATCCCACCGCTACCGTTCCCGGACCGGTCGCGGCAACGCGAACCGACTCGGCGTCAACTCCCTGGTTCAGGGCGGAGGCCAACTCCTGGGTTTCCTCCCACCCAAGACCGGCGACCCGGCTCGATTCGATGACCCCCTCGTCGAGGGTGACGAAATCACCGCGAAAAACACTGACCGCCGAAGGAAGGGCGTCCTCCACCGTTACAGCCTCCACTGGTCCTCTTCGTAGCCCCAGGGAAACGTCCAACGCGATGCCCGAGAGCGCCCCGAGAAGCGCAGCCTGAGGCCACGCGCGCTGTTCCGACATCGGCTCGATGACCCCGCACCGGCCCCGCGCCGCGATCCGGGCTGCATGATGACATCGCGCCGCCTCCAGCGGTGTGCGATCGTCAAGATCGGCAAGCGGACGGCCGCAAACGCCTTCGTAAACTAC
>Ga0310121_10004122_pt1 | contig 12974 bp, 8 predicted proteins | sample CB27_Tmax_986_MG_FD_203504 | JGI IMG/M metagenome (GOLD analysis project Ga0310121, IMG submission 203504) | Marine microbial communities from Western Arctic Ocean, Canada - CB27_Tmax_986 | ecosystem: Environmental > Aquatic > Marine > Oceanic | place: Canada: Western Arctic Ocean | collected... | reverse complement strand
AAGGAAGAGCTGATATCGAATCTCCGCGAATTCAAAAGTGATCGGATATTTCAGATCCTGGTGGACGCACTGGGAGACAGTAACGACGATGTGCGTGTTATGGTCGTCGAAGGATTGGTCACCTACGGACCGAATCGCGCGCTTCCTCCGCTTATCGAGCGGCTTGTGAAGCAGGACGAAAGCGCTCGTATCCGAACTGTCATTATGGAAGTTCTGGCGGATACTGGCTGGAGCCTTATGAAGTATCGTGCAGGTCTTATGGGAAATATGATTCCGGCGTATGACATTGGTCCCGACGGGAAGATCGTTCGAAATTAGGTGGCAAGGCATGGAGTTTCAATCCGACATCAAGAAAGCACTTATTATTGGTGCAGGACCGATTGTTATCGGTCAGGCCTGTGAATTCGACTATTCGGGTGTTCAGGCGATCAAGGCGCTTCGCTCTCTGGGGATCGAGACCATTCTGGTTAACAGTAATCCTGCAACGATCATGACCGAGCCGGATATGGCCGACAAAACCTATGTCGAGCCTCTGACTGTGGATTTCGTTCGCACCATCATTGAATACGAGCGTCCCGATGTCTTATTGCCCACCCTGGGAGGGCAAACGGCACTAAACCTTGCCATGGAACTGCATGAGGCGGGGGTCCTGGAGGAATTCGGGGTTCGCATGCTCGGGGCGACTCCAGAGGTGATCCATCGAGCCGAGGACCGGGCCGCATTCAAAGAAGTTGTCGAGTCTCTGGGCCTTCAGGTGCCCAAATCGATCTGTGTGCGTTCCCTGGACGCCGCTCGAGAAGCGGTGAAAGAGCTGGGCGGTTTTCCACTGATTCTTCGCCCCTCCTTCACTCTGGGCGGTAAAGGCGGGAATATTGCCTATAATCAGGAAGAGTATGATCAGCTGGTACTGTGGGCGTTGGCGCAAAGTCCGACAACACAGGTGCTCGTGGAAGAGAGCGTTCTGGGATGGAAGGAGTTCGAACTCGAGGTGATGCGCGACAGCGCCGACAATGTGGTGATCATCTGCTCGATTGAGAATGTGGATCCTATGGGCGTCCATACCGGGGACTCGATCACGGTTGCACCCCAGCAGACTCTGTCCGATCAGGAATACCAACGTATGCGCGACGCGGCCATCGAGATCATTCGAGGCATTGGTGTCGAGACGGGTGGTGCCAATGTGCAGTTCGCCGTCAATCCGAAGACGGGTGACCAGATCGTCATTGAGATGAATCCGCGGGTATCGCGTTCCAGCGCGCTCGCGAGCAAGGCCACCGGGTATCCGATTGCCAAGATTGCGGCTCTGGTTGCGATGGGGATGACGCTGGACGAGATTCCCAACGACATTACCGGCAAGACCCCTGCCAGTTTTGAGCCCACCATCGACTATGTTGTGACGAAGATCCCTCGTTTCACCTTTGAGAAGTTTCCCGAGGCCGATGATATCCTGGGAACGCAGATGAAGTCGGTTGGCGAGGCCATGGCCATTGGTCGGACATTTCGGGAAAGTTTCCAGAAGGCCCTTCGCTCCCTGGAAATTGGGCGCGTTGGTCTTGATCCGATACTGGTGCAAGAAGACGGCGCGAACATTGGCTATGAGGTGTCAGCACGCGATGTGGCGCGTATTGAAGGCGCATTGGCGAAACCGAACGCGGATCGGATCTGGGCCGTAGGTGATGCGTTCCGCGTGGGGATGGATGTGGAAGATATTACCCGGCTTACGGGGATCGATCCCTGGTTCCTGGAGCAGATCGAGGTCATCATAAAGTCCGAGCAGCGACTTCGTTTCTTGCGCGCGCGGGCGGGTGAAAGCGCCGAGGCCGGTATGAAGGTTCTGGACGAACTGGGCCACGATTCCTTTCTGGAACTGAAACGGGACGGCTTCTCAGACATCCGTATTGGACAACTTATCGGTCTCGAAGAGGATGCTGTCCGACAGTGGCGGAGTGCACAGGGGGTGAACCCGGTATTCAAGCTGGTGGACACCTGTGCCGCAGAATTTGAGGCTTCAACGCCCTATCATTACAGCACCTACGAAGTCGAAGACGAGATGCTCCTCAGCACCAAGCCGCGGGTGATCATTCTGGGAGGTGGTCCCAACCGCATCGGTCAGGGAATCGAGTTCGATTGTTGTTGCGTCCAGGCCTGCTTTGGTCTGCGAGACGTGGGCTATGCCCCCGTGATGATAAACTGCAATCCCGAGACCGTGAGCACGGATTGGGATGTATCCGACCGTCTCTATTTCGAGCCCATCACCCTCGAAGATGTGTGGGCGGTAATTCAGCGTGAAGATCCTGTGGGAGTCATGCTGCAATTTGGTGGACAGACCCCATTGAAATTAGCGGCCGATCTGGAACGACTGGGTGTACCGATCCTGGGAACCCCCGCGAGCCAGATCCAACGAGCCGAGGATCGTGAGGCCTTCTCGGGCCTTCTGGAACGCCTGGGCGTTTCCAATATCCGCGGGCGTAATGTTCGAACCCGTGAAGCCGCGCGTGCCACTGCGGTGGAGATCGGCTTTCCATTAATCGTACGCCCATCCTTTGTGCTTGGCGGGCGTGCGATGGTGATTGTGCATGAGGCCGAAGATCTCGATGCCTCCCTCGATGAAGCCTTTGCGGCCTCGGAAGACCATCCCCTGCTTGTAGAGGAGTTCCTGGCAGACGCCATAGAAGTGGACGTTGATGTGCTTGGAGATGGGGACACATTCATTATTGCCGGGGTCATGGAACATGTGGAAGAAGCGGGCGTGCATAGTGGTGATTCCGCCTGTGCCCTCCCTCCCTTTAGCCTTAGTTCGGACATTGAGCAGCGTATCCGGGACATTTGTCGGTCTCTGGCCAACGAACTGAATATTGTCGGATTGATGAATGTGCAGTTGGCTGTACGCGAAAACCAGATCTTCGTATTGGAGGTAAACCCGCGCGCCAGTCGTACGGTTCCCTTTGTATCCAAAGTAGTCGGTGTGCCTCTTGCACGAATGGCGGCGAAATTAATGACCGGCAAGAAGCTGGCTGAGTTGGGTATGACGGCAGACCTGGAGCCCAAGATGTTGGCCATAAAAGAAGTAGTCTTTCCCTTCGACCGGTTCCCGGGGACCGATGTTCTTCTCGGACCAGAGATGAAGTCGACCGGTGAGGTGATGGCTTTGGATCCGAAATTTGAGTTGGCCTATGCCAAGGCCCAGATTGCCGCGGGAATGACTCCTCCCACCAGCGGCACTGTGTTCATCAGCGTGCGCGACAAGGATAAGAGCGAGGCGATGAGTCTGGCGCAGTCGCTCTCGTCTCTTGGCTTTGGTCTCCTTGCGACGAGGGGGACGGCAGACTATCTATCTACGCGGGGCATTGCCGTGGATCCGGTCAACAAGGTGATCGAGGGACGTCCGCATATCGTGGACCGAATCTTGAGTGCCGATGTACAGCTCCTGATCAATACGACGGTCGGGGCGCAGTCAATCCGGGATTCCAAGAGTCTACGTGAAGCGGCGCTGCGTCAGAACGTACCGTACGTGACTACGATGTCTGGAGCTCGGGCCATGATCGGAGCCATTCGGGCGATGCGAGAAGAGCCTTTCCAAAAACCACCTTCCCTTCAGGAGCTTCATTCGACGGCTACGTTGGATTAAGAAGCTAGTTCGTGTAGAGAAAAAACATGCACCGTGAACCGTTTACACCCGCAGGTCTGGTCCAGGCCAAAGCCCGATTGAAGCAACTTCGTGAAGTTGAACGGCCGAATGTAGTAAAGGCTATCGAGGAGGCGAGGGCCCACGGAGATCTGAGCGAGAACGCCGAGTACCATGCAGCAAAGGACCTGCAGGGATTCATTGAGGCTGAGATCCGCCAGTTGGAGGGTATTACCGGGCGCGCCCAGGTGATCGATCCTCGAAAGCTGTCGGGCGATCGCGTGGTATTCGGTGCGACGGTGACGGTTTTTGATCCGGATCGAGATACGGAAATGACCTATAAGATCGTAAACACCTGTGTGAGCAGTACGGAGCTGGGCCATATCTCCTATCAGGCTCCTATTGCCCGGGCTCTTATCGGCAAGGAACTAGGTGATGAGGTGACCGTAAAGCTACCGAGTGGGAAGCGGACATTGGAGATCCTCGAGGTCGAATTCGTGTGAGCGATTATGCCGCAGACATTATGGTCCGTACGGAGAGTGCCACGGAGACCTATCAACTGGGCGCGAAGATCGCAGACCAGGTACAGGCAGGCGATCTGATAGCCTTGATCGGAGATCTGGGAGCCGGAAAAACGGTCTTTGCCCAGGGCCTGGCCCACGGACTTGGAGTGCCAGACGATACAGTCGTTTGTTCACCCACGTATACCCTGTTTCACCAGTACCAGTCCCCGAAGCCCTTCCTTCATATCGACCTCTACCGTATTGGTGATCCGGAGGAGGTGGAGTCGTTGGGACTTCTCGACGAATTACCCGATTACGTGGTGGCCGTTGAATGGTTTGAGCGGGCGGATGATTTTCTGGGCATACCCAGACTTACGGTGACAATCCGCGATGTTCCAGCGGAACCAGCCCATCGTCATATCGACCTGGTTTGGCGTTCCGCGTGAAGATTTGGCCAGGTTTTGGCACAATATTGAGCTATCGTGCAGTATAGTAATGTAGTGTTCAAGACGCCGAAGCGGAAGGATTTGGTTTATCGTTGGTATGATGATTCATCGATTGGCATTTGTACTCGGGCTGATGGTCTGTTTGGTTGCTTCGAGTTGCAACGAGATTGTGGTGTACCGTGATTTCGATGTGGAGTTCGAAGACAGTAGCTTTTCGTTCGACTTCAGTGGTTCGAGTGAACTGATTATCGGGGTGTATCACGAGCAGCTGTTCAACGACCTTTCTACCGGCGACCCGGTACATATTATCAATGGTCTTCAGGGCGGAACCTGGGTGCATATCTCTATCCGCGTGGTCGGCATGCCGACGATCGGTTCGATTGCTGTTAGCCTCGGCGATGTTGGAGACGTTGAGTTCGACGTCAAGCTTGTACGGTCGGCGGAGGGCTATCTGGAGGCCTATGATATTCCGATCCCGATTCCTCTTGAGGGCGAAGACCTCGAACAACTGTTTGGACAGGATGCGACTCTCTCGGTGTTCTATACGTCCGAGGAGCAAACCGTCAGCTCCGAATTGCTTGTAGTGATGGAAAAAGGCTGATGGATAGATTTTGGGCCGCAGTCGGTTTTCTTATGATTACCGCTATGATCCTGGTCGGCTGTGATGTCGAAAAGGTTATCTATGTGGAACGCTCTGGCTGCCTTGCCTGTCATCGTCCGGTTGATGAGACGGGTGAAGCGCATGGAATCGAAGAGGCACATCCTCCTGTCGAGGGCCACACCTTCACCTGCGAAGGCTGCCACGGCGGCGATCCAGAGGCGAGGAAGCAATGGGAAGCCCATGTGTCACCAGGTATAGATGGCGATCCCTTTATCAAGAACCTCACATTGGGGGAGCTGGACGACCTGGATCCCGCCTATCTCCAATTTATCAACCCCGGTGATTTACGGGTGGCGCAGCAGTCCTGCGGAACCGGCATCGGAGCCAATTGTCATGGAAGTATGGTCGAGACCTTGAAGACCAACCAGATGGCGACCTTTTCGGGTGAACTTGGGATCGCCCGTTATCGCGCGGGCATACAGAACAGCCCAGCCGGGGTAAAGGCCGTATATGATGTTCGGGATGATAGCTTTGTACTGGGCGAGGTTCCGGGAACCGTGGGCTCTTTGGAAAAGATGGAGGAACCCCAGGTTCCGGCTGGAACCACCGAGATTGGCCCCTACCAGGACATTTATCTGACCAAAGCCTGTATGCGCTGCCATCTGTGGACCTTTGGAGACAATAAATTCACGGGCGATTTCCGGTCGAGTGGCTGTTCCGCCTGTCATGTCCTGTATCGGAATGACGGAACGAGTCAGTCTCTGGATCCGGTGATCGAAAAGTCGGTTCCGCCACACCCCCAGAAGCATATAATCACGTCGGCCATTCCCAGCGAGCAATGCCTCCATTGTCATTATCGAGGTGGTCGTATTGGACTGTCTTTCCAGGGCTATAGAGAGGGGGCTGGGCCCGGTTACGACGACGAAAAAGTGGGCTTCCTCGGCGAACCCCTTCATGGGCACGACGCCAACTTCTATATCGACGATGAAGATGTCACCAACGATATCGATGAGACGCCGCCGGATGTGCACTTTGAAGCTGGCATGGATTGCATAGATTGCCACTTCTCACACGATGTCCACGGCGATGGCCATATCTACACATCCACCCAGGTCGCGGTGGAGGTCCGTTGTAAGGATTGCCACGGAACCAATGATGAAGTTACGACCATGATTACCCGGCTCGGTAATAAGGTTGAGGCTCTTGAAAAGGATGAGAACGGTGATTTCTGGCTGACAACCAAGGTGTCCGGCAAACGATTAAAGGTACCGCAGGTCAAGGCTGCCATCGGTAAGGCGTCTCATTCCTCCCATTTATTCAAGTCCATGGGACGCGATGAGAATGGCTTCTCCCATCTGGATTCGATGACCTGTCACACCTGCCATAGCGCCTGGATGCCCAGCTGCTACGGCTGTCATGTGACCGCCGATATGCGTGAAGTCCAGCGGAGCCTCATTTCGGGTGTCAGTACTCCCGGTCGACTGTCCGGTGCCCGTCAATGGGTCGCCACGGATGATCTTGTTCTTATGGTGGACCACCAGGGAATGATCTCTCCGTCGATGCCATCGGAGCGGATGTTCTTCACGGCCATTGATGGGGCCGGCAATGTGGTTATAGATAACCAGGTGCGGCGGGGGCCAAATGGTGAAGTTGGATTTGGTCAACGGGCATTCAACCCCCATACGATTCGCCGTTGGTCGCCCTGGATGCGTTGCGATCGCTGCCATCTGGTGGAAGGGACCCATTCCAACCAGGAGCAGTTCAATCTGACGGTGGGCTTTGGTACGGATCGATACATCACCGAGGATGGGGATGGAAACGAGTACCGTCTCGATCAGTTATTGACGCCGGACTATGAACCGACGGTGCTGGTCGGCCATAATCAGCCCGAGACCTCCCATCCATTGACCCAGGAGATCATTGAACGGATGCAGGCCGTGGAGGTACCGGATCTCTCCTGCCCGGTTCCCGGCGATGTAGCGGTGCCGTATGCCGTGATTCAAGATACAATCTTCACGCCCAGCTGTGCCCTTTCTAAATGCCATGACTCTACGACCGCCAAGGAAAACCTCGATCTTACGGCGGAGAACTCCTACCTCTTCCTGGTAGGTCTGCCCTCCAATGCCAGACCAGGCGCAACCCTTGTGATCCCCGGTAATCCGGCTGGGAGTTATCTTATCCAAAAGCTTATTGACAACGGGATCATGGTTGGGGAACGTATGCCGCTCGAAGCGTCGGCCCTCGAAGAATGTCAGATCGATATGATCCGGGGATGGATAAAGGCCGGCGCCAAGTACTGAGGCGAGGTCTCGATGAAAATAGCTATTGTTCTTCTTGCGCTATGTACCTTTGTTGGATGCGGGACGGGAGATCCTTCCACCGATAGCAGCGGTTCGGATATAGGGCTGGATGCAAATGATGCCGACGATAGTGTATCCGAAGTCCAGGACGAAGGGTCGGCTGAAGATACCAATACGACCTGTGAATCCGAGGGAGAGGCTCCTCCGGTTGTTGCCGAGACCATGGGGGTCTTCGATCCGGTGCGCCGTCGCCTGGTCTTCTACAGCGGAGACGATGGTATACCCGTCGATTGCACTAACTCCGGACATGTTGTGGGAGTCGACGGGCTATGGGTCTATGACGCTATCTGTGCCACGTTCGAGAAGAAAGATGGCCTGGCTTTGAAGCCACCCCCCCGTGCGCGCGGGATGGCAGTCTACGATTCGGATCGCGATCAGATGATTCTGTTTGGTGGACGCGCTCGCCCGACAAGCTCTGGCCCATATACCGTATATAATGACGTCTGGGCTTTGAATCTGGAGACATTCGTATGGACGGAGCTGGTGTCCGATGGCCCCAAACCGGTGGCTCGAAGTAATCCGGCGGGTGCCTATAACCATGTGACCCAGGAGATGCTCGTCTTTGGAGGAAATAGCAGCTCCAGTGGTCTCAGCTTCAGTCCTCATGATGATGTCTGGGCTTTTCATATAGCGACGCAGACCTGGCGTGAGATCCCCGCTACGGGTTCTCGACCGGTAGCGCGACTCTTTCATTCCGCAGCCGTAGATGTGGAAAACGACCGCCTCTATGTGTTTGGGGGTGGGGATGCCAACGCCTGGCAGGGTCCCTTCCTGGCGGATCTATGGCGCTTCGATTTGAATACTGGTGTCTGGCAACAACTACATGGCGGCGGAGCCGGTGGTCCGGCGGGCCGGATCTGGTCCACCATCACATATGATTCGTTCAACCAACGGGTTCTCTTATTCGGTGGCCATGATGACGGCTCTGTGGGCAACAACAACGACACCTGGCAGTTCGATACGGAGACCCAACAGTGGTCAGCTATTGTAGATCCGGAGACCGTCAACAAGCAGCCCAATGGATTCTGTGATTTCCCAGCCGACTTCACCTTACCGAATATGGAAGCACCGGATCGCCGTTCGGCGCATCTGGCGGCTCTGGATCCCACCCGTGGCGAATGGGTGGTCTTTGGCGGAAAAACAGACTGTGGCATCATTGATGATGTCTGGGTGTTCGACGTAACCCGAGATGAATGGCTGCGGTTGTACACCGCCACCGTCGGTGAGAGCTGCTTGCGTGGTGCGAATCCAGACTTCTGCTTTGCTATGTGCCAGTAGACCGGATATCGACTCTAGGATGTTTCGACCGCAAGCTATTATTCGCACAGGCTATACGAGTCTGCTGCTGGCGTTTTTTCTGGTAGGTTGTAGCGGAGGTTCCGGGCCCCTGCCCGAGCCCGAGCCGCACATCCCATCCCTGGGCGATCGCCTATGTATGTCTGGGCTTCATCAGCCCGAGGCCTTGAACGACGTCATTGTGGACCATCTGCTCGCGTTGGGGATCCGGCGGGTGCGGATCGATCTGCGCTGGCATGTGGTCGAACCCGAAAAAGGGGTTTTCCATTTTGATCGTCTGGAATCCGAAGTGCGCCACTATCTGGATGCAGGTATCTCCGTTCTGGGCTTATTGGTATACGGCAACCCGTGGGCGAGCAGCCAGACCGAATATGATACGACGTATCCACCGGACGACCCTACGGACTATGCCAATTACGTTGCCGCAGTGGTCGAATATTTTGGGACCGACATTCAGGAATATGAGGTCTGGAATGAACCGAACGTGGGTCTGCGCTTTTGGAAGCCCGAAATCAAGGGTGATCCGGTGGCCTACGGCACCCTGCTCATCGAAGCCGTACAGGCGGGTCGATCGGTCTGTCCGGAATGTACTTTTGCCTTTGGTGGGCCGTTTTTTCATTCCCTGTTCGTCGATGGCCATATCCCGTATCTGACGGCGGCCCAGGAGGCCCATCCTGATTTATCGCAATACTATGATGCGATGGGCTTTCATCCCTACGCCATCTATCCGCCGCAAGCCGCCCCGGAAGGCCCACCGGGTGATGCCGAATGGGCCTTCACCCGGATGTTCGATGAGGTAAAAGATGTAATGGCAATCCAGGGGGCCCAGGACAAGCCTATCTGGACGACCGAGGTGGGCTGGCCGGTATTCGGCGATGTGGATCAGGAGCGACAGGCCGCCTATCTGGTCCGCGCCTTTCTTCACCTGATCTGGAAGGACTCTCCAATGGTCTGTTGGTACAATATCATCGACGGAGATAATCCAGACGAATTTCCACCAGAAGATGCCTTTGGTCTGCTCAGCAACGATCCGGATGATCCGCAGCCCAAAACGGCCTATTGGGCCCTGGCGCAACTTGGCAATCGATTTGCGAAATATCATCTGACCGATGATCTACGACCGCAGCTGCCCGAAGGCGTGTACGGCTATGCACTAGCGGGCCCGGAAGGAGACGTCTGGTGGGCCATCTGGTCGCATCCGGAGCCGGTTATGGTCCAGTTACCTGTGGCCGTTGTAGAACAGCGCTCCATGATCGGCGACCTTGTCCCGCCATCGGAAGAAGGGCCCCTGGAGATTGGGCAAAATCCAGTGTTCTTTCGGCTGGCGCCCTAGACCCAGGACGCGACCAGCACCACAAGATTCGCTATAGCGAGTACGATCGCCATCCCAAGCACAAAGGAAAAGGCCTTGGACCTTCGTGGTAGGGCAGGCGGCAGTGGTGGTTGGGTGGGGCCCCCGCTCATCCCAAAGTCGCCCGTATTGGCTGCCGGATGTAATTCTGGTTCCGGCCCGTCTTCCATGACGACGATCTGGGTTGCTTTATCCTGTGCGTCGACGTCGTCCGTGGCGGCGGCTCGGGTATCGATCAGGGCGGCCGAAGCGGACGTGTCCTGGAGCTCCAGGGGGGATACGGTGGACTTGGGGGGCTCACCGAATAGGCGCAACATATACTTGCGTAGGTGCAGGCGTGTGGGATGTAACCGAGCTTCCTTCAGGAATCGACATACAGCCCAGGCGAATTCATCCGCTGTCTGGTAGCGTTCGTCGGGATTCAAGGCCAAAGCCTTGGACAGAATCTTCTCCAGTTCCTCGGGTAGAGTTGGACGGAACCGGCGTGGCGGGATGATGCGGGCGTTCTTTACTTTTTCGAATAGGATGGCGTTGTCATCCTGGTCGTAACAGGGGTGGGTTGTCAGTAATTCGTATAACAGGATCCCAGCGGAGAAGATGTCGGCTCGATGGTCAACGTTCTCACCGCGGGCCTGCTCGGGTGCCATATAATAGAACTTTCCCTTGATGACCCCCGACTGGGTTTTGGTGGATCGCAAGAGCCCTTTGGCAATCCCGAAATCCACAACTTTAACGTCTCCATCATACGAGACGAGCACGTTTTGAGGGGAAACATCACGATGAACGATCCCGAGGGGTCGCCCCTGGGAATCTTCAAAGCGATGGGCGTGATGTAACGCAGAGCAGACCTCGACGGTGATATGACAGGCCAGGGCGATGGGCACATGAGTCTTCCGTGAGTAGACGGTTTTTAAGACATTATACGCGCTATGGCCCTCCACGAATTCCATTGCGATGTAGTAGTTGGAGCCAACGACCCCCACATCGTAAACCTGGGCGATTGCCGCATGATGAAAGAGTGCGGCGATTCGGGCTTCGTCCAGAAGCATATGAACAAAGTTCTGGTCTTCGCTGTAGTGAGCGAATAGCCGTTTGATGGCCAGTGTTTTTTCGAAACCGCCCAGCGACTTGGTCACCGCACGGAACACCTCGGCCATACCGCCTGCACCAACACGGTCCAGCAGAACATAACGACCAAACTCAGTTCCAGGAGAATCCGACATGTTCCGAATTTCGCACGTCCGTGTGAATGGGACAACCTAGAACTGGAAGCCCAGATTCAGATGGGTAATACCCGGTCCCAATTGTGGTTGGAGCGTCAGGCCCCCAGGCAAGGTCAGGGCGGTGGAACCGGCGGCGCCACTCGTACTCGATCCATGCAAAATAAATGCGGTTATACCGGCCGCCAACGCGATGCCACCGACAACACCAGCGACACTTGCCGTGTTGCCAGCATCGGCCGCTTCATTTGCCTTCTGAATGCGTGCCGTTTCGTTTTCCTTGTATCGCACTGTGGAGGGTGCTGAGGGTGCACCGGCTTTACACGTCACGTTGGGTTCACATGTAAGTTGTCCGTTGCTGTCAGTTGTGAGAGCCGCGCCACATTCATTGGGATAGTTACAATCGGTGGCCAGGGGCAGGGCATCGGACCGCACACCCAGGTAGTAGGCCATTACCGCGAACCCGACCACACCCACGGCGGTCAGCCCCCATCCCATTCTGCTATCGTGCCAGGCGGCGCTCTCGGGGGGGACTTGGCCCTTCAGTACGGCGACAAGCTTGTTTACGGCGATGGGATCTAGAATGTTCTCATTGGCAGCGACTGTGGTTTTTCGGATTCGGTTCCCGGTTCGTCCATCAAAGATCTGGCCAAAGAGTCGAACGCCGGTCCCCTTTCGCACCAGACCCACCAGGACAATCTGCTCGACGTTCAAGAGGGCCGCGAGTTGGGGCACCAGTTTCTTCGACTTGGAAAAGACACTGGAACGTTTTCGGAATTGGAGAACTGTACCGGCCCCTTCGGTTGTAAGATGTCGCTCGAATGGGAGGTCGAACCATACCGTTCCAGTCTGGTCTGCCTTGATGTCTACCGCGTGAGTCCCGCTGGTCATTCCTGTGGACCGCACTTGTACGTAATACCGGCCCGGCGCGATGTTCGCGATTTCGTGGGGGGTTACCTGACCGATGTTTTTACCGTTTATATAGATCGTGGCGTTCTGTGGATTGGACGTGATTTTGAGCTGGGCGTTTCGTTGAATACGCTCCTTTCGAACGGTCTTGCCGTAGAGCTCGACAACCTTCGGATGGAAATCTGGGTCATTGGCTACCGTCGAATCAACCCCCATAAGGCGTATTGCATCCGATAATACGGCTTCCGCCGAGCGTTTTTGTCTCAAATCAAGATGGGCTCGGGCCAACTTCAGATAGGTTCGCCGCAGGAGTTGCCACATGGTCGTGCTATGGGCCAGCTCGTCCACCGATTGCTCGAGCTTACGTCGGGCCGTTTTCAAAGTACTTACTGCGGTCTGCGCCTGGGAGCGACTGAGCTGTACTTCCGCCTTTTTTACCGCCGATAGAACACTTTGTATTCGTTCATTGGTCTCAAACCGAGCGATATTCAGATTCGATTTCCGGAGTTTTGTCGTCACATCGGATGGAGACAGGGTTTGAATCGAACCAGACTGAAGAAACATGACGTTGACGCGTTTCAGGTACGTTGGATTGACCGGTATCCGATCACCTTCAATCGAAACTCCAATGATGGCGACAGTCCGTTTGCCACCAAAATTCGA
>Ga0310121_10004121_pt1 | contig 12976 bp, 11 predicted proteins | sample CB27_Tmax_986_MG_FD_203504 | JGI IMG/M metagenome (GOLD analysis project Ga0310121, IMG submission 203504) | Marine microbial communities from Western Arctic Ocean, Canada - CB27_Tmax_986 | ecosystem: Environmental > Aquatic > Marine > Oceanic | place: Canada: Western Arctic Ocean | collected... | reverse complement strand
ACTTACCGCGGCAAGAGTGAGGTGTTCGTCGAGGGCCGGCCGCTCAACGCAACGGACATTGCCGTCGGACCCGACGGCGCCCTGTATTTTTGCACCGGTGGCCGCGGTACCGACGGCGGCGTCTATCGTATCCGGTGGACCGGCGAACAACCGGCTGAGGCCGCCCGCCTGGGCAATGGTTTCGAGCGGGCTTTGCGTCAGCCGCAACTCGATGCAGACTGGGCGAAGGCACAGATCGCCAAGGTGATGAAGTCTCTGGGCGCGAACTGGGGCGTCGAATCCCAAAACGCGGCATTAGACAAGCAGCGCGACGTCCAAGATCGTGTGCGCGCACTCGATTTGATGACCTATTTCGGCCCGCGCCCCTCAGAAGACTTGCTGCTCACTCTTTCCCACGACACACAGCCGCAACTGCGCGCCAAAGCTGCCGCTCTGATGTTTACATGGCAGACGCCCAGATGTAGCAGCCGACTGGAGGCACTTTTGCTGGATCCGCTCCCGCAAGTGCGCCGGGTGGCGTGCGAATCGCTGACGCGCCAAGGCGCTCCAGTCTCCGCGGAGGTCTTCGCCAACTTGTTAAGTGACGAAGATCGCTTTGTGGTGTTTGCCGCGCGGAGAGCTCTGGAGCAACTACCCCCCGAGCGATGGCACGAGCTTGTGCTCAATGCGCGCGACTTGCGTACTTTCTGCCATGGCTCGGTGTCGCTCATGGCCGTACTGCCCCATGCAAGCACAGCCAAGACCGTGCTGGCAAAGTGTGAGGCGGCACTTGCCGCACCGCGAAAGACCGGAGACGAATCGCAAAGGGTCGATTTGTTGCGCGTGACCCAGCTCGCCTTAATCCACGGCAAGCTTAGCGCACGTGACGCGCCCCGGCTGGGCTCTACCCTCTTGGCCAACTATCCTAGCGACGTACTTGCTATCAATCGCGAACTGGTACGACTCCTGGTTTATCTGCAAGAGCCTGGAGCAGCAGCAAAGTTTGCTGATCAACTGAAAAGTGATATCGATTTTCAGGACAAGTTGCATCTCGGGGCGTACGCCGCAGGCCTCAATACGGGTTGGGAAAAGAAAACCAAGCTGGTATTTTTGAGGTTTTACGAAGACTCACGCACTCGGCCAGGCGGCTACAGCGTGAGCGCCTATCTTGAAACAGTGGCTCGCAATTTTTTTACGAAGCTCACTCTCGAAGAACGACTCGCAATTCTAGCCAGTGGCGAGCGCTGGCCGACATCCGCGCTTTCTGTATTGGCAAAACTGCCCCCGGATCTGGGCAACGAGGCGCTCCAAGAGCTGCGCTCCCTGGACAGCCGCGTTCAGCCCTTGTGCAAAGATAGCGACACGCATCGCCGCCTCCGCGTCGGCATCCTGGCGGTGCTGGGCAGGAGCGGCGAAGAAGAATCGCTGGCCTATTTGCGTAACGTCTACCTCCAGCAGCCGCAACAGCGCAACATGGTAGCGATGACTCTCACGCAGCACCCCGGAGGTGAGAACTGGCCACTGTTGATCGACTCGCTGAAAACCATTGATGGCCTGGTTGCCCGCCAGGTGCTCAGCGCACTTGCCAGCGTTTCGGCGCGTCCGGGTGAACCGGAAGCCTATCGCCAGGTGATTCTTCTAGGATTGCGGCTCGGCGAGCAGGGTGCCCAGGACTCGCTAGGACTTCTCCAGCACTGGTCGGGGCAAGGCCGCCGTGCAACCAGCCAATCATGGCGCGATCAACTAATCGCTTGGCAGCGATGGTACGCCAAGAATTTCCCGGCGGCGCCAGCCGCTGAGCTGCCACAGGATCTGGGAACCGACAAGTGGACCTATGAAGAATTGTTGAGCTATCTAGAGAGCAAACGCTCGACGCCGCCCAGCATCGAAAGCGGGCGGGAGGCCTTTACCAAGGCGCAGTGCATCAAATGCCATCGCTGGGGGACCCATGGTGAGACCCTCGGACCTGACCTGACCAGCGTCGCTCAACGATTCCAGCGGAAAGAAATCCTGGAGTCGATCGTGTACCCTTCGCACAACATCTCGGACCGCTTCGCCAGTCGTCTTGTAAGTGCAGGTGGCCGCACCTATGCGGGTTTGGTTGTCCCGCGCGGACAAGTCGGAGTAACCGTTTTGCTCGATAGCGGTGAAAAAGTGGAACTGGCTCATGAAGATATCGACGATATTCAGCCCGGTTCCCAGTCGCCAATGCCGGCGGGATTGCTCAATGCGCTGTCCTTGGAGCAGGTCGCCGACCTATTTGCCTACCTGGAACAAGACAACTCTGCCAATGTGGCCCAGAAGAAGAAAAACACGAGTCGCTAACCGGATCAATTCGTCGTGAACGTAAACTCCGTTAGCAGTACCTCCTCCACAAGAGCCACCTTGAGCAATCGATTAATTCGCAGCACGATATTGCGGCGGAGTAAACTCAAATCAGGTTCCAAGAAGTCTTTGGTTTCCGTCTTACGGACGCTGATGATCACCTGGTCCCGCAATCGATGCTGCCATCTCTCCAATTCCGCGACCGTGTTTTCGTCGATCGAGTGAGGCAGTGCCAAATACATCGTAAAGGTGAGCTTTGCAGTCACGTTGCTTACCGGGCGTAAGTCGCGAAGCTGGAATCTCCCTAAGTCGACGACCGGTCGCACCTGCACGTCAGCGATGGCAGCCTCGTCGGCAGCCGGGTCTTGCACCTCAACTTGTTGGGCCAGTGTCGGTCTCGCCTGGCAGCAAGTGCACACCACGACCAAACCGAGAAAAAACCGCAGCTGCGAGCGGCGGCCACCAGGGCTGGCATACGTGTTCCGGACCGGGGATATCATTGATAGAACCCTTTGGAAATCTCTTCAAATGGGGGCGCCGCGTCAAATGGGTTCCCATTCGAAATCGTCAAATATGAGCTGCTGAATTCGGTCTTCCCCCAACAACGGCTTCAAAGCGTCGATCAGACGCGACTTGAGCACGGCCCGCCGAATATCGTCGAGCTCTTCCAACGTTATCTGGCGACAGATGGTCACGATCACATCGTCGATCATGCCACGATGGCGCTCGCGCGCCGCCAGTAGGGCCGTCTCGTTTCCCGGCACAACAACGACGAACAACTTGAACTTGATTTGTACCCAGAGGGGCTCTCCTTCATCCTCCATGAAACGCTGCCGGCGGGCAGCAACCGAGATGCGGTAGAGACTCCGAGGATGGTGCTCTCCCAAGGCGACCGTGGCGACCGACTCCAAGGGAGCGTCAAATTCCAATTCTTCCAGATATTCGTCCAACTTGGCCTGGACTTCGCCGCCACAACCGGGCAACACCAGGGCAGCGGCCAACACCGCAAGCGCCATGAGGAGGCGCCGCAAGTCAAAGACCAGCACGGCTGATTTTCTGTTTGCTGGATTCACACTATTTCCGTTTCTCGTGATTTTCGAACTCACTTTAAGCATACGCCAATCCGCGCTGGACATTGCGCCCTATGATTGAGGTGACTGGTGCTTGACCAGGGCCCGGAGGGAACATTATGACGGTTGTAACGTCTAGTAGTGTATTGTTCGTGTTCGTTCAATCCAACAAATCCATCATCCGCTCCGTGATCGTCATCGGCTGCATGCTTGCCTCGGGGTGCTTCAACGCGGAGTCCATGATCGAGGCGCACCGCGCCGTCGCCATTCGCGCGCGGCTGGAGGAGGTTGATCTTGGAGAATTCCATGTCTCGCTTCCTCAACCGGCCGAGACGACGGCGGTGGCGGAGATTCAATTTCACGCTTTTGGCCAAGTCGCCAACCGTGATCTGGATGGTGTCAAAGAATCGCTGGAGAAAAATGGTACACAGCTGCGGCATCGACTGCTGCTCGCCACGCGCCACCTGACTCCTGAAGAAATCAACGATCCCGAACTGACTTCCTTGAGAACACATATCGTGGATGTTTTCAACGAGTCGCTGCCTGGAGCACCCCTACAATCGGTGGGGATCTACCACTTTCGCTTTTCGAACTTCTAGGCGGCATTTCTCTCCAGGTTTCTGCCGCGTGCCGGTTTAATTCTGTAGACGGCCCTGTATAATTCATTTCCTAGGTAGAACCGCACCGCGAATAGAAACCCCGACTCACACGAAAACCCTGACTCTTAAACCCTGACTCTTAAACCCTGACTCTTAGTCGATCACCGAAGGACGCTGGCTCATGTTCGAAGAGATTGCGACGCTAGCGCGAGACACCGATCAGATGTTCCAGCGAGCTGGCCAACAATTGGTCGAGTCGGGGCAGCTCCATCGGCTCTTCGATCTGAGGCTCTTGGAGTGCAGACACCGACTCGCACTTCCGCTTGAGCAGAATAGTTCTCTCGACGAGCTCGCCGATCCCGAGCGTTCTCAGCTGGAAGACGCTTACCTGGCTGCCTGCCGTGAGGTGGGCCAGCTCCTCCTAAAAAGTGGTCAATCGCGCGAAGCTTGGGGCTATCTGAAGCCAGCTAGCGAAAAAAAAATGGTCCGCGACTGGCTGGCAACCGTCGTGCCTGATGACGCGAATGCCGACGAGTTGATTGAACTGGCTCTTTACGAGGCGGTGGATCCGGAGCGCGGCTTCGCCTGGCTACTGGCACGACGCGGAACTTGCAACGCAATTACTGAATTCGGGGGCCTGTCTGGGCAACTTCCCGTGGCCGACCAGGTGGCTTGCGCCGCCCTCTTGGTACGGCATCTCCATGAAGAGCTGCTCGGTAACATTGGCGGGCACCTCGAACGTTTAGAAGAAAAGGTTCCCAGCACCAGTACGATCCGTAGTATTCTCGACCTGCATCCGTCACTACTGCAGGATGGCGCCTACCACGTTGACACATCGCATCTCGCCACGACGGTGCGGTATGCGCGCCTGCTGACTGATGCAGCACCGCTCCGGCTGGCTATTGATTTGGCGGATTATGGCCGTCGCTTGGAGAAAGAGCTGCAGTATCCAGGCGAGCCACCATTTGAGGATCTGTATCCCACGCATCTACAGTTTTTCCAGGCCGTACTCGGCGAGCAGCTTGATCAGGGGGTGGACTATTTCGCAGAGCAGGCGCGGACCGTGGCGATCGATATGTATGGTACAGCAGCCATCGAGACGTATCTCGTTCTGCTGGTGCGTACGGGGCAATCGGAACGGGCGCTCGCCGAGTATTCTGAGGTCGTACCGGCCGAATGCGTACTCTCTCCGTTGGCGCCTTCGCTATTGCAATTGGCACAAGCGGGCGGCCAGTGGGAGCGCTACTTCGAAATCTGCCGCCAGCGGGGCGACCTGGTGGGTTTTGCGGCCGGGCAACTTTTGCAATAGCCAGGACGTTTCCGCGCACGGAAGTTGGGATTGAAAGTGCCGGCTGCGTAATGGTTGTCTTAGGCAGGTGGCCGCAGACCCTCCTCAGCGGGGCGCGCGACGTGGACGCGGCCTGTGCTCGTCGCGAACGGGAGGCCCGAAAGGGCCCGGCTCGATACGGTCCTCACCTAAACTTGTACCTTGCGGCCTTCCCAGGAGCCGACGCCGCTTGCTTTCTCCCCGTGGGTCAACCCGTGGGCCATCCGGTGGGCCACCGTGGGGACCACGATGCCGCGGAGGCCGCCTCTCGTGCCGATCCTGCCAATCGCTCGGCGGCGAAACTCCGCGGTACATCCGTTCCAGCTGTTCTTTCATTTCTTCGCGAGGCAATGCCAGGAGTTTTTCTTGGGTTTCCGGAGGCAGTTCCTCCGCAAAGAAATCTTCGAGCCGCTGTTGAGAAACTTCACCACGCCTTCCCTGAGGTGTTGTCAATACCCTTGCCTGCCTGAGCCAATTCCAAATCTGATTATGACGATCGCGGGTATCCATTTCTTGCAATTGCTGACGGGCTGCCGCCGGCAGGGTATTTGATATGTCTTTCAATAGTTTCTCCATATCATTTTGCCTCATGTTACGAAAAATAAAACCGAGTAGCTGCTCTGGATTTCCGTTTCGCAAGGCGCGGCCTCGTTCCGACATTTCAGCATCGCGCTTCCAATATCCCTGCTTCACATGCCTACGGACCGTCGCAATCAAATCTCGCAACTGATCCTCTGACAATTGCAGTGCTGCCTCGCGCCGCTTTTCTTCGAGCATACGCGCTACTCGATTGGCACGATCCAGGGCCGTTGGTTCTTGTCGAAGTTCGTACTGTTCTGTCGGAGCCAATCCTTTCAGCCACAAGTGATACTGCACGAGCGTGGCAATACGCGCCTCGTCGGCGGCGTCGGCAACTTGTTGATGCAATTCCCTCAAGCGCAACCGTTCTTCCTGCGAGAGCCCGTGAAAGCGGTTGAATTTAGCTCGCAAGGCGGATTTTTCTTCGGGCTCCAGCCGGTTCAGCCAATCCTCGCGCGTCTCTGCTGCGCCTACCCGCTGGAATTGTTCTACGTGTTTTTCAAGCACGTCCGCCGAAACTTGGGAGTCCCAAGGCGGCGCGCCCAATTCCTCGTCCAGAGCCCGCAAAAAGCCTGGGTCCTTAAATTGCGTGTAGAGATCGACGTATTGAATCACCGACAAATCAGCCAACAGCGGCCGGTTGGGATTCCGCCAGATCAGGCGGAACGCAAGCAAGCCCAATAGCCCACACGTACAAAGCATCATTGCCGCGGTCAAGTTCCGACGGCGGCGCTGAATCGGTAGTGCCTGTGTACGCTCCTGCACTTCGCGGCGCGCATCCTTGATAACCAGTTCCATCGTCGTTTTGCAAAAACCGTCGTCCACGGCTGCTGCCGGGAGCTGGTCGAGGGCCGCCCAGGCGCGGTCAATGCTTTGGAGTTCCTGCCGATAGTGCTCATCGCTGGCAAGTTGGCGCTCAACGTGCGCACTTTCCTCAGCTGAAAGTTCGCCGTCGAGATAGGCGACGATCTGTTCCAGACGCGCGTGCTGATCGCTAGAGGAAGGGGAGCTTTCCATGACTCACTGAATTATAAGGTGCGTTGAGGGATCTGCACTTTCTGAAAAATCGGCCCGTGGCCGGTTTTTCAGAAAGTGCAGAGGGGGCAAATACGGGCTCTGCCCAAAAACGAATTGCACGCTTTCAGGAAGGCTCATCACTATCCACGATTTTACTTCCTTGCTTCAAATAGGGATCCAACACTTCTCGCAAATTGGCGCGTGCGCGCGATAACAGCGACTTGACTGCGGCGGGGGTCAGCTCCATAACTTCAGCGATCTCTTCGTAACTCAGATGCTCAAATTTATTCAGAAGTACCGCCATGCGCTGGCGCTCATTTAAGGCAGTGACCGCCATGTTCACGACTTCGCTCAGTTCCGCCTTTTCGAGTTGCCGGGTAGGCATCAACCCGCTGGCCGCCAGCGCCGTAGCATCCATTGGATTTCCGCGCTGCTCACCGCTTTCTGACCCTACGAGATTCACCTCTGGTCGGCGGGCCAAACTGCGCAGGGCGTTTGCCGCAACATTGTGGGCGATGGTGTACATCCAAGTCGAGAACTTTGAGCCCGGCACATAGCGCTTGCGCGCTCGATACACTCGCAAAAAGACGTCTTGGGCCAGGTCTTCTGCCATGTCGCGCCGCCCCACCAATCGCGTCATCAGCGACACCAAACGCTGCTCATAGCGCGCGACTAATTCCTCAAAGGCACTTGCACTATCATCGCGCACTTGCAGCATCAGACGCACGTCGGGATCTTGCGCCGTGTATCGCTGCGCGGTGGAATCGCTAATGGACAACCGTTATCTCCGCAAGCTCTGGCCCACCCAAGTGCTTGTTCGCAAGCTTTTATTGACCCCCGCGCAGCGAATGAGCCACCGCCGCAATCGGTTTTTGGCGGGCGGTAGCGAGTTGCTGGCGGTGGCACGGGTTCCTTGGAAGCGCAGGCGTCAATAAATCAATAGTCTTCGAAATGCGCGTACTATCTCGGCCCTTGATTCGCCGATAGTTCTAAGTTTACTTTGCCCCACCTATACGCACCAGGGAAAACGACCCGCCTCCGATCGGCGATCTGGGACCCTATAGGGTAGAACACCCGTGAGCGAGAAAAGTATCTGCGTTTCTGGCGGGAAAATACTGGCCTTGGCAGACCAGGCTACAACAGGCTATAACAGGCTCTCCAACAGCAGACGAAGCTTGCGCAGCTCGGCGCGATGGTCTTGATCTTCCAGCGGCGGCATGTCGATCGCCAGCGCGCGGTCGTAACCCGCATGGGACAGTTGGCTAATGAGTTTGCCGTAGTCGATCTCTCCCTGCCCCACGCGCACATTGAATTCGCTCTTGGTCGAATCTCGCAGACGAACGTGGAACACGTATTCAATTACCTTGGTGATATCACGACCTTGCCAAGGTCCGGCGACGTAGTGCGAGGGATCCAACGACAATCCCAGTCCTTTGACGTTGTCACACAACACCGTCGCCGTGGAGGGGTCCTCGGTCATACAGCCGATCTGCGTCTTTATCGCTACCAGGCAGCCCTCGAAAGCAGCGACTCGCACTAGCTCCCTGAGGCGCTCGATCTCGGCGTTGAAGGGCGTGCCCAGCTCGGCGGCCGGCACGATAAGTGGCACTACTTTTAGGGCTTTGGCCAGCTTGCAACAAGCGGCAAACTGCTCGTAATACAAATCGCCTACCGCAGTGGAATCCACGCTCACGGCGGCCACCGTCAGCCGATTGGTTTCCCGGCAGACGTTGCACGCCCCTTCCAAGTTAGCCAGCACCTCAGAGGGCTTGACCCAACCCATCCCCTCTTCATGGATCGGCAGCTCCACCGAGGAGAATTCTAAATCCACCAACATGGGAAATATCTCTTTCCGCGGCAGGCCGGAGAAACTCTCAATGGACGCACAGACAAACAACGCTGGAACTCCTTTTCGAACAAGCAATAGCCGATGGGGCAGCGGGCAATTCCTGTTACTGTAGCGGCTGAGGCGGTCTGGAGGCAACACCGCGCGAAATCTCCCCTGGTGGGAATGACCAATCATGACGCCCCGAGGACCAAAAACTCGGCGAATTCCCTCAATGGGCATTCGGATCTGGTCATTCAAGCCGACCTGCTGTCAAATCTCGGCCGGTGGTGAGCGCCCGTCACTGCGATCGTTGTCCTTCCGACCGAAGGCTGTAGAATAGGTGAAAAGTTCCCCTATCGCTCTACCGGAGTCTCCGATGTCTACCGCGCCCCCCTCCCCTATGCCTCGCGCCGACGCCCCGCCCCAGTTGATCATTCAGCAACCCGCTTCAGCCTTTGGCCGCTATGGCAAAATCCTGCTGATTCTGCTGGGCCTGGCACTGATGAGCATCATTGGGCTGGCAACAAGCTACCAGCGCTATTTCAGCCCTCCTGGAGGTCCGCAGGAAAGATATCACTCGCTATCCAAAGAGGCGACCAAAAAAATCGCGGTGGTAACGATCGCGGGCACCATCATGGAAGGGGATGGCTTTGCCAAAGAGCAAATTGACCGGGTGTGCGAAGATGATGACATCGTAGCCGTGGTTTTGCGTATCAATTCGCCCGGGGGCACGGTCACCGGCAGCGACTATCTTTACCACCACATCAAGGAACTTTGCCAAGAGCGCGAACTGCCGCTGGTCGTGAGCATGGGTAGCATCTGTGCCAGCGGCGGTTATTACGTTGCGATGGCAGTCGGTGAGCAGGAAAACGCCCTCTTTGCCGAGCCGACCACTTGGACCGGATCGATTGGAGTCGTGATTCCCCACTACGATTTTTCAGGGTTGCTCGCGAACTACCACGTGAAGGACGACTCCATTGCCAGCCACAAATACAAACTGATGGGCAGCCCAACGCGGATCCTTAACGATCAAGAACGGGCCGAAGAGCGGAGGCTGTTTCAGGAGCTGGTCGACTTAAGCTTCGAGGGATTCAAAGAAATCGTTCGTAGCGGTAGGCCCAAGTTTCGTGCAGACGAAGCAGCCCTCGATGCGACTGCAACCGGCCAGATCTTTACGGCCGACCAGGCCTTCCAAAGAGGACTGGTCGATAAGATTGGCTTCATCGAATCGGCCATCGAGCGCGCCGCGGAATTGGCAGGCTACGATCCTGAGGACCTGCGTTGTGTGAAGTATGTCGAGCCCCCAGCGTCGCTGAGCACACTTCTTGGTGCGCAAGCGCAGCGGCCCGGCGCGCTGGGCGCTGATCTTCGCAGTCTGCTCGATCTCACCGCCCCACGGGCCTACTATCTCTGCACCTGGTTGCCATCCATCCTTACCAATTCCCAGCCTTAACCAATGGCCTGCGCCTATCGACGATTCTCCCCATTTGCTGAACTCGTTTGACGAAATACTCACGGCGTGGTCCGACCAGCGAAACCTCCCGCGTTTTCGACGTCAGCAGGTGCGCCAGTGGCTGTTCAAACAGAGAGCCGCCGGTTGGGAGCAGATGACCGACTTACCCAAGTCGCTGCGCGCGGAGCTGGCTGCCACGATGCGGCTGTGGACCACTGAAGTGGTCCGCCACACGCAGGCCACCGATGGTACGGAAAAGCTGCTAATCGGGCTAGCCGGAGGCGGACAAATCGAATGCGTGTTGCTCCGCGACCGGGTGCGCCGCACGATCTGCATCAGCACGCAAGTCGGCTGCGGCATGGGCTGCGTATTTTGCGCGAGCGGCCTTGACGGAGTGGAGCGGAATCTGACAACCGGCGAAATCGTGGAGCAAATCCTGCGGCTCCAACTACTTCTGGGTCCGGAGGAACGGCTCAGTCACGTCGTCGTGATGGGCATGGGCGAGCCGCTGGCCAATTTAGACGCCTTGCTGCCGGCACTCGCGGAAACCCATCGCCCCGACGGACTCGACATCAGCGCGCGGCGCATCACCATCTCCACCGTCGGACTACCACCGGCCATCGATCGGCTCACGCGGAACAATGCATCGTACCGGCTGGCCATTTCGTTACACGCCCCGAACAACCAGCTGCGCAATCAGCTCGTGCCCGTGAACGACAAAATTGGCCTCGACGCCATCCTGGCGTCGGCCGACCGATACTTTGATGCCTCCGGACGGCGCATGACATTTGAATACGTGCTCTTGGCCGGCGTTAACGACCGGGCAGAACACGCCCGTCAACTGGCCCTACTACTTGGCGGGCGCGAAGCGCTCTTGAACATAATCCCGTACAATCCCGTCGCGGGCCTGCCCTATCAAACCCCAACGTACGACGCCCAGGTAAAGTTCCGCAAGATCCTGGAAGGCGGCGGTTTACGAGTGCGCTTCCGCCACTTGAAAGGCGACCAAATCGACGCGGCCTGCGGACAACTGCGTCGCTCGCAACAACAGCCGATTGTTGAACTCGGCTAGAGCAGTCTCACCAATAGTAGGAATTCTAGCCCCTCTCCAAGTGCAAAACATCCCCCACCGTTTTATGAATCTTCCCCTAGCAGACGCGTGCGCGCGATTACTCTTCAAGAAGTAGGTACCCAACGTAGGCCGCTCGGTAGTCGGAGCCTTTGGTCTTGAAGGCGACGGTCTTGCTCGAGAGGGTGATGTCCGTTGCATAGCAACCGTATTTGTCTTTGCTCAGCGGATCTGCCGATAAGCTGAATCCGCTGCCCGTGTTGACTTGCAGGTATTCGCCGGCACCAACACTCGTCAGCCCCCGCCGAGACACCGTATACCGCCTAACACCCCGCCTGCAGGCCTCTATTTTCCCCTGATTCGATGCGTCCCATGTTCAGGAAAAACCGCATCGCCATCATGATTCATTCGAAAAAATCCTCGCGCTTCAGTCCGTTCCTGTTGTGACAGCCTACCGGAGACATCCGGCCTGGTGTTTGTCCACGAGCTTGCATTCACGGTGCCTTGGCGTCGGCACGAGGATCGACCTTGGCTTCAATCGCAATCGTCGGACGATCGAGAAATCCCGCCCCATTGCTCACGCTAACGCGCGCCAAGGGGAGGGCCTGCCGTAACCTGGACCAGCCCTCAAGCGTCACACCGGTCCTATGTAGCGACGCCGACTTTAGATTCTTCAGGTTCTCTAAATACGACAACCCGGATTCGGTGACCTCAATATTGTTGATTGACAAACGCTCGAGCTGCGTCAGTTTACCGATGTGTTTCAGTCCAGCTTCGGTTATGCGTGTGCCTAGGGTTTGAGGCCAGCTGTTGCCGTACAGTGTCAAGCTGCGCAGCTTTCCTAAGCGAGTGATGTATCTTAGGCCCTCGTCGGTAACCTCGCCGGCGCGGAGTGTAAACGACTGAAGGTTATCTATCCGAGTTAGTTCATCCATCGCCGCATCCGAGACGCAAGGTGCGGTAAGGGACAAATGTCTCAAGCGTTGAAGTTTCGAAAGGTGGGCAACACCGGCATCGGTCACCCTGGTGCTGAAAAAAGTTAGCGATTCGAGTCGAGAAAAATCGCCGATCGTCTGCATCCCGGCGTCCGTCAACTGCGGGGCCCGTACGCTTAGGCTCTTGAGATGACTAAGCGAAGTGAGCCGTTCAATCGTAGAATCCGAGACTTGACTATTATCGGGCTGCGTATTGCCGGCGCTTGCGGGGCTGGTCATGAAAGCCACATGGACAACTGTCACGAAATAGTTTTCGCCAACCAGGTTGCATAGCCACGCGGGGGCCAACGGTCGAGCCTTTTCCACAAAACGGCCATTCCGGTCGTATTGATAGTCAAAGTGAATCTCGCCTCCAACTTCCCGAATGGCCGCCACCGCGGCTTTCTGATCTCGTGCATACTCGGAGCGTATCGCCAACCAGATACCAATTAGCGTCAATAGGATAAGTACAGTTCTAAGGCGAAACCGAAGCCACGAGCGTCTGATTTTTGGTGGCATCTGTGGAATACCTTTTGTTGCGCGGGGCAAAGAATCTGGGGGAGGTACGCCACACTACCGACGGCGCGGTCTGCTCACTATAACGCGATCGGCGCCCCATTCTCATTCTGAGAAAAAGGTCGGTTGACGACCCACATACCGGGCGGCCATGTGTTGGCTTCCGATCCTCGCCCCACGACTCCGGAACGCAGCGCTTGAACCGCTTCTTCATGCCTGCGCTTTTAATGAACCCGTGCC
>Ga0310121_10004119_pt1 | contig 12978 bp, 11 predicted proteins | sample CB27_Tmax_986_MG_FD_203504 | JGI IMG/M metagenome (GOLD analysis project Ga0310121, IMG submission 203504) | Marine microbial communities from Western Arctic Ocean, Canada - CB27_Tmax_986 | ecosystem: Environmental > Aquatic > Marine > Oceanic | place: Canada: Western Arctic Ocean | collected... | reverse complement strand
CAACCGGCCGCCGAGTCGCATTCCGTCCTCCCCAGCAGACCCCCCATTTCCGTACGTTCGATATCCGACCCGAATACCTACGCCACCTTCAACGCCCCTGACCCCGGATCCAGCGCTGTGATGTACCCGGCTCCCTGAGGGAACATGGACCGCAACGCCGCCGTCGCGGCTTTTCGCAAGTGCTCCTCTTCAAACGAAGACACCGCGAAGTTCCCAAAGTCCGCCAGATTGTCATCAACCGGGCCCGGTCACGTTCCCGGGTAATCATTTGAGCGTTCTCCGCCGACCGCCCCACGATCTCGGCCAGGTCCCCGAGCACCGCCCCAACGTGTCGCGCGGGCCTCCCGGTCATCGATGCCGCCATGATCAGCCCGTCCATCCGACCTGCTCGAAACGGACCCACCCAGAGCCAGCGCATCCGCGTGCTTGCGCTCGCGGTGTTGGAGCAGGTTCACCAGGATCATCTCCACCCCCATCAACCCCACCCCGGCCAGCAGCACCGCGATTCCCGCCAATCTCCCTCACTGCACCGGATCGATCGCCACCAGCACCGTCCCCAGCACCGCTATCGCCGCCGTGCTCACCAGCATTGTCAAATGTCGACGTGGATTTCGCATACGGTCTCAACCCTGGAGCCGCGGCGATGCCCGCAGCCAATCCTCCCCCCAAGAATTAGTTCAATATAGCCTAGCCAGACCGGCGTGCCTGGTCCGTTAACCACCTTATAATCCGCAGGTTCCGACCACGAGAGGACCTCGACCGCCCATGCTCATGTCCCGCCTCTTCGGCCAGACCCTCCGCGAGGACCCGGCCGGCGCCACCACTCCCAGCCACTCCCTGATGCTGCGTGCCGGTATGATCCACCAGCTCGGCGCCGGAATCTACAGCCACCTCCCTCTCGCCTTCCGCGCCATGGAAAAGATTGAGAAAATCTTGGCCGAGGAGATGGATCGCGTCGACGGCCAGCGGGTCATGCTTCCGGTAGTGCATCCCGCCGACGTGTGGAAGCGCAGCGGCCGCTGGCAGAGCGTGGGCCCCGAGATGGTCCGCTTCACCGATCGCGAAAATCACGACATGGTCCTGGCCATGACTCACGAAGAAGTGGTCGCCGACATCGCCGCCGGGCACGTCCATTCCTACCGCGATCTGCCCTTCATGATCTACCAGATTCACACCAAGTTCCGCGACGAGCCTCGATCCCGCGCCGGCCTCATCCGCGTTCGCGAGTTCGTCATGAAGGACGCCTACAGCTGTCATTCCAGCCAGGAGGATTTGGTCTCCTATTACGAGCGGATGAAGGAGGCCTACGTCCGCATCTATCGACGTTGCGGCATCGAGCCTCTCGTCGTCCTTTCCAGCTCCGGGATGATGGGTGGCAGCGCCGCCCACGAGTTCATGCTCGTCACCCCCCACGGTGAAGACACCATTCTCCGCTGTCTCAACTGCGACCACGCCGCCAACCGTGATGTCGCCACCCGCCGTCCTCCCACGCCGGATGATTCTCCGATGCTCCCTCTGGAAGAAGTCGCCACCCCTTACCAGACCACCATCGAGGGCGTCGCCGGCTCCCTGGAAGTGAACACCGATCAAACTCTCAAGGCCGTCTTCTACACCGTCGAAGGTGAAGTCGTATTTGTCGCTATCCGCGGCGATCTCGACGTAAACGAAGCCAAGCTCCAGGCCGTGCTGAACGTGCCCGAACTGATCCCCTCCACCCACACCGAACTTGAGGCCGCGGGGATCGTTCCCGGCTACGCCTCCCCGGTCGGATTCGAGGACGCCCGCGTCGTCGTCGATCGCTCCGTGACCGCCGCCCGCAATCTTGTCGGCGGCGCCAACCGTGCCGGCTATCACCTGCGCAACGTTAACTACGACCGCGATTTCCCCGCCGCCGAAGTCGCCGACATCGCCTCGGTTCGGGAAGGCGATCCCTGCCCCGAGTGCGGCGAGTCCTTCCACGAAGTCCGCGGCATCGAGATGGGAAACATCTTCCAACTCGGCACCGGTTACGCCGAAAAACTCGGCGCCACCTACCTGGACAGCGACGGCCGCCAGCAACCCCTCATCATGGCCAGCTACGGAATCGGCATCGGCCGCCTATTCGCCTGCGTAATCGCGCAGAGTCATGACGATCACGGGATCGTCTTCCCCATCAGTGTCAGTCCCTATGACGTCCACATCGTCCAGATCGGCGACAAACCGGAAATCGCCGCCGCCGCCGAAGACCTGGACGCCGCGCTCGAGTCCGCCGGTCTCAGCGTGATTCGCGACGACCGCAAAGAATCCGCCGGGGTCAAATTCAATGACGCTGACCTTATCGGCACGACCATCCGGGCCACCGTCAGCAATCGCGGACTCAAAAACGGCGAGATCGAACTCAAGCTGCGGGGCGACGCCGAAGCCACCACTGTGCCCGTCGATGAAGCCGCCAGTCGCATCGCCGTCCTCCGGGACCAACTGCTGGCCGTACTCGATCCCACCCGGCCGGTGCCGGACCCCGCCGATACCGCCTGACGCCCGGCGCCGTGAACACCGACAGGCCGGCCCCCCTGGCCGACGCCGCCGCGAACGGGGACGGGCCTCGTCTGAACGGACCCATCGCCCGTTGGCGGGACCGGGTGACTCCCGCGTTCGCGTACGCCGGCTTCCGACGCCTGTGGATGGCCAACCTCAGCAGCATGATGGGATTCTGGATGCTGTCGGTCTCGCAGGGCTGGTTGGTGGTAGAGCTTACCGACTCGGCCTTTATGCTGGGCCTGCTCTCCGGTTTTCGCTCGATCCCGATGCTGCTGCTGTCGCCGGTGGGCGGTATTCTGGCCGATCGCGTCAACCGGCCGCGCCTGCTGCTCGTGGCCCAGGGCCTGATGGCCGGCGCTGACCTGACCATCGGGGTGCTTGTTATCCTAAACCGGGTCGAGATGTGGCATCTGGCCATCGCCGGTCTGTCCCTTGGCAGCGCCTTCGCGCTTGCCAGCCCGGCCCGAAACGCGCTGGTGTCGGACCTGGTGCCTCGCCCGCTGGTCAGCAACGCGGTGGCGTTGACCTCCACCACCATGAACGCCTCGCGGGTCATCGGCCCCACCATCGCCGGATTCCTGATCGGCTTCATTAGCATCGCCGGTGTCTATTTCACCCAGGTCGGCACCTACCTCCTGGCGGTCTTTAACATCCGGCGGGTGGACGCGACGGGCGTGCCGCCGGGTTTCGAGGGCTCCGCCCGGAAGGCGCTGGGGGAAGGCTTCCGGTATGTCCTGCGAACTCGAAAGCTGCTGGCGCTGATGATTTTGGGTACGTCACCGGCTCTATTCAGCATGTCCATGGTGATGCTTCTACCGGCCTTCGTGAAGCAGGATTTAAAGGCCGGTCCGGCGGACCTGGGCGTGTTGCTCGGGTTGCTAGGCGTCGGGGCGATCATCGGCTCCGTCGCCGTCGTCGCCTACTCGCGCCTTAGGTACAAGGGCGCCGCCGTAATGCTCGCGGCGCTGATGGACGGAGTGCTGGTGATCGTCCTGGCGTTCACCCATTCCATGCTCGGCGCCGGAATCGCTCTCATGCTGATGGGATTCTCCCAGGCCATTTACTTGGCCATGATCCAGACGATCCTCCAGCTCATCGTCCCCCACCGCTTGCGGGGACGCGTGCTGTCAATCTGGATGCTGGGTTGGGGTCTCACCCCGGTCGGGCTCCTGCCCTTGTCCGCGGTCGCCGAGAGTTACGGAACCCCGGTCGCCATGCAGATTGCCGGCGTCTTCGCGGTTGCCATAGCCGTGGCGATAATGTTGCTGATGCGGAGTTTGTGGAGGCTCGATCCCGAGGCCGAAGGGGCCCTCTAGGCGTCTTTGTGACTGTCAGGACCGGAGTCGTCGTTGTACCAACGCGCTGATCACGGATCGCGGAGCGGCCATCTGGATCGCGCGTGAAGCATGGATCTATGGACGACGATCATGGATTCTGGCCCTGATGTAATTGAACACCAGTGCCCGCGCGCACACCATGACGATCGCCCACCGCCGCTTATAGCTCGAACCCCCGTTTCCGCAGGCTGAGGAGTGCGCGTTTGACGATGTAGGCGGTGGCCGGCGCCGGGGACTCGGACCGCCAGCGGCGGCAGAGCTTGATCGCCCATTCGGGTTGCGTCCAATTCGCGACCGCGTTCTGGACGTAGCGACTCGCGTCCGCCCTGACCGGTTCGAGCAGTGGCAAAGCGAGACCCGGGTCTCGCTTCAGCGCCGGGATATGCGGCGTCCAAACTCCCCGGGGGCGGGTGCCCTCCACCGCGCAACGCCGAACGTTCGGGTCGGGATCGCCGGCCCAATCGACGAGGATGGCGAGGCCGGGCTTCGGATCCTCGACCAGAAACGACCGGAATATATCGATTGCGAATTCGCGCACGGACATGTTGCCGTCGGCGGCGAAGGGCCGAGCTTTTCGAAGTCGATCGACGAAGCCGGGCCGGGGGTTGTGTCGTGCGGACAGGCACGCCCAGATACGCACGATGTCGGAGCGATGGGTGGCCACTGCCCGGAAGATTCGTTCTTCTTCGTCTCTTCCGCGAATGGCGGCGCCGATGGCAGCGGCGATGCCGTTGAAACGGTCCGTAACTTTGGCGGCGGCCAGGCCCTCGGCGACTTGGAGCAGGGAAGACGCGGCGAAATCAAGCCCGAGCGTGGGGATGGCGTGCTCCAGCAGAACGCGCTGGTCCACGGCTTACCACTCCACCAGGGTGCGGGTTTCGATCTCGCCCCGATTGAGGGAACGGAGCATGTCGGCCGGGATGACCGCCATCGTACGGGCGCCTTTGCGTCGCGGAAGATCGGCATCGGAATCGCTGTTGGGAGCGGTGGTTATATGCTGGTGATTAGCCCAACCCGCGCCTGTCCGTGCGAAGCCCGGCGGCCCGATCTGAACCGGGGCTGAGCCTCCCGTTACCGCGGATGGCCGGGCCTTCCAATTAGCCCTTGATGCCACTCATTATGACCCCCTGCGTGAACTGTCTTTGCAGGATTAAGTACGCAATGGCAAGTGGCAGCGCCGAGATCATCGTGGCTGCCATCAACACACCCGACACCGAGAACGCCGAGCCCTTCATGGTCGCGAGACCCACCTGGATGGTCATTATTTCCTGCTTATTGATGATGACCAACGGCCACAGAAAGTCGTTCCAGGAGGCGGTGAAAGTGAAGATCGCCAGCGCCGCCAGCGCCGGCCTGCTGTTGGGAAGAATTATCTGCCACAGGACCCGGAACCAGCTGCACCCATCAATGCGTGCCGCGTCCTCGAGTTCGCGCGGCAAGTTCAACATGAATTGCCTGATCAAAAACACGCCGAAAAATTCGATCAGCTGCAGGGAGGTGATCCCCTGATATGTGTTCAGCCACCCAATTTTCATCACAATGATGAATCTCGGAATCAGCCGTACCTGGATCGGCACCATCATCGCGCCGATGTACACGAGGAAGAGAAAATCCCTGCCCCAGAATCGCAGACGGGCGAATGCGTAGCCGGCCGCGACCGTCAGGGTGAGATTGGTCGCCAGGATTATCAACCCGATCAGGAAGCTGTTAACCAGCCAGCGGATGATCGGGAACCCGTCCAGCACCGTGAGGCAGTTGTCGATGATCGGTTGCTGAGGCAGGAAATTGATTCCCGCGCGGAATATCTCGCCCCGCGGCTTCAGCGACGCCGATTTCGCCGCCTTCTGCACCCCCCGCTCACCACCGTGCGGGTCCCCGTTTACCAGATGGGCTACCGGGCGGTCGAAGTATTGCTCAAGGCCGCTGCCAACACCGATGCCGACCAAGATGGGGACGATTCCGCTCCCCGGCGCGAGTTGCTCCCCACTGGCTTGATCATCCGCGGCTCGTGCTGGACCCCGAATCCGCCCCGCTGACTATCTGGCCCACCCTCTCCGCCTGAGTTACGCTCGCGGTTCCGGGGTCCCGGCCTCCGGGCCCTGCCGTGCTCTCTTACTATCCCCTATCATCAATCTGTTTCCACCGGCTGTTCCGGGCGACGATAAATCGGGAGTTCTACCCAATATGCGAATTTACGTTCGGCCCCGTCGGTCCCCCTGATCAGCACCATCGTGACCCTGAGCTTCGCCTGCACTGCCTGTGAGCACACGGCTCCCGCCGAGGTTCATACATTGCGCTGCCCGGATTGCGCCGCGCCCCTGAATTTCTCTGAATCCACCCCCTTCGCGGCCTCCACCTTTCAGGATTCACTGGATGACGCCGTCCACGGCTTCTGGCGTTATCGCCGGCTCTTGGCGATAGCTCCTGACGTCACCCCGATCACCCTGGGAGAAGGCGCCACTCCCATCGTTGATCTCCCCCGGTGGGGCGCGGCCAGTGGCTTGCCCCGGCTCCAGGCCAAGCTGGAGCAGCTTTCTCCCACCGGCTCTTTCAAAGACCGGGGCGCTACTTTGCTCTTCACCGCCCTGGCCGCCGCCGGCGTGCTGGAGGTCATCGAAGACTCTTCCGGCAACGCCGGAGCCGCCGCCGCTGCGTATGCCGCCCGCGCCGGTATCGCCGCCCGCATCTTCGTGCCCGAAGCCGCCCCGCCCGCCAAAATCGCCCAGATTGTCGCCCACGGCGCGACGATAGTCCCGATCCCAGGCACCCGACAGGACGTAACCACCGCCGCCGAGGCTTCCATCAATGACGATGGTGTTTATGCTTCCCATAATTTGTCACCGTACTTTCCGGCAAGTTTGAAAACTTTCGCCTATGAACTTGTCGAACAACTAAAGGGGCGTCTACCGACTCACATTGTCTTCCCTGTAGGCAACGGCGGGCTTCTCCTTGGCGCCGCCCAGGGCATCGCCGATTTGGCGAGACTCGCCTCCCTTGAGCGGAAGCCACATCTGCACGCGGCCCAGGCCGCCAACTGCGCCCCCGTCGCCAATCGCCACCAACACGGCCCTTCCGTTCCGACTCTCCGGTCCTCGCCGACGATCGCCGGCGGCGTGGCTGTGACCGATCCTCCGCGAATCACCGAGATCCTGGCTGCTCTGAGAATGAGCGAAGGAACCGCTATCGCCGTAACCGAGGAACGAATCCGAGAGTCCACCGAAAGCCTGGCTCGACTCGAAGGGCTTTATGTCGAACCTACTTCGGCGGTCGCCTTTGCCGCGGCCATCCAGCTTCGACGCGATGGGATCATCAGCGCCGACGACACCGTCCTCATCCCGGTCACCGGCTCGGGCCTTAAGGATCCCCTAACTTCCGCTTAACAGGCGCACCGCACCGCCTCCCGCTTCCGAACCGCCCCTTCACGACCGGGATTCACCGTGATTTCCTCCAGGACTGGTCAGTCCCCCACTTTGTACCTGGCTAAACCTGTCAGCGATAGCACTCATCGCCACCGTTCGGCCGGAAGCGGCACTCCTCTGGCCATTCTCGACCCAACTCGATGCTCGATCTTCCCTGAGTATCGACACAGGTTTTCCGTCCGCCTAGGCCGTTGACCGGAGAGAAGAGTCCTGTTTCACGTTTGCCCCGGCCGCCCCCCTTGACCACTTGAGTTCGATCGTTGAGGCAGAGCCAACGTGACTGCGCCAGGTCCGGCGGTTCCTGCCGCTGCGTAGATCATCTGGCTCCGGGCCCTGGAGCCAGCTCAATCCGGCGATACCCCTTGCCCCGAGGCTGCCCCCGGTTATGGCAAATCTGGGAGATTATATAAAAACTGTAGAAGATCAAGAGTAAGATAGTGTAAAGGCTGGATTGATGCTCAGAATAATAGGCATATAGCAATCTCTGGCATTAGAAAATGTAGAAAGAACATGGAGCGGACCAGCGCAACGGTTGAGTTCGCCGTTGAATCGGCTCAGTCTAGTCCCGGTGGTCGGCTAAACTTCCGACAGGACCACTTCATCTATCCAAGGCTGCACTGGCATGGCCGAACTGGTAGTCAACGACAACCTGCTCGACGGCGAAGCCGGAGTGCGAGATGCGCTGAACCCCGCCGAGCGCGAGCCCCTAGTGGATCCAATTGTTATCACCGCCACCCCACGGAACTGTCCGCCGGCGAGTGAACTCGTTCTGCAACTCCCGGCTGGGCTTTATCTGGCCGCCGGGCAGCGATCCGATCGCGGCGCCATCGACGGGGTCCAAACTACCTGGGACCTGAAGCTCGACCCTCGCGCCGCGCCGGGACGCTTTAGCTACAGTGTGCGTCTTGTCGGCCCGTCCGGCCCTCTGGCCTCCACCCGGCGCACCATCATTACAACTGTCCACGGGGCCACCGGTTTCGACGCGGCTCGCGATGGCTTCCGCTTCGCCAACGCCCCCAATCTGTTCGGGAACACCCGTCCATCCCTGACCGTTTTCACCCGCTCCTTCGCGGGTGGGTGGCAGGGCCCGTTTTCCCGCTATGTATTTAATCGAATTTACGACTCGATTTTCTCGTTCGGACTCTGTACCGGCATGGCCATGGCCGCGCTTCAGCTGGCAACTGATTTGACCGTCGTGCCCGCGGCGGAACGCTCTCCGCTGGATCAGGAAACTCGAGTATTGATTCAAACGATGCACGGGCGTCAGCTCTCCGACGCCGCTCTTTTGCGCACCGGTCTGGACCTGGTCCGTAACAACCCCCGCCGCGTATTTCGGGCGCTCCGCCTTAGCGTTCTCCGGCCGGATGCGGCCCCCGTGGCCTTTCATATCGGCGTGCCGGTCCTGTTTAGACGGGACTTCTTTCGCGCCGTGGTCCGCCAGGGACACACGGTAGTTCCCCATTCCTATCGCATCACTCCCGGTCGCATCGCCGAGGTGGCCGTATACGATCCAGCCTTCCCTCCGGGTCCCGACAATCCCTCGCCACCCATTCTTCGGATTGATCTCGCCCGGGGCGCCTACTCATATCGTGATTGGTCCAGCGACGATCCGGGTAATCGCACCACTCTCACGCTCGCCCCGCTTACGGCATACTCTGGGCGGCGCTCACGAATCATAGGTAGCGTGTCGTCTCTACTTCCATGAGGGCGATGATACATATGCAACATGGGCATTACTATCAGAAATTACCGACAAAAGACGGAACTAATAAGAAAAACCATATTTCGGTCAATTGGCACGTATGGGCGCTGCGTCGTCTGCAAACCGGCCAGCCAACACGCTCTGGCACCGGCAGTCATTTCTCTGCCTACGGAGCCAGCGCCTCTTTCGAGGTGCTTCTCGGGGTTCCACGAGGACAGCTATACAAGCCCCGAGCGTATCCCGACAGTGATGCGGAACCCTGAAATCGGCGTTGATTCACCGAACCGGAGTGCGGATATCTTTTCAATCAACGGCGCGCGACCGGGCGATTCAACGGTTCGAGCCCGCCACGGCGTTCGATCCAGCTGGGAGGCGTATGGTGACGCCACCCGATAGCCCGACGGATAGAATTGCCGCGTATCGCTACTCCGACCCTGTGATTCGACATCTTGAGGAAGTCGAACGGATAGGCGCGTTGCTACTCGCCGCCGGGGCGTCCAGCCGCATGGGGAGCCCAAAGGCGCTCCTGCCATGGGACGGCCGGCCCCTGATCCAGCACCAGCTAGCGATTCTCGGCGAGGTTCAGTTCGCCAGCGTGGTTGTCATATTCGGTCATGACGAACCTGTCATAAGCGCCGCCGTCCTCCGGGACCCGGATCTTCGCCTCGCCTACAATCCGCTCCATGCCCGCGGACGAAGTGCCTCGCTTCGTCTGGGGACGCATCTGCTGGGCGATCTCGACGCAATCCTCATCGTCAACGTCGATCAGCCGCTCTCGCCGCTACTTCTCGGGGATCTCCTTGCCGGCGCTGCGGACAGTCCTGATCCCCTCATCCTCGTCCCCACCCACGAAGGCCAACGCGGGCATCCGGTACTCATTCGTCGGCCTGTATTCCGTGAGCTGGCGGGCCTGGATGAACACTCACTCGGACTAAAAGTGGTAATACGGCGCAATATGGAACGGGTTAAACATGTAGAAACGGCTGAGGGTTATTCGGTTATATCGTTTGCTACACCCACAGAATATAAGAAAGTTATAAGCGACCGATTTCAGTAGCCAGTGTGATGGGGCGACCCTTCCGGGAGAGTCTGGCACGCGCTCCAGCGGCGGCTCGCATCAAGCGAGACCGCTGGATGATCGGTCTCGCGGGCGTGTTGCGTGCGCGCGACTCTATTCTCCGGACAGACGCGTCCCGAAGTTACGTCCCGGGCCGCAATCGTGACGCTACCGCGACTCCCGCCAGTAACACCGCCACCCCTCCCATCGCCACCGCGGCGGCGAATCCCGTCGGACTCGTTTGGCGGAGTTCCGCGAGCAGGCGCCACACCATGACCTTGCGCAACTGTCCCACCCGCAGATCCTGGTCCTCGAACAGTTCGGTCCCCTGATACGTCAGCCGGCCCGCAGGCAGCGCATCATCTTTAGTGGCGCCCAGAAAGACCTGCGCGTCCCCCAGATCTACGGCCTCGATCTCGAGTGTCGCGCCGTGGACCGGCGCTCGCAGGGGCTCGAATGTAAAACGCACCGACCGCATGGTCACCCCCGGTATCCCGGCCTTTTCGGTCCGCTCCGCCTGCGCGGACTCCCGCAGATCCAGCACCGCCTCTTCGACCACGGTTCCATCGCCGGCTAGAATTCGAAATAGCACCCCCACTCCTGCCTCCTCCGACTCATACGCGACCACCGGCAACGCGATCCCGCTCACCGCTTCGGCCAGATCGCCCAGGCCCTGTGTCGTCAGACTGCCCGGCTCCAGCGGACCAAACTCGAAATCAACCGCCGGCGCCGTCGCTACCGGCACCTGCAATACGAGCAGCCTCGCGGCCAGCACTAAGACCAGTACCAATCCCGCCACGACCCCGAAGAAGGACCCGACCGCCGGCCACCATCGGACCACACCTCCCCCCGGCCACCGTCGCGACCGTCCCTTCCCGCGGCCTACGGGTCCCGATCCGCCGGACCCACAGCCAGTTCTTTTCACCACGTTAAGCCCTGCCCCGGCTGACCGCGGAATCAGGCAATTCCGGTGATAGCCAGATCTAATCCCGCGCTCCAACCGCCGTCTCCGCCGCCCCCGGCCGGTTCTGGCGAGCCGAGAGCTCCGGCGGAAAAATCTTTGACGGATTGAACAGCCGGTCCGGCACGAACACATCCCGTATCCCGACCATAGCCGCGATGTCCGTGTCGTCCAGCAGGTCGGGCAGCTGACGATTCTTCTCCATTCCCAGACCGTGCTCTCCGGTCAGCGTCCCCCCCGCCGCGATACAGGCTTGCAGAATCTCCTTGCCCGCTGCCAGCACCCGGTCCAGGGCGCCCTCCTCGGCATCGTCAAACAATATGAGCGGGTGAATATTCCCGTCCCCGGCGTGAAACACGTTGGCGATCTCCAGCCCGTGCTTCTCGCCCACCTCGTAAACCTGCCGCAGCACGTCCGGCAATAGCGTCCGCGGCACCACTCCGTCCTGCACGTAGTAGTTCGGCGCCAGCACCCCGATAGCTCCAAACGTTCCTTTTCGGGCCGCCCACAGGCTCGCCCGTTCGCTGTCGGTTACCGCCTGCCGGACTTCCTTCGACCCCGCCGTCATGCAGATTTCCGAAATTTCTTCCGCCAGGCCGTCCAGCCCATCCGTTACTCCTTCGACCTCGATAATCAAGATCGCCCCGGCGTCCTGCGGCAATCCCGCCGACGGCATCCACTTCGACACCGCCCGGACGCAGATCTGGTCCATCAGCTCCAGCGAAGTGGGCACGATCCCGTTGCCGATGATCTCCGACACCGCCCGGCACGCGAGGTCCACCGACTCAAAAGCCGCCAGTATCGTTCTCACCGATTCAAGCTCGTGTACGAGCCGCACCGCGACCTTGGTCACGATTCCCAGCGTCCCCTCCGATCCCACCAGCAACCCCGTCAGGTCGTAACCCGCGTCCGCCGCCGCCAGCGAGCCTGTCCGCACGATCTCCCCGTCCGCCGTCACCATTTCGAGCCCGGTCACGTGATTCGTAGTCACCCCCCAGGCCAGCGTGTGCGGCCCGCCCGCGTTCGTCGCCACGTTCCCGCCGATCGAACACGCCTTTTCACTACTCGGATCGGGCGCGTAATTGAACCCGCCAGCCATCGCCGCTTTCGACAGATGCAGATTGACCACCCCCGGCTCCACCACCGCCCGGCGGTTGGGGAAATCCATCTCCAGTATCCGGTTCATCCGCGTAGTCGACAACACGATCCCGCCTTCCAGCGGAATGGCCGCCCCACTCAGCCCCGTACCCGACCCTCGCGCCACCACCGGTACATCGAACACCCGCGCCGTTTTCACGATTTCCGTGATCTCGGCCGCGTTGTCGGGCAGCACCACCACATCCGGCATCCTTCGGGACACCGATCCGTCGTACTCATAAAGAAGCCGGTCCTGCTCGCGATCCAACACGCGGTCCGTCCCTAGAATTCGCACCAGCGCCCTGGCCAGATCTTCGGCCCCGCCGGCCATCCCGTTCGCCTTCATATCTTCATCCCGCGTGCGTCCCGCGAATAAGCGCCCATCAGCGATTGTACCGCCGTCCCGACTCCCGTTGGAGTCCCGTTTGCCTTAGTACACGGAGCCAATCTCTCTCTACTCCCGCACCGCGCTAGCTGTACTTCCCACGCGCATTGTTGACAGTTGAGATCCCACTCTGCCGGGTTTGGGGTTGTGGAAACACTCCATCCCAGAAGGGGACTCTCATGGCACATGCTAATGCGCGACCGCAGGCACAGCCTGTCTATTCCGAATGGCTGGCGCAAGGGCGCAGCCATATGCTGTTTTTCGAGCAGCGGGCTCGGGTGGGGACGGGCCACGGAAGAGGGTGGGATGTGAGAGAGGTCGGTCCGGCGACGGCTCACAATCCCAGCTTCTCTAAGTCTTCGAGCGTCATGCGATTCTCGATTTCGGGTTCGTAAAGCAACCGGATGATGGCTTTGTCAAATTCTGAAAATTCCCTTACGTCGCTCTTGCCCTAGTAGAACAC
>Ga0310121_10004118_pt1 | contig 12980 bp, 11 predicted proteins | sample CB27_Tmax_986_MG_FD_203504 | JGI IMG/M metagenome (GOLD analysis project Ga0310121, IMG submission 203504) | Marine microbial communities from Western Arctic Ocean, Canada - CB27_Tmax_986 | ecosystem: Environmental > Aquatic > Marine > Oceanic | place: Canada: Western Arctic Ocean | collected... | reverse complement strand
TGGATGATCGAAATCACTCCAACCGAGACTCGCTACGTCTCCTTCGAAGACCGCAGGAGGATGATCAAAGCCGGCCTGATCGGCCTTCTGGTCGCGTTGTTCCTGCTCAGACGACTCCGTCGAGGCTAATCCGCCCGAGACCCGGAACATCAACTGTCTGTCGAGGAGAGTGTTTTGACCGAGGCAACCGCAGTGCTCAGTGAAGAACAAGCCGACTCCGCCCGCCGAGATGGATACTTGCTCATCAAGGGCGTCAAAACCCGTGAAGACTGCGGCGCGTACATCGAGCGGCTGGACGAGTACGACCGGGGCGCCCGCGCCGTTCCCGACGGGTCTGTCATTCAGCGAGAACCCCGAGTCGAGCGCGGCGAGCTCGACGCCGAGGGAGTGAGCGACGTACGGAAGATCACGCGCGTCGCCGTTGGTGACGCGCTGTTCCGCGACCTCGTGATGACTCCGTCCGTGGTCGGCACTATGCAGCAGCTCATGAGCCCCAACCTGAAGCTCTTCAGGGCCGACGTCCTCATGAAACCGCCACAGGTGGGCTCCGCCAAGGGAATGCACCAGGACTCAGCGTACTGGCCCATCGAGCCGATGGACCTGTGGTCGTGCTGGATGCCCTTCGATCCCGCAACTCTCGAAAACGGCTGCATGGTAGTGATTCCAGGGAGCCACAAACGAGGCGTCCTTCCTCACGAAGCCGTCACTGACGACTACGTGATCCCGGAGCAGCACTATCGGGTGGAGGACACCATTACGGTACCGATGGATCCGGGCGACGGTCTTTTCTTCCACAGCCTCCTGCTGCACGGCACCGCGGAGAACACGTCGTCGATGCCGCGGAGGGCGATCACGATATCGTACATGGCAGCCGAGTACCGTTACACCGGTGACCCGCCGAAACCGGACTACCTGCGCATCGTCGGCGGCGACGTACCGGGCGGGGTGTAGGTGGCAACCTCACCCGCGGCCGCTCCCTGTGCGCGGAGAGCGGTTGTGAAGCTGCATTGGAAGTCGAGTGCCCCAAAACCACCTTAGGAGCCGACCTGTGCCAGTTTCCATGCCTAGTATGACCACCGTCCGAGCTACCGAGGTGTCCGCGCCTCCGGCCTGGGCCATCCTGGAGCGCCAGCTCATTGGCCTGATGGAAGAGGCGGCACCGATGATGGTGGAGCAGTATGCCGAAAAGGGTGGCGTGCTCTACTACAAAGACGACCTCGACGACCTATACGAGCGGTTCTACAACTGGGGGCTCTTCTACGCCATTGGCGCCGACGACGCTCTGATCGACCTGGCACTCCGCGAGTGGAACGCCATAACCCGATCGCGCGACGACAGGGTCGCGGACTACGACCGGCCGGACTTCCGCCCTCAAGTCCACAACGAGTACTACAACCTGCACCAGCCCGACGACTGGCAGCCCGGCAACCGCCTCTGCTCCGAATGGCACCACATGAGCGAAGGCAACATGCACTTCTACGATCTGGGTGTAGCCGACCCAACTATCTCCGAGAACGTGCGGCGGGCACGGCGCTTCGCCGGTATGTACACTGGCGAAGACCCCGAGGCGCCGAACTGGGACCCGGAACACAAGATGCTCCGCTCGCCGATGCAGAGCAGCCAGGGGCCCTACCTGAAGGCCAACCTGGTCCACGTGCAGCAGTGGCTCCACGGCTCCCACGCAGGCTACGGCAGGCCGTTAAAGCCCATGGGCACTCGGGCGACCCTCTACCCGGTCATCAAGGACCTTGAGCTGGACTGGATGGAGGACCCCAAGCGCGCCGAAGAGGTTGTCAATATCTTCAACGACGTGGTCCTCAACGGCGACACGGCCAACAACCTGGCGTCGACGGCCCTGGTCACCAACGCGTACTTGTATACCGGCGACGAGAAGTACAAGCGGTGGGTCCTCGAGTACGTCGAGGTGTGGATGGACCGCATCAAGCAAAACAACGGCATCATCCCCGACAACATTGGGCCTACCGGAAAGATCGGCGAGCAGCGCCAGGGACAGTGGTGGGGCGGCCTATACGGCTGGAACCACTACCAGGGGTTCAGCATCATCTTCCACGGCCTGACCATCGCCGCCGAGTGCGCTCTGATGCTTACAGGCGACTTCGGCTACCTCGATCTGTTGCGTTCTCAGGTCAACATGCTCCTCAAAAATTCCATCCGCCGCGACGATGGCCAGCTGCTGGTGCCGACCCACTACGGCTCGACGGGCTGGCACGAGCCGGCGCCGACGCCGTTCCAGTTCACGGGGCCTCAGCCAATGCGGCTTCTGGAGCCAGCGCACCTCTACCACGGGTCGATGTCACAGGAAGACTACAACCTGATAGCGGGCGTGCGGGACGGAGACGTCGAACGAGACTGGAGTGAGGTCCCCAACGCCGGCGAGAAGAACAACGGCCAGAACGAGCTGGGTCGCTTCCAGTACTACGACGGCAAGAACCCGGACTGGCCCGAGAAGGCCCTCCGAGCCGACTACGAACAGGCGCTGGAGTCGTATCGGAGGCTGCGAGACGAACCCCTCGACGCTTCGGTAGCGATCAACGAGAACAAACACCCCGAAAACCCTGTCTTTACCAAGGGCCTGACCCAGGTCACGATGGGCACCCCACAATCGGTGTACAACGGCGGCCTGCTCCGTGCTACCGTCCGCTATTTCGACGGCGACCGGCACCGGCCAGGGCTACCGCAGGACGTGGCCGCTCTGGTCGACGAGCTGAAGGACGATCTGGTGGGCATGCAGCTCGTGAACCTGAGCCGGACGGAGACGCGAAACGTGATCGTGCACGCCGGCGCCTTCGGCGAGCACACCTTCGCTCACGTGAGCCATGAGGGCGACAACGGCACCCAGCGCGTCCCGATCGACGCCAAACATTTCGCCGTCGAGCTTCCGCCGTCGACGAGCATTCGCGTCTCCGCGGGACTGAAGCGCTTCGCCAACGACCCCAGCTACGCCTTCCCCTGGCACGGCGACAATATTCTCGTGCCGTTCCAGTAGCGTGCCGCGCGAGATCGAGCATATAGGCAGTACGGCCGTCTCGGGCCTCAAAGCAAAACCGATTCTAGACATCGCGATATGGGTCGAGGACGACTACAGAATCGAGAATTGCATCCCCTTGATCGAGGCGTCGGGCTACCTGTACCGCGGAGCGAGTGAGGACGCGGGGCATGTCCTCGTCCGCGAGATCGAGAATCAGGTTCGAACCCATCATGTCCACATCGTTCACCTGAACGACGCTCCCTGGGAGCGCTGGCTAACTTTTAGAACCCACCTCAGGAAGAGCGCGAGAGCCCGCCTAACCTACGCTGCGGAGAAAGAGGCCCTGTGGCAAAGCGCCATCCGTTGGACCGGAACGCATACACGGAGGCGAAGAACGAGGTAGTCGAGCGGTTGCTTGCCGATGCGCGCACTCAGGCCTAAATCCCGCACAGCCACAGTTGAACCGTCGGGAAACGCGGCGGTACCGAATTTAGCCGCTGAACAACGGCCGCGCTACCTCGCGTAGGAAGTTTTGGCCCAGCACCTTATAGCCCTCAGCGTTGGGGTGAACTTCGTCCGGGAGCAGGTGGGCCCGGTCAGGGCCGAAGACTCGCAGGCCATCGACATGGTGGATGTTCGCGTCGCCGTGGGCGCGTAGCGCTTCCACAGCATCGGCGATTTCGTTTCGCATATCCGAAAGGCTGAGGCCGACAAGGTTGGGCGTGGTCTCTCTCGGGGGCGACAGTATCGGCGAGACGACGACGAAGGGCGTGTCCGAGTGCTTCTCACGCACGATCTGGACGAACCCGATGACGGCGGAGCGAAAGGTCCTCGGGCCAAGGCTATTGGTGCTCTGGATGTTGATGCCCACCTTCATGGACAGGAAGTCGGCGGGGATGTCGCGCATAATCCGCGCGACCGACGCCTCCAGTAGACAGCTCCCTCCATAACCGAGGCAAGTGAGGTTGAGCCCGTGGCCCCTGGCAACGATGGAAGGCCATGTCTGTGTCGGCCTCTCGGCCTTGGCGCAGTGGGTTATCGAGCTACCGTAGGTTGTCCATCTGGGACGCGAGTCCTCGTAAGGCTCGATCGTGGCGCCGTCGCCGATCTCCAGTCCCTTTAACCTGAACTGGGCGAACTGTGGAAGCCACAGCTCGACAAGCTTCTCCTCGACTGGCAGGTCTTCGAAGCTGAACGCGTCGCGTTCGGTGAGGTCGACGGACGAGTGGAACTCTCCGTCGACGCAGAGATCGAGGATGGCAGGCTGCTCTGACGGCTTGACGCGACCCGCGACCACCGACGTGTCGCTCCGAAAGGCTATGCGGACCCCGGCGGGGAAAGCCGACCGGACTTGAAGTGGCCCTCCGAACAGGTCGCGCTCTTCGAAGGGGATACGCCAGGGCATGACCGCGCCGTCGCTGTAATCAAAGGACACGGCGCCGGCCCAGGTGAGACGCGTGTCGTCGGGTCTGATCGAAAGAGACACTAACTCCTCCTTGGCAATGTGTTGATTTTTTTCTAGCTGGACCGAAGGTTGGTCCATTCCTGAACACCCCCGTCTCAAGCGTCCGTAGTTGGATACCACGACCCTACCTAAGACTCGTGGGCTAGTTGGCCGAGAGGGAGGGCACCCGAAGGACCGGGCCTATCTCGTTCTCCTTCAGGGGGTAGGCCTCTTTCTGGTAGACCTGAACGCGGTAGGCGCCATAGTCCGGCACAAACATCCTGCCTTCGTCGTCGACGACCACCGACCTCGGGTTCCGGAAGCGCTTCTCTTGCTCCAGATCGGTCATCTCGCGAAGTCGGAGCGTCCGCAGAGATGTCCACATGAGCGACTGCGCTGACTTGGAGACGGTGCTGTCGCCGAAGAACGACTGAACGTAGCGGCCTTCGCGTGAGAAAAGCTGTACGCGCCCGCCTACGTCGTCGGCCGTGGCGATGGTCCCCGTCTTGTGCGTGTCGACTACGTAAACATCGAAGTCTTTGTCTACTGCAACGCCCATCGGACGGTTGAGCTCGCCAGGGCCGGTCCCCGACGTGCCGAACTTGAAGACGAACTCACCGTCGGCGGTGAACCTCTGAATGCGATCGTTCCGCCAGTCGGAGACGTAGACGTCGCCGTCAGCGTCCACGGCGATCCCCCACGGCATGTTCAACTCGCCGTCCCCATCGCCGAAGCGGCCCCAGTTCATCAGGAACACACCCTCCTTGGTGAATTTCTGCACCCGGTGGTTCATCGAATCGACGACGTAGATGTTCTCATCGGCATCGAAGGCGATACCGCTGGGACGGTCAAGCTGGCCATCGCCATCCCCGTGTTCGCCCCATTTGCCGAGGAAGGCTCCGTCTTTGCTGAAGATCGAAATGCGGTGGACGATCTCGTCGGACACGTAGAGGTTCTCTGCCTGATCTACGATGATCGTATGGGCCCAGATCAGCGCTCCACCTTCGACGTCGCTCGGGTCGTCGATGGGATCGTCTCCTCGCGCCCTGATGCCGATAGCCCCCAGGTCCTCCTCGTCCATACTCATGATCTGGATCGGCTCCCAGGTGAGGAGGTACATCCTCCCGTCTTTGCCCAGGGCAAGGTCCTTCGGCCTGTTCGTGAGCCGCTTTGTCCCGATAGTCTTGGCGTACGGGAATCCGGCCCTGAATAGCGCATAGGGTGCAGTCATTTCAAATTACCTCTCGGGACTATTTGGTGGCTAGGGGTTAGGGCCACCATGAATTACATCTTCTGCCTACCCGAACTGGTACTCTCTCGCCGAGACGATAAGCTGGAGCATTCTGACGATGCGAGCCGCGCTCTGCTCGCGCTTCGCTTCTGTTCCAAAAACTAGCTCCCCGCCGGACTCCGCGTAGCTGAGGAGCCCAGTCCTCGTGTCGTCATCGACTCTTACCGGTCCGGCAAGGTCCAGAGAACGCTCGACGAAATCGCCTGGGCTTACGGGCGCCGCCGATGATGCGAACCGCTCGACCATGTCCCTGATGCCAGGCTTGTCTGAGTCTTCGACCTCGTTTACGGCGAAGTTCACGCGCTCGTTCAGCGTGCCGCCGTCGATCCAGTCCGGGCCGGTGTGCCACCCTTCGACGCTCACGTGGTTCGTGAGGGTCTGGCCCATCGCCATATTGGCGCGCACGAAGCGCTGAATTCCCGTCGCCGGGAATCTGGCGTCGCCGGTCAGCTTCATTACCCCGGTCACGACCTCGGCCGGGCTCTTGACCTTCCTGTAGCGGGCCTCCTTGAAGAAGACCGAGTTGAACAGCACTCGAAGTATGTAACGCATGTTCGCACCCGACTCGAAATAGGCCTTAACAAGGATGTCGATGGCCTCCGAGTCCCGCGGAGGTAAATCGTTCCAGGAAGCGACCGCCGGTTCGTCGGCAACGAAGAAGGTGTAGAGATGCCTGGCGATGAACCTGGCCGTCGCGGGTTGCTTCACGACTACGTCGATGATGTCTTCGCCGTTGAGCCGGCCTGACTGGCCCAGGAAACTCTTCGCCCCTACATCATGCTCGTCGTTGCGGTACAAGAAGTGGGTGGGATATTTCCCGTAGGGAGTCGAACCCGGGATAATGGACTGGAAGCTCCAGCCCGTAAACGACTGCGTCGAGGCCTTCACGTCTTCCTCGGTGTAGTTGCCGACTCCCATCGAGAAGAGCTCCAAAAGCTCACGACCGTAGTTCTCGTTTGGCTCATCTCTGACGTTTTCGTTGTTGTCGAGCCAGAAGATCATCGCCGGGTCCTTGGACATCTCGCTCAAGATCGTCCTGAGGTCGGAAAGCGCTACCTCACGAAGCATTAGTATCTGGTCATAGGCGGTGTTGTGATGACCCGATTTGGAGCTGCCGGTCGCGAGTACGCCATGCCAGAAGAGCGCCATCTTCTCCAGAAGCGGGCGCTGAGTGTTGGCCATACGGAAGAACCACTTGGCTTCGAAGGTCATGTCGGAATACCGGTTCAGCAGGTCTTCCTCGACGTCGGGTAGCCTCTCCGGGTTGACCAGGTCGTCGACGACGGCTTCGTAGCCCTTGGCGACGTACTCCTCGAGTTCGTCTCGCCTCGCGCCGAATCCTGCACGGCGTAGCAGGTGAGCCATCAGCTGGATGTCGGTCGGGTCCATGGTCGGCTCCTCTCGTTCTTCTTGTGGGGCCTATCTGAGGTTTGGGCATTATATCCCACCCGCCGGAAAACGCCGAGGAAGAGCAGATCGATAAACTCTGACCGCTGCGCAGGTTGCGTAGGCTTCGAATACCGTGGGATACTCCGATTCAATGATTAGCTTCTTTGCTACGACAATTGGGTCTAACAGGGCCCGGCGTCTCCCCCTTCCCAACCTTCCCACGATGGTGGAAGGGGTAAGAGCCCTACCCTTGCTTGCCGCGCTATCAGTAGCGGTGTTGTCCGGATGCGGTCTGTTGTGAGGGGGTGTTTCCCAGGAGGAATTCGATCTCGTTACCTCCCAGTTTTCGAGCACCAAGCTCGAGCTGGAGTCCGTTTACCAGTTGGCGACGTCTGAGAAGCTGAAGGCAGCCACTCTTCAGACTGAGGTCACCGATCTGAAGGCACAGATAGCGGCGGCGCAGGCCAACGAGTCGGGCAAGATCTCGCTGGAGCGGGCGAGGCTCGAGGTGATCAAGCACGCCCAACAGAACCTCGCCGTTTACGACCCTCAGTACCAGAGCATCCAGTTGGTGTGGGAGGTCCAGAGCGCCGATGAACAAGACGAATTCTACGTACATCACGCTGATCTACCAGCCCTATGCGGATTTCAGCGGGCGGGCCTGGAAGAGTTCATTCTCTACAAGACGGGAAAGATCGAGTTCCGGCAGGTCCTTAAACCACCAGACCCTCAGGGAGAGCCGCGCGACAAGCCAACGCCGACGCCGGCGAGCTAGCCGGCCCTACCCTCCAGAGCCGTTCAACGCGTTCACCGTCACGCCAACCACGTCGAGGCGACGTTTCGCCTCGGTGTAAACGTCGTCGGGCAACGGGCCCTGCTGGACTGCGCACACATTCTCCCGCAGGTGGTCCGGGTTCGTGGTCCCAACGATGTTGGAGTGGGTATCAGGATGGGTCAGCGTAAAACGCACGGCGAAGGCGGTCCGGCTCTCGCCGTCGGCCCTCAGATCGTCGAGGCCCGCCTCCTCGTACTTGGCCCACTTCGCCTCGGACCCTGAGCCCAGGCCGGGCTCGCCAAGTGCCGCTCCACCGCGGATCACGATTCCAGCGCCGGCTTCCGCTGCTGCGGTCAGCCAACCCTCGTGAGCCCGTTCCAATGCGGAGTAAGGTAGCTGGAAGACGTCGAAAACGTCCCACTCGAGGAAGGTGGGCAGATGCGGCAGGTTGGTGGACGCCCCGATCGAGCGTACTTTGCCTTGATCGCGCATCATCTGGAGGGACTCTACCAGACCCTCCTGCTCACATTGTTCGACCGACGCGCCGTGTAGCTGCATGACGTCCACGTGGTCAGTCTTCAGCCGGCGCAGGCTCTCCTCGAGGTTGCGGAGGACGTTGTCGCGGGTCCACAAGTGGCCCGAGGGCGAACCACCACACTTGGTTGCGATGAAGTACTCCGAGCCGCGGTGAGCGATGTACCTACCAATCAGCTCCTCGCTATTGCCGTAGTCGTCCGCGGTGTCGATGTAGTTGATGCCGGCGTCGAGGACGGCAGTCAGTACTGCTTTGCGCTGGTCGTCGTCCATATCCTTGCGGTGTCCGGCGCCGTAGCCCAGCCGCGTGACTTCGAGTCCGGTCCGTCCGAGGATGGCGATGGGCAGGTTGGAGTTGGCAGTCGTCACGCGATGTCCCCTAGGTGAGACAGGAATGTTTTCCCAGGTGTCCCATATCGTCTCATTGTGTTTTGTCTAGCTATGGGCCGACGGTCCGAATGAGACACTTGTTGGCGCTTGAATCCCGAAGGGACAGGCCCGTGGATCTGTCCCCTTGAGAGGAATACAGCACGGTTGTTCTGGTGTGTCACTGGCGCGCATGACCTCATAAATATGGTTACCGAACGTCTGCCCTTCGCTTCAGTTCTATCCTTTGACCTCGCTGAGCATTAGTCCGTTTGCGACTTTACGAAACGGCGATTCGAAGGACGGCTCGTTGGCCTCCATGCGTTCGATAACGCGCTTGCCCTCGGCGCGGAGCTCGGAGGCCCGTTCGGAGGAGATCACGCCCAGCTCGACCGCTTCCTGGAGCTCGTCCTCGTCCTTCCAACGCCACGACGACCGGTCGGGGCTTATCTCAACATCGAGAAACTGGTCCTGGTAGTCGAAGCCGACACTCGTGCGCCTGAGCGGCTCTTCCAGATTGACGTACCACAACCGCATTTCACGAAAACCTTCATCCCAAATCAACAAGACGCTGTGATCGGAGCCTGGGACGGAGAGCCTAAGGATGTTGGTCTTCCATGGTGGCGAAACGGCCGCCAACTCCCAATCCATGTCCGATGCAGTGGGAAATCGAAGCACGCGGTGTCGACTGGACATCGCCTTCAGCCACTGTGAGCCGGCGGGCATGAATAAGGCGACCTGGTCAGGCAGGTCGTGGACTACACCGAAGGGTCTGGCGTCCCAGATGCGGCCCCACCATACGCTCCGCAGCACGACCACATCGCCGGGCTGCCAGCGCTTAGGACCTATAACATGATCTGCTTGCATCGCGGTTACCGTCGGGCACCTTTGCGTATGTGGGATATCCCCTTCATCCTAACCTTCTCCCACCAAGGGAGAAGGAACTATAGCGCCCATCCCAAGGTCACTTCGGTGCACACGACCCTTTTCCTCATTCATCACGAACGGGTATTCTCATGAAAACTTGGAGAAGTCGTAGCCCTCTTTGCAGATGCAGTCTAGGAGGGCGAGTCGGCCCGTCTTGGTGACCTCGACAGCCTTCTCGAGGGCCGGCAGGAACTCGTCGGGGCCGGTGACGCGGGTGCTCCACGCCCCAAGACCCTCGGCGATCTTGGCATAGTCACCGGTGTGCGCCAGGCTGTCGTGGGACTCGGCGGAGTAGGGCTGGTGGCCGCGCTCAATGGCCATGACCTGGTTGTTGAAGACTATGGTCAGGATGCCGATCTTGTTGCGGACGGCCGTTTCGATGTCCATGCCGACCATGCCGATAGCAGCGTCGCCCATGATGTTGATGCACAGCTTGTCGGGCTCGGCCAGCTTTGCGCCCATGGTGAGCCCCAAGCCGTGACCGAGCTGCGTCGATTTGCCCCAGCCGATGTAGGTCCGGGGCGCGACAGTCTCCCAGAAAGGGACCAATTGGTCCCGTGGACTGCCGGCGTCGTGGGTGATGATGGTGTCCGCGCGGTCAACGTTGTGCATCAGGTCCCAGATAATCCGGTACTGGTTTGTTGGCACCTCGTCGGAGGTGAGCTGAGGCATCCACTCGTCGAGCCACTCGTTCTTGACGCGCTGGACCTCGGGCGCCACGTCGCGGTCGTCGCGTCGGCCTTCGCCGTTGGTCCGCGCCTTGATCTCGGCGGCCAGGGCCTGGAGGACGAGCTTGGCGTCTCCGATCAGGGAGTAGTCAGCCTTGTAGTCCTTGTTGATCTCGGCGGGGTCAACGTTGCAGTGGACCAACGTCTTGCCCGATGGGATGTCCACGGCGTAGTTCGACCGCGTGAGGCTAGACCCGATGGAGAAGACGAGGTCGGTCTTCTTGAGGAAGTGCCACGCCGCGCCGGTCGTTGCCCCAGAGGCTGCGCCCAGAGCCAGCGGGTGGTCCTCGGGGAAGCCGCTCTTGCCGGGCATGGTTGTCATGACCGGCGCTTGAAGGAGCTCGGCGACCTCCTGAAGCTCATCCCAAGCCTCAGCATAGAGGCATCCCTGTCCCGCGTGAATGATCGGGGCCTCGGCGGCAAGCAGGAGCTGGGCGACTGGCCCGACTTCCGCCGACGCCGGGGCTATTTTGTTACCTGCCGGCGGCGTGTAATCGATGTCGCCTTCCAGGTCGGAGTCCCATATATTGCGCGGCGTCTCGAGCATGACGGGTCCGCCCTTGCCGGTCCGTAGCTGGTAGAAGGCGCGGCGCATCAGCAACGGGATGCGCTCGACGCGATTGCATTTGGCCATCCACTTCGTGACGTTGCCGTAGTTGTCGAAGGCACTGAAGTTCGGGCTCACGTAATCCTTCGAGTCGGGCTCCCCGCCGGGCAACAGTAGTATCGGGACGTTGTCGGAGAACGCCTGGGCGGCGCCGGGGAAGGCGTTCTCCGAGCCGGGGCCGTGCTGCATGGCGAAGACGCCGATCCGTTTGCCGTTGGTAATTCGGCTGAATCCATCGGCGATGCCCATGCCCACCCGCTCCTGCCGGCAGATGATCGGGCGGATGTCGACCTTGGCGCATGCGTCTATCAGCGGGGTGTAGGGGTAGCACGCGAGGAATTCGGTGCCCTCCCGTTTGAGGATGTCAGCGATTACGTCGACGCCGTGCATTGTGGCTCCTTTGGGTAGGTATGGGCCGCCTAGTTTATCTTATCTGCTGGACGAGAGGCGGTGGGCGTCCGAAATACGGCGTCGGCCTCTGGCCGGGGGCGGTGGATGGGTGCACAGCAGTAGTACGGCAGTGCACCCCTACGATGGTCGAGGGCGCACGAGCACACAGTCCCCGATGGGGCGTCGGGACGGGCCGGGGCGGTAGACGGGCGCGGGCGGCTACCGGTTCGCGAGGAATTCCTTGAGCTTTGCCTGGGTCAGGCCCGGCTTCCTCATGAAGGCCTGAATCTCGGCCTCGGTCTCGCGGATCTCTTTGGCTTTTTCCAGGACCGCCGCGGCGTCGTGTCCGGCGGGCACCTTCACGCAGCCATCGGTATCGGCGATCAGCAACTCGTTCGGGTGGATGCGCAACTCAGCGACGGTGACGGATGTGTTCACGCGGATAAGGCTGAACACGCCGTGTCCTGGGACGAGACCGCGTCCCCACATAGGCAAGCCGACGTCCTTGATGCCCATCAGGTCACGGACAGAGCCGTCGACGATCGCGCCTGTGACCCCGTACGCCTTGTGGCGGGTCGCCATGCCGTCGCCGAAGGAGGCGCCGCGACCGGACCGCGAGTCGACGTCTTTCATTACGGCCACCATGGGGACCGGGGTCTGCTCCATCAGGTCGTAGTATTCGTCCCACGGAATCGCTTCGGAGTCGGGATCGTTCGTCGTTACCTCTGCGGTGATGGCGTATCCGACGGCGCGGCCCAACTCGGGCAGCAAGCACCGTATCCCAGGGCCGGTGTAGTTCTGGGGCATTCCGCCCTTGTCCTCGAGCTCCTTGCCTCCCTGGGTCGCTCCCATACTCTCGATCACGGCGTTGAACAGGGTCGCGGTGTCGAATTCCTTCAGCTCTTCCAGGACTTCTTTGGACGCGTATTCCAATTCGTTTCCTCCTCGTGTTGTTACCGGGATCGTAGATCGCTTCTTTTCGGAGGCGCCCCAGCGGAGCGCCTCTACGGATTGCGCCTACGCCTGAGCCAGCCGAATATCGACCGACTCGCTGCGACTGCTTCAGATGCTGCGGATACATCAGCCACCGGTTTGACGAAGCCAGCAGAGAATGTCGCAGTCATACCCTGGACGCTGGCCACAAACCTCTTGAGCGATTTGATGAGGCCCTTGACCTTCCAGAACAGCAGTACCGCTAGAAGGACGGCCGCCGGCAACAAGGCCAAAAATGCGAGGTCTCTTACGAATGCCAGTGTTTCCGCGACGCTCAAGTGGGCACAGTCACCTTGAAACTCGCCGCGTACTATAACACAGGGGGTTGGGGGTACCTAAGACGCTCTATCAAAACCCCCAAATCTGGATACCTGTCCAACCCGCACCCGTCCTTCACCTCGCCTCTTCAGACACGTGCTATGACAACCTAGAACGATCGTGCTATTCTACTTATTGAGGGACGGACCCTACCGGTCTGTCCCTCTTCTTTTGAGGTGGAACAGTCGCCCCGTCTCGAGTACCACCCCACCACATAGGAGATGGAACA
>Ga0310121_10004117_pt1 | contig 12983 bp, 15 predicted proteins | sample CB27_Tmax_986_MG_FD_203504 | JGI IMG/M metagenome (GOLD analysis project Ga0310121, IMG submission 203504) | Marine microbial communities from Western Arctic Ocean, Canada - CB27_Tmax_986 | ecosystem: Environmental > Aquatic > Marine > Oceanic | place: Canada: Western Arctic Ocean | collected... | reverse complement strand
AGTCCGGATTGATCCGGTCCCGATCCGAAACGAGATCGCGTCGACCTCTTCCAGGATGATCGGATTGTCGTAGCTGCCGGACTTCCCCGCCGGGATTCTCCATCGCCCTCCCGTGTTCCCTGGGACTACCTGCAACACCCCATCCGGCGTCACTACCTGGACGATCGGCCGCGGTTGATCCGCATACGCCACCGTCCCCAGTAACGTCGCCACCCACACCATCACTCCACTTCGCTTTGCTCTTGACACTCTGTTTCTCCCTTATCGCCGCATCCCGCGGCAGGCTATAGCCCAGATTCGTGTTCCCCTAATTGGCAAGGGCAGCCAGCATCCGAACCCTTCTGTGGGGAGGTCTCCTCAGAAGCGGTTTCACAGCAGAACCGGGGAATCAGGTCCCGGCCCGGAATCGCCCGCTGTCGTCCCTCGACGGGGATTGGGATGGCTCTGAAGGGGGCTGTCGGCACCTGCCAACGGCGAAATGGAATGACCCGAAAACTCGGATTCAACCAACGCTCCTCCAGAATCAGTTCTTCATCAGAGGAAGATTTTCCTTGGTGAGGCTGTCACGAAGGGAAACGCCGTTCCGTCCCGTTGCACCGCTGGCCGAAGGCTTTCAGCTGCAGTTCCCGGGCTTGCTTCCGTCCTCTGCTGCAGGATCTGGTCCTGGCAAAACCGTTCAAAAACGGAGCTCAGTCTAGCACTGCAACCCAGCCGCTCCCTGTGAGCCGGTCACAGTCTGTCTTTCGTTCTCAGTTCCGGGATCAAGCAGTAGGCGATTTAGGTTCCTGGCAAGTTGGTTTGGGCTTGCGCGGGGGATGGCTACAGCCCTTCGCCTACCGGTCTATAGTGAGACGACTTCAACTGGGGCTATACTAGGGGGTGAATCACAGTTGGAGGGACCAACGCTTTGGGATCAGACAAAACTAAACGCAACGATATCCGTCCAGAAGCAGAGGTGAAGATCGCCGTCGTCCCAGTGGCTGGCTTGGGTACTCGATTGCTTCCAGCCACCAAGTCTCAGCCGAAAGAGATGCTTCCGGTAGCCAAGAAACCGGTGGTTCAGTATGTGACCGAGGAGCTCGAAGCCAACGGTATCGAACAGATTCTCTTTATAACCGGCAAGAGCAAGACCTCCATTGAGAACCACTTCGATTTTGACCATGAGCTTATCCGGAGTCTCCGGGAGGGTGGCAAGGAGGAGCTTCTGGCCGAACTCGCCTTCGAACGCATGGGAGTTCGTTTTTTCTTCACCCGACAGCGACGACAACGTGGACTTGGGGATGCGATTGGGTGTGCTCACTACTTCACCGCAGACCATCCATTCGTGGTGGCTCTAGGCGATAGCATCATGGGGCTGGAGCAGCCGTCTCGAGTTGTCAGCCAGATGCTAGCCGTCTATCAAGAGAACCCGGGTTCAACCGTAATTGCGGTCGAGGAGGTTCCCCTTGACCGAGTGTCGCGGTATGGAATTGTTCATCCGGGTGGTGAGGGAAGGGTTTTTCCGATTCGAGCCTTGATCGAAAAGCCATCGCCGGAAGACGCTCCCAGCAATTTAGCAATCGCGGGCCGATACGTCTTGTCACCTTCAATATACGACGCACTTGCAGAGACCTCGCCCGACAGTGGGGGAGAAGTTCAGCTTACACATGCGATCCAGCGGCTTTTGGAACTTGGGGAATCAGTGGTTGGCGTGCGCCTGTCGGAGAAGGAAAAGCGGTATGACATTGGGAATTTCCAGAGCTACTTCGAGGCCTTCTTCGACTTCGCCCTGGCCGACAAAGAGTTGGGCCCAGACCTCAGACAGAGATTGGTTGAGCGACTAAGTGAGGATCGTTAAGACAACCGCCTACGCCAGAGCCGGACTCTTGGGGAACCCCTCAGATGGGTTCTTCGGAAAGACTCTCTCCGCAACGGTGAAGAACTTTGCGGCTCGAGTGGTGCTCTACGAATGGCCCGAGTTGGAGATCATCCTCAGCCGCCAGGATCGCTGCCAGTTCGATCGAATCGAAGACCTGGCGGAGGACGTCCGGTTGAACGGGCTTTACGGCGGTTTTCGGTTGGTGAAAGCGACCATCAAGGTTTTTGCAGACTATTGCTGCGAGAGCGACACCCCCCTGACGGGAGAGAATTTTTCGCTGCGCTATGAAACCAATATTCCAAGACAGGTCGGTCTGGCGGGGTCGAGTGCCATCATTACCGCGGTGGTGCGGGCCCTGTCGGAGTTCTACTCGGTGTCCATTTCCCGGGAGACCCAAGCCAACTTGATTCTACAGACGGAAACCCAGGAGTTGGGGATCGATGCCGGCCTTCAGGATCGAGTTTGCCAGGTGTACGAGGGTCTGGTTTATATGGACTTCGATCGCGACTTCATGGACCGGCACGGACACGGGATTTACGAGGTTCTGGATGCTGAGATGTTGCCTCCTCTCTATCTGGCCTATCGGAACGACCTGAGCCAAGTCTCCGAGCTCTACCACAGCGGTCTACGCGGGAGGTGGGAACGGGGCGACCCCGCGGTTCACGCGGCAATGAAGTCCTTCGCGGGTCTGGCTGAGCAAGGAAGACAGGCCTTGCTGGAGGCGGACCACCGGAAGCTGGCTGAGCTCTTCGACCAGAACTTCGATATCCGGCAGCAGCTATCGCTTCTGGACCCCCGAGGGGTAGAAATGGTCCAGATCGCTCGCTCCCTGGGCGTGTGTGCCAAATACGCAGGATCGGGAGGATCAATCGTAGGGATCTACCGGACTGAAGAACAGCTTGCGAAGCTACAGAAGCAATTCTCAGAAAGCGGCTGTACCCTTCTACGCCTATTGGTGACTTGATGTGTTGCGCATTTTTCGACGGGTATCCCAACCTAGGAGTCTGCGCAGTCGAAATGATCGTAGCGAGAAAGCGGGGGAATCGAGGCCAGATTTTCTCGATTTCGAGGCGCATAGTTGTTCTATTCGTCGAAAACTTTGGAAAATATGAGCAGATTCTACCGTTTTCTCAGTAGATCAATTCTACCGCGCAGGCTCCTAGAACGAGTTATCGCCATCGATGAGATTACCCAGTCCTCCCAGGACCGAGCCTTCGCCGCGGCCGCCGGCCTTCTGTGGAGCCGCTGCCAGCATCCTGCCCGCCAGGCGGGAGAAGGGAAGGGATTGCATCCAGACTTTTCCGGGTCCCTGCAGAACTGCGTAGAACAATCCCTCACCCCCGAAAAGGGCTGACTTGATTTCCCCGACCTGCTGAATGTCGAAGTTCACGCTGTCTTGGAAGGCCACCACGCAGCCGGTGGCGACGTGGAGTGTTTCTCCGGCCGACAGTATGCGCTCCACGATGGTCCCGCCGGCGTGGACGAAGCAGAGGCCGTCCCCCTCGAGCTTCTGCATGATGAAGCCTTCGCCGCCGAAGAGCCCCGTCAGAATCTTGCGCTGAAAGTAGATCCCGATGGCGACCCCTTTTGCGGCACAGAGAAAACTGTCCTTCTGGCAGATCAGCCGGCCCCCCACGTCGGGAAGGTACACTGGGAGAATATTTCCGGGATAAGGCGCGCCGAAGGCGACGTGAGCCTTACCAGAAGAGCCCGCATGAGAAAAACCGTCATGAAGAGACTCTCTCCGGTGAGCAGTCGCTTTCCGGCTCCCACAAGTTCGTCCATAAAACCTCCGCCGCTGGACGCAGATGCATCACCGAAGACGGTCTCCATTTGAACGACTGCGTCTTTGTACATCATGGCACCAGCCTCGGCGACGGCACTCTCGCCAGGGTCGAGCTCTATTTCAACGAACTGCATCTCCTGTCCCACGATCTTGTAATCGATCACATCGGCTCCACCAACGCCACCTGAGGGGGGCGTTGGAGTTGGCACAGGGACTCCCAACTCGGGTACTTGGGTGATGAGCTGCCAGTCCGACAAGCCCTCTCGCCAGGCATGCCCGTTGGGATTTTCCTGAACCTGTCGCTGCGCCTCGCTCAGATCAAAGGGTCCACTTTTATTGCCACTATAACTTAGAAACCACTCAGTCATTTCCTTGCTCCCTTCGCTTGTCGAGCCTCAAATGATGGACAAAGCCGGGTGGGCATCAGTCCGCGGTGGACATCAGTCTGGATTCCAGCTGACACCCCAACGCGCACGTCCTGTGAGCATATTCTAACCCGGCCCGACGTCGTGTGAAACCGGACGGCGAGACTAACTCGGGAGTCTTGGCTGATTTCTGCTAACATTCGCCCTTTGCAGCCATCTAAGAAATCGATGCGACGGCTTCTCAAGATCGCGACAGCGGTTCTGCTCCTCTCTTCTCTGATCCTGGGCCTTCTTCTCATCGTCTTTCTCAACAGCGGCTTCCTCGACGAATGGGCTAGAGATGAGGTAATTGCCGCACTAGAGGGGCGTTTCCTCGTTCATGTCGACCTGGAGGCCTTTCGCTTGAAGCTCTGGGAGGGGATTCTGGAGCTGGAGGGCCTGCGGGTATCGAGCTCGCAGGATCCCGGATCGGAACCGGCTATTGAAGTTGATCTCGTTCGTCTAGGTTTTTCGATTGGCCGCTACTTTTCCCCGACCCTGTTGGTCGATCGAATTTCCTTAGAATTGCCCCGTCTACGGGTTGTGCAGGATCGAAACGGTCGACTCAACCTCTCCAACATGCTTGTCTCCAACCCTCTCAAGCCGGTTTCGGGGCAGCCCTTCCTGGTTCGCGTTGAAGTCGAGGAGTTGTCAATCAAAGACGGGATTCTGGTCTATCAAAACCGGCCTTTCCGGTTGGACTCAGCCGAGGGAAGCCTAAGTGCCAACGCCCACTTTTCGCCAAACGGGGAAACAACCGGGCACTTCGCCTTGGAGAGCCTTGAGCTTGCCGTGGGTGGATTCATCTTCTCCCAGGTCGCGGTGTCGTCTGATTTCAGAATCATGGAACAGACGCTGCAGATCTCTGACTTCGAGCTGAGCGCGCCCGAGTTGTCTGCGAGGATCGCAGGCAGATTGGAAGGCTAGACTGCACTGAATGCTCAATTCGACGTCGATGCCAGCCTCGAGCGCCCTCAGCTCAGGAAGCCGGACTTGTCGCCCTATTTTGAGCAGGGCCGAATCGACTTTGCGGGGAATCTCACAGGGAGACCCGGAAATCTTGTCCTCCGAGGCGTGCTGTTTTCCCCAAAAACCCGATTTCAGGAAGTCCCCTTTCACGACTTACATGGCGAGATCACCCTGGCCCGTGACGGCATGTCTCTACAGAAGCTCAGGGTCGGTTTCCTTGGCGGACTCATAGAGGCCAAGGGAATGCTGAACTGGGAGGAAATCCGGCGTTCCCAGCTCGCCTTGGCTGGAACCGCGATAGGAATACGGCCTTTCCTGTCGATCCTCGGATTGGAGTCTGTCCAGGTAGGAGGTCTGGCGGATGTTCGCAGCCAACTGACCTGGCCAGGAGTCAACTGGCAGGAGTTGGAGGGAAGAGGACATGTGACCTGCCGGGGCAGCTTCCAGGCCGCAGTGGAGGAGGCTCGAGATCAGACCGGGGAGCTTCCGTTCTAGGGTCGTTGCGATCTCGCCGGCGAGAAGCAAGTCATTCAGTTGGTCGAGGGGATTCTTAGAACAGATCAGTCGAACCTGAAATTTAGCGGGCAGATCCGCCTTGGCGAAACCTATGACCTGGCTCTGGACCTGGTATCGAGTGAGGGTCATGAACTCCAGGGTCTGGACCAGGCCAACGGCTTGCTGCCTAAGGAGATTGTGGAGACCTATCCCTTCGCGCTGCGCGGGCAGTCGATTTTCAAAGGAAGTCTCAGCGGATCCGGCTACGATTTTTTGATCAAGGGCCAAGCTGAGATGGAGCAAGTCGACTTTCGGGGACATCGACTTGGAGCATTCTCTGGGAAGGTAGGCATAGGTCACGATCTGATCCGGCTCGAAGAAGCGGAGTTTCGTGATTCTTCGTATCACCTTGGCTTTTCATTGGCATTTCCTATTGGTGGGGAAGGTCTGGAGGGTCTCCAGGCTCGGGGGCTTTTGGATAGGGTTCCGGTGGAGCGATCTCTTCCCATGGCAGGTCTTTCCCTACCACTGGAAGGACGAGTTGCAGGCGAAGCCCAGCTAGAGTACCTGGCAAGCGGTTCCTACACGGCCACCGCCAAGCTACGGGGGGGCTGTGGAGGCCTATGGAGAGTTGGTGGATGGCTACAGCGGAGAGCTGGAATTCGGGGATGGGAAACTCAGGGTCGAAGGTCTGAGTGCATCGGTTTCCGGAGGACGGATTTCTAGCAGCTTTGGGGTCGACCTCGAGAGTCGAGAGCACTCGGGTTCGATGCAACTTGGGCGCCTGCAGTTGGAAGGGCTACACCTGCTCCAACAGCAAACTCCCGTTCGGGGAGAACTGTCCCTGTCGTTAGAGGGACAAGGGAGATTCGACTACCCGGATTTCCGGGTCGATGCCAGTTCCTCTCTGGTTCAAGTTGGAGACTTCACCCTCGAAGACGTCCACCTGGAGGCCGATGCCGAAGGCGACGTGGCCTCGATCAAGCTGGCCCACCGCCTCGCCGAGAACCCCTTTCTATTCGAGGGGACGGCGGGACTTTCTGTTCCTTATCCACTAGATGTCTCTCTCTATCTCGAGAAGATTCCGCTAGGACCCTATATGGCTCTCCTGGGCCATGACCCTGGCAGTTCGAGGGGTTGGTTTCCGGCAAGGCCCGCTGTACCGGACCGCTTCTGCCGCCTTCTGGAATCCACGCTGAGGGCAGTTTTCCCCAGATTGAACTGTCCTTGTCGGGGCATCGGCTCGGAAACAGCAGCCCTCTCAGACTGGAGTACCAGGAAGAGACGTTAAGGATTTATCCCTTGAGCCTGTCGGGCTCAGGGACGGAACTGAATCTGTCGGGTTCGGTGGGATTGGGCGAATCACCAAACCTCGATTTGAGACTTGATGGGCAGGCAAGTCTTCTCCTCCTGAATAGTTTTCTCGACAGTGGTGCTACTTCAGGCCAATTACGACTGGACAGCCTTTCTATCTCCGGTCCGTGGCAAGAACCCCGAATCGTTGGCGAGGCCAGCCTCAGCGATGGTTTCATCTCCCATCCGGAAGTTCCCACAACGGTTTTCGATGCGGAAGGAAGGGTGAAGTTCACTTCCAAGCAGATCTCGATCGATGAGTTCTCGGCCTCTACACCCTATGGAGAGATCAACGCCGAGGGCGGTATCTTCATCGAGGGCTTCACTCCTACTCGTTGGCAAGTCAATGTTTTCGGATCTAGTCTGCGAGTCCAGTACCCGGAAGACACGGTCTCGACAATCGACTTGGACCTGGATCTGCTTACGGCAGAAGGTTCCCAGCTGGTAACGGGGGTGGTCTACGTTCGCGAGGCAGAGTACACCAGGCAGGTATCGCTCCCGCAGCTGTTTCTCGCCTACGCCGAAAGCCAGATTTCACCGACTCCGAGCCTGGGAGGCGAGATCCTGTTGGAGATTGAAGTCGAGACCTACCAAAGTCTTAGAGTCAGGAATCGGATCTCCGATGTTACTGGAAGTGGTGATTTCACCATCCGTGGAACCGCTCAGAGGCCGGTCGTTCTGGGCACGATCAGTTTGGACGAAGGGACACTTTCGCTGGAGAACAACAGGTACGAGCTCACGCGAGGTACGGTCAACTTCAGCAATCCTCGCCGTACTACCCCTGTCGTGAACTTCGAAGCGACCACCGATGTGCGTGAGTTTACGATGACGGTTGTCGTCAGGGGATCCCTTGACAAGCTGAGTCTGTCTTTTCGATCCGATCCTCCTCTTCCCGCGTCTAGCATCGTTTCGCTTCTTGCCATCGGTCAGACTCAGGAAGAAATTTTTGGTGCGGGGGGGACTGGACAGGATCAAGTGGGGACACTTTCCGTTTACGGTGCAGGAGCGCTTCTGAGCAAGAGTCTCGGGGACCAACTGGAGGCTCAAACCAGCCGCCTCTTCGGATTTGAGAAAGTCTCAATCGATCCCTTCCTCTTTGGTCGTGAGCGTGACCCGGGAGCACGGATCACGCTAGGAAAACAGCTCACCAGAGACCTGGCCGTGACCTACAGTACGAACCTGAGCCACGACCAGCAGGGCCAGATAGTCGTCATCGAGTATCGACTGACCGACTGGATGACCGCGGCTGGTACTCGAGATCAAGACGGATCAGTTGCGGTCGACGTCAAGCTGAAGAACAGATTTTGAGGACCTTGACGCTCTTCTGTCGCGCGATTGCCCTTCAGCAGATGGTTTGTTATCTGTTGCTGACCGGGTCGAGTCTTGCCTGTCTGCTCGGATCTACACCTTTCTATGAGGGGAAGCTAGTCCGAAGAATTGACCTCAAGAGTGCTGGGCCTCTGACGTTGGTCACTGCCAAGGATGTGCTGAAGCTTTCCGAGTTGCGAGCAGGACAGCAGTTCAGCTCCTCCAGGGCCAAGCGAACTATCCGAAGCCTGTCTTCAACGCAGGTTTCCAATGACGTCCAGATCGATGTGGCACCGGTGGATCCGGATCAGGTGGACGTTACCCTAGTGTTGATCCACAGATTTTTGATGCGAACGGTTCGCTTTGTCGGATCCCTCAGGGTGGAAAAGCGACAACTTCGAAAAGAGCTGGCCTTGCGGAAGAGCGAACCCTACTCGGACGTGCTCCTTAAAGAGACCGTTTCCAGACTACGAGAGCTCCACCGACAGCACGGTTTCTACCAGGTCCAGATTCAGCCATCGTTCGAGGCAGACCGGGAACTCTCTCAGCTGGACCTGACCCTAGGTATCGAATCGGGGGAACAGGCAACCATAGAACAGCTCGCGATTGAAGTTGATGAGCCTTGGGATGTCGATACCGTACGCCGAATCATCAAGATGATCGAGGGTGGGTCGTATTCTGTTGTCAAGCAGCAGGAGGATCTGGATAGGCTCAGAAGTCAGCTCTCTCTAGAAGGTTTCTTACGGCCCGAGATTTATCTCCGCGATCGCGTGCAACACGATTCGAGGACCAACTCGGTTTCGCTCACTCTCAGGGTTTTTCCCAGGGAGAAGACCCTTGTCCATTCCGAGGGGATCGATCTGGAGCAGAGTGCTCTAGGGGAGCTTCCCCTCTTCAGCGAACGGGGTCCCACTGCCGTTCGCGCGGAAAAGACCGGCGAGGAGCTCCGTAGACGGTTAGAGGAGGATGGCTTCTTTCCAGTGGAGGTGGAGTCGTCTCTCAAGTCTGATCAGACGCCCGAGTCCCTGCTGATGAAGGTCGAAAGGGGAAGAAAGCGAAGCCTGACTCGGATCTCGTTTAAAGGGAATCTTTCGATCGCAAGGGAGTCCTTGCTACCGTTGCTGACGCTCGAGGAAGGCGGTATCTTTCGTTCCAGAAGATTCTCCACTGAGATCCTACGGCGTGACAAGGACCGAATCCGAACTCACTATCAGCAGTCGGGTTTCGGTGATGCATCGGTTGAGGCCCGCGTGGTTCTGGAAGATGCCCAAGCAGAAGAGTTCGAAGTGGTTTTCCACATTGACGAGGGTTTGCGTTCTCAGCTCCATCAGGTGCTGATTTTCGGAAATCAACGGATTGAGACGGAACTGCTGCTGCGCGAGATTACCTCCAAACCGGGTAGTCCCTTTTCTCCCTTGGTTCTCGCTCAAGACCGTTCCAACCTGATAGCCGTCTATGAGAATCATGGGTTTCGCGAGGTGGAGGTGCGGTCGGAGATCGTCTTTGTCGAGCGCGGAAGAGTTAGGCTTACCTTCCTGATCAGGGAGGGAGTTCAGTCTTTCACGGAACACGTCATCATTGCCGGCAACCGGGTTACGAACCGGTCGGTTATCGAAAGGGAGGTGGAGATCCAGCCCGGAGATCCACTTTCACTGGATCGGATCCTCCAGACTGAAACCAACCTCTACAATCTGGCGATTTTCGACAGGGTCCGAATCGAGGAGGTTGAGTCAGGGACCAATCCGGCTGACAAGAGTGTGCTCATCCGTCTGGACGAGGCACTTCGTTACACCTTGTTGTACGGGCTTGGTTACAGCTCCTTCGAGGCTCCAAGGGGCACCTTTGGATTTACCGATAGCAATTTCCGTGGTCGGGCAAGGGCTCTATCATTGGGGCTACGGGCGGGCTCTCAACGCCAGCGAGGCAGTCTTTCGTATACCGTTCCTCATTTTCTGCGCCGGGAGCTTCCCACCATTTTTTCCTTTACAGCAGACAACGAGAGGGCACTCACGGAGGATATCGGAGGGGGCAGCGAGCGCTTCGTGGCCGCCCCTTTGACTCCTTCCGGTTGATTGCTTCGGCCTCAGACTGAAAGACGGCTGAGCCGGCGTGAGTCGCTCTTCTTTCGTTACAACTATGAGAACGTCCATTTCGATGTCCCGGCTAGACTGGCTGCGCCCCTGCAATTCTTTCGCGAAGAGGAAAGGCTCAGCTTGGCTAGTGTTTCCACTTCCTATCTCAACGAGTCACGAGACTATCCTACGGATCCCAAGAGCGGCTTCTTTCTCAGTGGGGATACCTTGCTGTCCGCTCGCCTACTGGGTTCAGAGAGACAGTTCTTCCGGATCCTGACTCAGGGTCAGTACTATCATGAACTGACTCCAGGGTTGGTTCTGGCTTCATCACTTCGAATTGGCTTGATCAAGGCCTTCGCACAAGCCTCCGATGTTTCCGCCGACAACCCGGTTCCAATCAGCGAACGGTTTTTCTCTGGCGGTGCTACCACCCTGAGAGGTCTTCCCAACAATCTTGCAGGTCCTCTTCTGAGAGATAGCGCTAGCGGGGAGATCATCCTGGTGAACGAGGATGGAAACCCGGATCCCAACGGCCGTCCGGTTCCGCTCGGAGGAAACGCACTACTCATCGCCAACATCGAAGTCCGATTTCCTCTAGTAGGATGGTTCTCGGGCGCTGCGTTCTATGATTTTGGAAACATCTTTCGCAGCTTCAGCGACCTCTCTTCGACTGGCTTCAGCAACGCCGTCGGGCTTGGACTGGCGGTTTCCACCCCGGTGGGGCCGGTACGCTTCGACGTGGGATACAACCCTGACCCTCCAGGGGCAAGAGGCTTTGAGAGATGGAATTGTCACCTGACTTTGGGGCATCCGTTTTGAGCGTACCAGGTGCCCGTCTAACCGCTTCAAGGCTCGCATCCTGAGCCCTCTGGATCTTGCTTCATTGGCTTCTCGGTTGGGTTGGCTTCGGCTCGAGTACCGGACACACCGCGGACCAGGTCGCAGCCGTGGTTGAAGCCGAAGTGATTACTCTCTCAGAGCTCCTGCGGCTGGTGCGCTACAGGAACATGGAATTTCCCAAGGATGAGGAAGGCCGGAAAGACTTCCTCTTGAGGGTGTTGGATCAGCTCATCGATCAGAAGCTGGCCGCACAGAAGGTCACCGAAACTTTGGTCATCCAGGCTAGCGACAGGGAGGTGCAGGAACAGCTCCAGGCTTACCGCAATCGATTCTCGTCTGATCGCGAATTCCAGGAGAGGCTGGCACAGATGGAGATGAGCCGGGATGACTTGACCGATCTGGTGAGACGCCAGCTGGCAGTTCTCAAATTCGTCAAGATGCGCTTTGAGCCCTTTGTCGTGGTGCTGCCTGACCAGATTTTGCGCTATTACGAGGAAGAGTTGGCGCCGCGCCTCAAGCGACAAGGGTTACCTGTTCCCTTGCTCCCGCTGGTCGAAAAACAGATTCGAGAGATCCTGACACTCAGAAGGGCACACCTGGAAATGGAGAGGTGGTTGCGAGCGACTCAGGCGAAGGCGCGAGTCGAGATCCTCCTGTTCTGAGAGCCGTCGCGCGCCCCCAACCTGCCCCCTGAATTGGTGCGTTCCCAGTCGCTGGAGGCGGTGTCGATCAAAGAGGGTCAATAGAACTGCTTCTTCGAGTCCAGGATCAGGGTCACAGGGCCATCGTTGACCAGGGAGACCCTCATCATGGCCTGAAAGCGTCCGGATTGGACCGCGACTCCTTCGACGATCAGACTGTCGATCAACTCCTGGTAGAGAGTCTGAGCCATTGGCGCCGGGGCGGAACGGGAAAAACTCGGGCGGGCTCCCTTGCGGCAGTCCCCATAGAGCGTGAACTGTGATACCAGGAGAATCTCGCCTTCGACCTCGCCTATAGAGAGATTCATCTTCCCTTCGCGATCGGGGAAGATTCGAAGCTGCAGCAGTTTCTTCTTGAGATACTCGACGTCGTCGCTGGTGTCGTCACTACCCACCCCCAGCAGAACCGCCAGCCCGCGCCCGGTTTTGCACACGACGGAATCGTCTATCGTCACCTGGGCCCGCTCCACTCGCTGGATCACCGCTCGCATCGTCTTTCGCTAGTGAACCTATAATCCATGCCTTCGCCCCAGCGCTCGCGTAAGACCCGCTCGCATCGGGGAAGCACCACGATATCGAAGGTCAGCTGCTTGTCCGGAAACATTCTAAGAATAGCCCTTTCGGTGTTCTGCACTATCTTGCGTCCCTGCATCAGGGTCAGAGAGGTGTCTTGGTACAGGACGCTGACTGTGAGGTCGACGAAAAACCGAAGGCGGCGAATACGTTGTTCTCTTCCTGAATCAATCGCGCTCTCTCCTCGGATGCCATTGACCTAATCTACCACCTAAGCTGAAAGTTCAAGAATACATCGCACGTCTGAACGTCGCACGTCTCTACCCTCCGAAGGTGCCGCCAACGGGTGAACTACCAGCGTTACGCGGCCAAGTCCGACAGAGCCGCGAACGACTTGCGCCGTTAGCAAAATGAGCCCAGGTTCCGAGGAGAGAGCCGGACAACTCTTCCCCACGCAGTGACGCACAAATCCCCAGTAGGCGAAAGTTTCTTTCTCGAATGGGGCAGCGCTTCCCGGGGCCTTAGTACGCCGTTTTATAAATACGGTAGCGTTCGCAGATGGGGCTTGCGAGGCGAGATCAAGGCAGGAGGAGGAAGACGATGCCTGGACATCTTCGACGACGACCAACGCAGAGATCGTCCGCAACCCCCATCTGCCCTCCGGGTGGCGACGGGACGCGC
>Ga0310121_10004116_pt1 | contig 12990 bp, 10 predicted proteins | sample CB27_Tmax_986_MG_FD_203504 | JGI IMG/M metagenome (GOLD analysis project Ga0310121, IMG submission 203504) | Marine microbial communities from Western Arctic Ocean, Canada - CB27_Tmax_986 | ecosystem: Environmental > Aquatic > Marine > Oceanic | place: Canada: Western Arctic Ocean | collected... | reverse complement strand
ACAGGCCGAACGTAAGCTAACTGGTATTACGTCATTAAAGGTGGGTTATAACCGCGTATTTGGCTACTACATTGAGATATCCAAATCCAACCTTGCTGCCGTCCCGGATAACTATCATCGAAAGCAAACTATCGCTAATGGTGAACGGTTTATTACTCCTGAACTGAAGGAATTTGAAAAAAAAGCCCTCGGAGCCGATGACCGTATCCTCGAAATGGAACAAGTTCTGTTCGAAGAGTTACGCTGTAAGGTCGTTCGAGAGTGCTCACGGCTTCAAGGGACGGCTGTTGGATTTGCCGGCCTAGATGTTTTGTCGAGTTTCGCTGAAACCGCAACCATTTTAAACTACACAAAACCTCAGATACACGACGGAGATGAACTTCGGATCCGTGAGGGGCGACATCCTGTTGTTGAAAGTAACCAACTCGACAGATTCGTTCCTAATGATACGTTGTTAAATTCGACCGCCCAGCAGATTGTTATCTTGACCGGTCCTAATATGGGCGGCAAATCAACTTATTTACGCCAAGTCGCCGTCATTACCCTATTAGCACACGCTGGATGCTTTGTGCCGGCCAAGGAAGCGAAGATTCCTATTGTCGATCGAATCTTCGCTCGTGTGGGAGCGTCGGACAACATCGCCAGGGGGCAATCGACATTTATGGTTGAAATGCAGGAAACAGCCATGATTCTTAACACCGCTACCTCACAGAGCCTCGTTATCTTAGATGAGATTGGCCGGGGCACCGCGACTTTCGATGGCTTGAGTATCGCGTGGGCGGTTGTCGAAACGCTGGCGACCAAATCGAACAGACGGCCGAAAACCTTATTCGCCACCCATTACCATGAACTAACCGACCTCGCCGATTCGATTCCAGGAGTAGCGAACTATCATGTTGTAGCTCGGGAGTCGGAAGACGACATATTGTTTCTAAGAAAGGTTAAGCCAGGTCGCTCGGACCGAAGTTACGGGATTCAGGTTGCCCGTCTCGCTGGTCTGCCAGCAGAAACCGTCTCTCGTGCCAAGACGATCTTGCAAGGTCTTGAACACGACAAATTGTCTCGCGACGACCTCCCCGTCGCCACAGAGAAGGCTTCCAATAGAGCTAATCAAATGGGTTTATTTCGTGCGGCGGCGCCGGTGGAAGCCGAAGTCGGAAAACAATTGAGATCCATTGATGTGGACCAGATAACGCCACTCGCCGCAATCACTCTACTCGCCCAATTGAAGAAGAGACTCGAAAACTCCGACTCATAGCGATAGATATGACTAAGAAATCTGAATTTCTGAAACATCCCATCAGGCCTTTTATTCCGCGCTCTGGTCTCAGTGCGCCAGAAATTCTTAGCCAGATGGAAAACATCTCGTTTCAGGGTAGAAATCTTGGTCTCGCTCATCGCGTGTGGAAACGAATGATAGGCGATGACGTTCTGATTTTTCTCGGTGTCGCTGGAGCGCTAAGCGCTGGTGGGTTGCGGATGATAATTGCCGATCTAATCACCCGTCGCGCAGTGGATTGCCTCGTTTCAACAGGTGCAAACCTCTACCACGATCTTCATGAAACTTTAGGTAACCATCATTTTATTGGGTCTCACAGAATTGATGATGGCGCACTGCAAGAACATCACATCGATCGTGTGTACGACACGTACATGGATGAGGATGAGTTCATCGAAAACGACAAATGGATTGCCAAGTTTACGGCGACACTTGAATCCAGACCTTATTCAACTCGAGAGTACTTACATAAGCTCGGTGGCCATCTTTGGGAGGCTAGTCACGCGGACGGGATTCTTACGGCTGCATTTCGATCGGGCGTGCCAATTTTCTGTCCAGGTATTGCCGATTCGTCATTAGGCATGGGATTGTCGCAAGCTCGCATGATCGATAGGAATAAAGGGCAGATTGATGTAATTGAAGATGTGTCAGAGTCTGCGAATATAGTCATTCGGCACCCTCGTACGGCCTCGATTGTACTGGGTGGAGGTACTCCGAAAAATTTTATTAATCAGGCCAGTGTTCAGGCGGCCTTTTACTGTCCAGATATCCCAGGACACCAATTCGCCATACAGATTATTACAGACGTTCCTCACTTTGGCGGCGCGTCTGGCTCTTCACTTGATGAAGCCAAAAGCTGGGGCAAGCTGGCGTCCGACGCCGATCATGTCACCGTACATGCAGATGCGACCCTGGCCCTTCCTCTTCTGGTCAGCGGAATAGCCAGCAGCGCTCAGGATGAACTCGACAAACGCACGCCGCCCATGTTTGGTTTAGGCAGTCGTGCGCTAGTTGTTGACGGCATCACCATACCAATCTCTGAATACGATACTTCAGCCACTGACTAGTTTAGTAAAGACGCTGTGAACCCGAGTCCACGGAATTGGTGCGTTTAAACTGGTTCCTGCTGCGTTAGGCAGTGCAAAGCGCCAAGACCGAGCAGGAGGTCACCGGCGTGAATGCCAATCACTTCCCGGGAAGGAAACAGTTTCGCAAATTTACCCAGAGCGACCCTGTCGTTTGGATCGTTAAACGTTGGCACGAGAACGGATTTGTTTGCTATGTAGAAATTCAGGTAAGTTGCTGGGAGACGCTGACCGTCGAATGTCACTGGTCGAGGCATGGGGATGGGAACGATCCGAAAGAACTCTCCGGTTAGATCCTTCATTTGTTTGAGGCGGTCGTAGTTTCGCCGCAGTGGCTCGTAGTTGGAATCGCTGCGGTCGCGCTCAACCGCGGCGACAACCGTATTCGGCGCCACGAAGCGAGCCACGTCGTCGACATGCCCATGAGTATCGTCTCCGGCTATACCACCACTAAGCCAAAGCACCTTTTGAACTCCGAGACTAACCTTGAGCGCATACTCAATCGATTCCCGCGATAACCCTGGGTTGCGCGCCTGCACAGCACCAAGTAAACATTCTTCCGTCGTCAACAGCAGCCCCTGACCGTTTACATCAATGCTGCCTCCCTCCAGAACAACATCTCGAAACCGACCGGATTGCTGAATGCGGATACGGAACCGCGGAATCTCTAAAACCTTGGCAACATGCGAGGGAACGGTGTTATCTCTTGCCCAAGCCCGGCAACGTGCCCAACCATTGAATCCCCAATCGGTCACGGCGACTTGCCGTTGACCTTTCGATGTTGACCGGGTCACGAAGATCGGCCCGCAATCACGAATCCAGGATCTGTTTGTGCGTATCTGATAAAAATCTACGTGAGAGAGTTCTGTACCAACCCGAGCCAACGTTCGTTCCGCGTTTCGTTTCGTCTGCTGGTCCTGTACGATCAACGCCACACGCTCTCTGTTGGTTAACCTCTTGATAACCTCGCCAAAACACCACTGGACTGCGGAGGTTTTAATCTCCCAATCCGAACGATTGTGCGGCCAAATCATCCAAGTGGCTCGATGAGATTCCCATTCGGCCGGCATTCGAAAACCACGTCTAGTGGGAGAGAGTGATGTTGTCCCAAAATCCATCACAGTGGTTGGCACGCGTCTTATTCCGGTGGTTTGAAGGGCAAGGAGTTTGTCCTATCGAGAAATCGCTCGCCTATTCCAGCGTAGCTGTCAATTCGTCGATCTCTGAGAAATGGCCAGGCTCGACGTTGTTCTTCCAGGACATCTCGACTGCAGTTTGCGATTACGATGTCACTCTCGCTGTCAGAACCGATCTCAAGGAAATTCCCCTTGGGATCGCAAACAAAGGATCGCCCCCAGAAGTCCAAGCCTCCATCAGGGCTCCCTTCATGGCCTATTCGGTTAACGGCGGCGACGTAGACTCCGTTAGTAATGGCATGACCTTTCTGTACCGTCCGCCACGCTTCCTGTTGCTCCTGCCTTACGCTAGGACTATCCTCCGAAACCCATCCAATCGCGGTAGGGTACAGAAGAATCTCAGCGCCAGCAAGTGTCGACAGTCTCGCAGCTTCCGGGTACCACTGGTCCCAACAGATCAAGACACCGATCTTTGCGAATTGGGTATTGAAGACCTTATAGCCCAAGTCCCCAGGCGCGAAATAGTATTTCTCAAAATACTGTGGATCATCAGGAATGTGCATTTTCCTGTACACACCCACGACCTCACCCGTTGAATCGATAACAGCCGCCGAATTGTGGTACAAACCTGCGGCACGCTTCTCGAACACGGGTACGACCAGAACGATTCCCAATTTCTTCGCAAGCCCAGAAGCTTCCTCGGTTAAAGGACCTGGGATTGTCTCGGCGAGGTCAAAAAAGGAACTATCTTCTACTTGACAGAAATATTGGTACGCAAACAACTCTTGCAGACACACTATTTGCGCGCCACGGTCGACCGCCTTCCGCACGCCATCGAACGCGCGCATAACGTTGTTTTGAGGATCGCTCCCGCAGGTCGTCTGAACCAGACCAACGGAGAATGTCGGTGAGTTCATCGCTCGCCCTATGAGGCGCCGAGAGTAAACTGCGTGAGGGTTTCGACCTCTTCCAGTGCGTCGGTGTAATAGATAGACACAGGGAATTCTTCGACGACTCGATTAAACGCTGCAAGAGCGTCGTCCGATTGCCCCACAAGCTGATGGGCATGCCCCAGCCTCATTAATACCGCATCAATCGGAACCAACGACTCCAACGAGCCTATTTGACTCTCAAACAAGAGAATCGCTTCGCTAGCCTGTCCGGTCAACAGAAGGGCTTCCGCTAGACCCATTAGACTCATCTGTCCGAACAGCTCATCCCCAGCGGCTACCATAACCTGCCGATAATGTGGAAGAGCGTCGTCCGGTCGTTCGAGAGCGACGAGCACCGCAGCGGCTTGATATCGTGCGGTTAGTCCCTGTTGGGTAGTCGGATATTCGTTCGCCGCCGACAAAAGGTGATCCAGAGCGTCTTCTAACTTTGCTTCAAGCGAGGGATAACTTCCCGGAGGTTGCACGAAGACTGCAGGCCGAGAGGCTGACTCGCCTTCCTGTTCAGGCGACGCGACCTCTTCGCCTTCGCCTTCGCCTTCGCCTTCGGCGCTAGGCGCCTCATCTTCAGGACTCACGACGGCCGCGCCAAGCGTTTCCATTGCCCTGGCCAAGAGCTCACCGGCCCTTTGCTCATTCATTCCGGTCCATGTGTAAAAGCCGGCAACGCCGACTAGCCCCAGCATAATTATGCTAATAAGGACCATCATCAGTCGGCCACCGTCGGCTAATCGATTCTGAACACCGACGACGATCTTCGCAACCAGGTTCTCCTTCAGGTGCTGTCGTTCTTCTCTGCGCATAATTAGGCAAAAAGTGTATCAAATTAGTCTATCCAAAATCAGACTCTCAGATTCTAAGGAGTTCGTCTTACCCCTCCCATGCAGTCACAAAACGTTCGGCTAGCGTATCTGGGTCTGCTCGATTCCACGTCTCGTTGACGCTTAAAAGAAATTCGGGACGGTCTCGGAACTGACGCACACCATTTATTCCCTGTGCCTCAAGGTTCCGCAAAAATATCCTTGGCCTCTGACCCAACATTCGCAGCGTAAAAATATTTGTCCCCGCGGCCTGGCGTCGAATCTGAAACGAGTCGTGCTCCTGCAGACGCTTGATCAAGGATTCGGAGACCAAAATGGCGTCCTTAAACCTCTCAGTGAATCCCGCGAGATATCGTGTTGCGATGGAAGCAAAAGGCCACGCGGCAGGCAGGCCTGCCCCAAACATGCGCCTCGCGTGGAACATCTCATCTAATAGATGGCGAGGACCAGCCAGAATCGCGCCGGATGGTGCGTTAAAGTATTTGTAAAGAGAGATGTACACCGTATCAAAGAGAGACGCATAATCCGAAACAGCCCGTCCCGTATAGGCACTCTGAAGAAACAGTCTTGCGCCATCCAAGTGAAGACGGATCTGTCGTCCTCTGGCAAATTCTACGATATTCACGAGCTCGTTTTCATCGAAAGACTCTCCGTAACGACGACGCACTGGAGATTCAATTGAAATCACTGTTATTGGAGTCGTCACTCTTCCGCTCTCGGAACGCTCCACAGCATCTCGAAGTTCGTCCACGGTGAACGTGGATCGCTCCGGTGCCAATGGAATTAAATTGAGTCCACTTAGATTTTGAACACAATCCCCTGAATCGTTAAACAGATGACTCTCGTGCTGGACGACAATCCGCCCTAAACCGGCCGATAACGCGCGTACGGCGAGATGATTCGCAAGAGTTCCGGTTGGCATGAATACCGCTCGTTCTTTGCCTAGAACACGAGCAACCTCGTCCTCTAGAATCTTTACGCTGCCTCCGTTCGAGTACGAGTCAGGCAGTATCTCTCCTTCGTCAGCCAATTCCATCCAGACACGAGACAGTTGCTGAGCATTCAAACCTAAACCATCACCGCTCATCCGAACCTGGTCGTCATTAGAGTGTTGGGTCGAAGCAGAGCCACGAGGCTGATTTATCGCTGGAGAGATCAGGGCACCTGGTAAGAGCGCCGCAGCGGTACCCGTCCGAAGGAATTCTCGTCGCTCGATTGCACTCATGGCATTACTCCAATTGACCGATTTCGGTCTGACTCACTCCCAAGATCCGTCGGCTGGTTGAGTCTTGTAAAACTGCAACGATTCGAAGCTTCGACCGATTCCAACTTGAGTCCAGCTTAACAGTTGCTTCGATGACAGTCCTTCGGGTAACGGGCCATCTCAGCGTCTCAATAGCGTTGAGTTCTCGTACAACCGGAGGATGACGAAGTGAGCGGAAGGCATTCTCGCCTCTCTCAACACGAGTTACTAAACCTCCCTCTGTCATCGCAATCCATAGTTCTGCCTCGCCGCCGGCTACGGATTTATCAGTAGCTTCTAAGCCGACGTGAATAAAGACTGTGTTGTCGAGTGTTGCTTGACCGAGTCGCAGTTGGACGATTGCCTTAGGTGTCCTCGCGGCTTTCGCAATCACCTCTTGCGCCAGTTCGTTGCGACTGCCCACGAGCTGAAACCGTCCGTCTACGACCATTTGCGGCGTATAAGCGGCGTCCGTCTTCAAGGCGCGGTGATAGGACATCTGGCGATCAGTAAACACCGACGACGAAAAGGGGTCTGTCCACACAGAGTTCCAATAATCGACATGCTGACTCAGTGGGACGATCAGGGCTCCGCTGACGGGTTGCTCCGCCGCGAGAGTCAGTAATAACTTGTCTGCGGGAGGACAACTCAAGCACCCTTCAGAGGTAAATAGTTCAACAAGAACAAGCTGTGGACCAGGTGGGTCAAGGCGAACGGTCCGGTGCACTAACGACGCTAGGCCGAGTATCGTCGCCAAAGTCGCCAACACGAACGCACTTGGAAGCCAACGATGTCCCAGCGATTTCTCCCCCGTAATCACGAACGTCCTATTCTCTTACAAGAATTAGCTAATTACTCAGTTTTTTACTCATTTTCATCATCTCGACCTTTCAACGACTGCATTCGGTGGCTCTGCAGCCCTATCAGCGTTAAGATGGCACCATTCAGTGGCGCCCGGCAAAGGTGCGTCCCGATTTTTAGAGGTGATATATGCGTCCTAGCTCCTTCCGTGCAGTCTTGATATTGGTGCTCTTTGTCCTCTCATCTGTTCCCACTTGGGGACAGGTCCTTTCGACCGCTGAACCCGAGTCCGTGGGGATGTCCTCCGAACGGCTTGGAAGACTCACGAACACCCTAGAAGACTACGTATCCGATGAACGAATTGCCGGAGCGGTGGCCATCGTTGCCAGAAAAGGGAAAATTGCCTATCTAGAAGCGGTTGGCATGCGGGATCTGGAGACTAGCTCCCCGATGGCGACCGACTCGATTTTTCGTATCGCATCCCAGACGAAAGCACTCACCAGCACTTGCATCATGATCTTGCAAGAGCGGGGGCAATTGTTAATTTCGGATCCCCTCGTGAAATATATGCCCGAGTTTGCGAATGGTACCGTCGCCGTTGACAACGGTCGTGGCGGGTACGACGTCGTCGCTGCGCGGAGAGCCATTACAATTCGGGACCTCCTAACTCATACATCCGGTATTAGTTACGGCAATGGTATCGCTGTTGAGGAGTGGCGAGAGGCAGATGTAATTGGATGGTATTTTGCAAAACGTGACGAACCGATTCGAGAGACGATTCGCCGTATGGGTGCATTGCCAGCGAGCGCTCATCCTGGAGACAGTTGGATTTACGGTTATAACACTGACATTCTGGGGGCTCTCGTTGAGGTAGTGAGCGGACGTCCGTTCGATGTCTTTCTTCGGGATGAGGTTCTCGAGCCGCTCGGTATGAGTGACACTCATTTCTATTTGCCGGCAGAGAAGATAGACCGTTTGGTCACTGTCTACTCGTCGACTGCAGCTGGAGGAATTGAACTAGCACCGGCGCCCGGACATATGGACAACCGCGGTATTTTTGGAAATATCGGACAGGGTCAGTATGTTGATGGGCCAAGAACGAGTTTTTCCGGTGGCGCCGGCCTCCTTTCGACGGCACATGATTACGCGACATTCCTGCAAATGATGTTAAACGGTGGCGAATTTAATGGAGCACGAATTCTCAGTCCCAATACGGTAAAACTGATGACTGTTAACCACCTCGGGGAGGTTCCCTTTCGCCCTGGTCAGGGATTCGGCCTTGGGTTTTCTGTCGTGACAGACCTTGGCGCTCGAGGCGCACCTGGTTCCGTAGGTGAATTCGGCTGGGCCGGAGCATATCACTCGACCTACTGGGCTGATCCTGAGGAAGAATTAGCAGCGGTTTACCTGACTCAATTAATTCCAGCCATCAACGTTGATGACAATGTTAAATTCCGATCGCTACTGTATCAGGCAATCATCGACTGAGTGAATAACCGCACTCTTTACGTTCGACGGTGCGAACAAGCCCAGGGGAACACTCCATTACGGTTATTTACGTTCTTGATCCGCCATCGCGATGAACGAGTTAACCCGAGCTTCGACATTCATACGAATATTGAGGTAAAAGAGCGCGTAATCGCAAATGTGGTAGTTGTCACGCCCGAGCGGTCTCGATGAATACTGATTAGATCGGATGTCGGACACCCACAGACGACCCTCTCGACACTCCGCATCGGCCACACCTAACTCCGGACGGTCACTCGCGCCGAAATTTACGGCACCAACGTTCAAGTCGTGTGAGGCTGCTAGTCGATCGGCCCGCCATGTCAGGGGATTTACGCGGATGCTCTCGGGTGCAGACAGGAAGGACCCGACCTTCGGACCGACAGCGTTCCACGTCGCTTGGCAACCCGTTTGGGTCGGCGTCTGACAGACGGGCACCCCGTTACTTCCGACGACCGGAAAACCTACCGGATACGCAGCCACCAGCCGATTGACCAGGGTTGTTCCAACGATCTCTTTCGCGAGCAGAACGTCGACATGGTGCGAACCCTGACTGTGGGCGGCCAAAATGAATGGACGATCTTCACTACAATGTTTCAAGTAATACTGGAACGCGTCAACCACGTCTGCGTAGGCAAGTGCGAGCGCCTGCGTCCCGCTCCCCTCTGAACCAAAGAAGGAATACAGAGTAGCCTGTCGATATCGAGGTGCGTAAATTCGGCAACAGCCGTTGAACGCGCTGGCTTGGCCCTGCATCACAAATTCATCCGTCCTCCCATTCGTGACCACATCGTCCAGCGACTGGTTCCAGGATTCTGATGACACATATGTGGTGGGGTGGACAAAGAAGACATCAACCTCAGCAACGTCCTGCCCGTCAACAAAACCACCCGACGGTACTCGGTCGGCCGAATCTTCACGGCCGGGCAGCGCAGCCCAATGGCTAGGGTTGCTGTAGTCTGGTGGTCTTGACAGGGCCTATCGGCGAATTCGTGGTTCGGGCCAATAAACGCACCTATCACCGCGAAAAGAACGGCGTCTCGAAACGTTATGACCGTCGCAGCGAATAAGACTGCTCCGACGACTGCGCTAAGTAGCACCTTTCTCTTTACCGTCATAGTTCTTTTGCCTCAGTCATCAAGATCGAGACTCTCAACACTCTAACCCGTCTAGGACGAAACAGCTTGTTCTCGTAGTTCTGCCGCGAGCTGGCGTTCGCGGTTAGCGATCTGCTAATCCAGTCTTACCGACATCTCAGTAAACAGATTGCGATCATTGTCGAGGCCTGTCTGGCAGTTGGCAGACAACTCAAACAAGTCGGTCGTTTGTAACATTTCGATCGTACGATCGAATTAATCCGCTGTCGCACTTTTTCAATCTTACGAATGGTTCGGTCCAGGTCACTGTCTAAGAATGCTTTCTTGAACGGATTTCTGGGGTCCCTGGGACTAGCCTGCCACTCGTCTTCAGTCGACGGAGAGAATCCTCGTCGCTCTGGTGTTAAGCCTGGTTCACTTGTGCCATCCACTCAAGTCGGCATAGCCGTTCTTCCTCGGTAATGGCTAAATCAGGATGTAACTGTCGAGCAATCAATCGATAGAACGACATCAGTGCGGGCGGTGGGTCAGACGGGATTACCGGTTGTCAAACGTCTTGAGTTCACCTTCGACGACGACTCTCTCAAGTTTCACCAGTTTTGCCCGTTTTTAACGAAACTCGTGTGCCTTTGGTGCATCGTGTTCAACTAGATCGGCCACGGGGAATCGACTTAATAGGAATATCAGAATCGGAACGTATATTGAAGTTTCGTGACTAGCTTCGAGTCATGTCTCCTAAAGCTGTAACCTCGCTCCATGTCCTGCACCCAGCCCTGACCGAATACGAAGAATACCTCGTTGCCTGGCTCTATCGTCCAGCGCACCCGACTCTGGAGCCCAAGATTCTCCGAGCGATTATCGAATTGGATCAGATTGGAGAACGATAGGAAGGGCGAGACCGAATAATTGATTTGTGAACTAATAATTCTGGCGATGAAATCGCCCTGAGGAAGACTGGCAAACGTCTGATTGGTGTTGAGACTAATCGAGAATCTCGGAGGCAAGTTGTAGGTCAAAGCCGTTTCGATCACCCTCGCGGTGCCAGACCAAAAGTTGCCAAAATCAAAACCGATCCGGCCATGAAGTCGGCGTTTCTGAGCCGACATGAACATAATTCGCCACGGTGTAAAGCGATATTCACCCGCTGGCAGCGTCACCCCCTTCGAAATTTCAAATGCCTCGAACAGGCGTTCGTAGGTGACGTTTGCATCAAACAAGCTATGCAGCGAATCTCCCGAGTTCAAGTGCCAATCGAACATGGTGACGTACAGGTTCGAAGACTCGACCAATCCATTATCTAGTCGGGTAAATTTGGTGTAGAAGACATCGTGTTGCATTTGCTGAATACCGGTCGATTGATTCGGACGCGGGTTAAAACTGCCTCCGATCCGAAGCATTCGGACATTGTTCCGCTGAACAAATCCCACCGCCGGATCAAAATGCTCCTGAATCTCGCGCCAGAGAATCTGAGCCATGAACTTGTCATTCGGGTAGTTCACACCAAAACCGTAGGACGAATTGTTCGTGGCAATAGCTTCGTTGTTACTCTTGAGACCGAAGGCGTTAACAACGACATTGCGATCAGTGCCGAGAAAATCAGCCGTGGCCAACCGCACGTCCATGCCCATAGTACTACTCGATGACGGAGCCGCCGGATTCCCGGCCGTGAAAAGTGCGCCTACGTAGGACTGCTCCAAAAAGTTCTGCTTGATGCGGCCAACAAACACGTTATTCGCGTCCACACTCGAGACGCCTCCAGTACGTACATCGAGCATGCCAATTTCCGTTCGACCCACCTTTCCCGTCAGCTTGGCACCGAGATCGATCGGCACCTCTTGTCCACCAAATAAGCCGATTCTGCGGCTAAAAAATGGAAATATTTCAGCGCCCGTATCAGGGATCCCTCCCGGTGGATCGATCCCGGTCGTGGCAAAGTTAAAGACTCCGGCGTCTTGCAAGAAGAATGAGCGCTTTTCAGGAAAGAATATGGAGAACCGCGTTAAATTGATCTGGCGGGCATCGACTTCCGTTTCGCCGAAGTCGGTATTTGCAGTTACCGACATTTTTAGACTCGGAGTAATGTTGTAAAACAAATCTAGTCCAGGCTTTCCAACGATTGTGTCCTTACCGTCCGCAGCTCGATGCCGCCACCCCTGCGATACGAACGGTCGAACGTCAAGCGCAACGCCCTGTCCTAGGTTTTCGAGATTTGTGATTTCGCCTGCTTCAGAAATCTGTAAGAACTCTGTTTGAAGGCGGGCCCCTGTCCACCGACTCTCTTCCAATTTTCGTTGGATAGTGCGACTAATGTTAAAGCCCCAGACCGTGTCATCCGCAGAAAAACTCAGACTCTTAAATGGAATCGAAAATTCGGCGCTCCAACCTTCGTCGGTCTGTAGGGTTCGAACGATCCAGATGCCGTCCCAATCATCATTCGTCTCGCCGTTTGCAAATACCAGCCCGTCGACCAGCGCTCCGGCTGGATTCGTCGCAAACCGAAAAGCGTTACTCTGGTCTCGGAAGGTGTCGAGGACTATCTCTACTCGATCGTCGGCGTTCAGTCGAGCGTCCCTGGTCATCTCTGATGCCAACACTTGCCCCGGTTCGGAATCGAAACACATGATGCCAATGTAAAGATTGTCTTGGTCGTAAAGTAAAGTGACCTCAGTTCTCTCAGTCGGTGGCGCGCCAGCTTCAGGCTCTCTTTGGACTAGGTCGCCAATCGTTGGCGCCTGACGCCACGGTATCTCCTCAAGCGATCCGTCAATGACGATCTCTGTGGTGATCGCCGTCACGACGGCTGACCTGACGCTTTCGCTTGCACGGTCCTGCTGTGCCTCGGCTGCTGGAACCGTAATAGCCAGCAATACCCACATAGTCACTACCGACAAAACATTTACGAATGGAAAATGTCTTAAAGCCAAGTAATTACTCCGAAACCTCTCGCTCAGAAACGATGGCGCGCGTGGCAGGATTCGAACCTGCGGCCTACGGCTTAGGAGGCCGTCGCTCTATCCAACTGAGCTACACGCGCAATAAAGCCAAACTCGCCTATTTTGTCACGAAAGTCAC
>Ga0310121_10004115_pt1 | contig 12993 bp, 12 predicted proteins | sample CB27_Tmax_986_MG_FD_203504 | JGI IMG/M metagenome (GOLD analysis project Ga0310121, IMG submission 203504) | Marine microbial communities from Western Arctic Ocean, Canada - CB27_Tmax_986 | ecosystem: Environmental > Aquatic > Marine > Oceanic | place: Canada: Western Arctic Ocean | collected... | reverse complement strand
CCCCAGGCTTGCCCCTGTCACCAGCACTCGTCCTCCGTGCAAAGAAGCACCGAAGGAGAACGCGACCGAGTCTTGGATGTATACGTTCGCGGGATTCAACTCGATCGCGGTGAAACCACGAGTGAGCGCAAAGTCCGCATCGGCCATGGAGGCGGAGCGCGCCCATGGGCTGCTTTGCGCGTTCAGTGACGGCGCCCGATTGCGAGCCCCAGAAGCAGAGCGAGCACGGGGCGAATGGCTCTGCCTGCGGACTGCTCCGGGCCGACGCCGATCACCGCACTAGCCGCAGGTCGACAAAAAGGGTTGCCGTCGTCTTCGTGCCATCGTCGTTGTTGAATTCGAAGCTGCGCTCCGCGCGCAGGAGGAGCTGCTGACCGGCGCCCGACGTGCGGATCTCGAAACCGATCGTACGTTGTCCCGCGGACGTGTTGTGCATGGTGATGGAACGCTCGTTCACCATGATCGAAGACGCGCTACCCGGCCCCTTCGTCACGAAGACATCATCGACCTCGAAGGAAGTGATCGCCCGCCCGAGCTGCACGCGCAACGTGCCCTCGACGCTGAGTGAGCCTGTGGCTCTGGCCGGGAGTCCGCTCACGAAGTCGGTGAAATCGAGCGTTCCGGTCGCGGCTGGGTTCAGCACCACCATCTCTGCGGAGAGCCTGTCCCGGATCTCATCCGAGGCCCACAGCGCCATCGTTCCAGATTCGAAACAGCTACTGACGTCGGAGGAATGACCGCATCGCATCTCGAAAGCGCTCGACGTGGTCGCTTTCGTCAGCGCGCCCGAGCCGGACGGCACCGAGACGCCGACTGGTGTGAAGCTTCCCCCGCCCAGGATGGGGGGAGTTTGGGCGACTACGCGCAGAGCATTGTTCGCCACGATTACGGCCATCGCTCCCAGGGCGCTGAGCTGCCCGTGCATGATCTCCGAGGTCAGATCGAAGCTGATGCCAGCGGTGGTGATCGGCTTGTCGATGTTCTCCGTCGCGATTCCGAGACGTAACAGGTCCGCGCTCGCAATCGAGTCAGCGAGCACCGCGACGTCCATAGCTACCGGCTGGTTCACGTCGAGCGCGGCTGGGGATATGCGGAAGAACGTGCCGGGAATCAGGGTGCCCTCCGGGGAACCCGAGAACTCTCCTAAGTTGGCTTCGATCGATATCGTGATCTTGGCCGCGCGCTCCAGCGCACCCGGGGGGAACTCGAGGGAGGATTCCCAGTGGATGGCTGATTCACCCGCTGCTCGGCCCGATCCAACGCTACGTTGTGTGCTCTGGGTCGGTCTCTAATGGGAGGCTCTGGCTCTCTTGGCCGCATCCTTGAAAGCCCCGTGAGGCTTCAGACGTGAGCCGGCCTCGGGGAATAACGCTTTCACGTTCGGCTCGGGTGGGCGTTGACAGGAGGTGCCCGAACGGAGGAGCACGAGGCGTGATACTGAAGGAAAGGCGTGGCATGTGGCCTTTGCTGTGCCTCTTTATGGCGCCCGTGGCAGTGCACGTCCGGGAGCCGCCCCCGCGGGTCGCTCCCCAATCCGTCGGTCTCCCCGCGCCGCCGCTCGCTCAAGTGACCGATCTGCTCGAAGAGTTCGTCGCTGCGCAGCGGATCGCCGGAGCCGTAGTAGCCGTCGCGCGGCGGTGTCGGCTCGCGTACGTGGAATCGGTCGGCGTTCGGGACGTCGACACCGGTGCCCCCGATGACTGAGCGGTCTATCTTTCGTATCTATTCGATGACGAGGGCGGTGAGGGACGATCCCGGTATGCGGTCGATCCCAGCACCGAGACGGTCGTGGTCGCGATATGGCGGAGCTCGCCGGCGTACCCGGGTAGGTCGAGGTAACGGATTACGGCCTTGGTGCGCCAGGCGGTCCGGAACTGAGGCAGGTCCTGGAGCCGATCGACGTTTCGGGAGGGGCATCGCGATCCTTCCGACCTGCATGTATCGTGGGCATCGTTGTTACCATACCCAGACAGACGAGGCCTCTGATGGTTTGTAAAGCGACGCTCGTTCACGGACTCTGCGCTCTTTCGTGCGGCTCCTCTGGCTGGCCCAGCCCTTGCCACCCCGCTTCCCTACCGGCCCGGTACTGAGAGGCACGGCGCTCTGTGACTCCCCTACACGTACTCAAGTTCGGCGGCACGTCGCTCGCTTCGGTTGAGCGCATCGAGCGCGTGGGCCAGATCGTGACACGGGCAAACCAGGACGTCCGCGTCGTGGTTGTCGTGTCCGCCATGGGTGGCGTGACCAGCGACCTGATCGACGCCTCGGCGCTAGCTGCGCAGGGGGACGAAGCCTATCTGGCCGTGCTCGGTCGCGTCGTCGCTTTGCACGACGAGCCACTTGCGTCGCTGGTGGCCGAGCAAGAACGCGAGCGTGTGCTGGCCGCGTACCAGGCCTGGGCCGAGGAGCTCGAGGACAGGCTCCACGGGATCTCACTCGTGGGCGAGTGCACGGTGCGTACGCTCGACGCGGTTCTGGCGTTCGGAGAGCTGGTCTCGTCGACGTTGCTAACCGCCGCGCTACGGAAATCGGGGATGGACGCGGAGGCGTGTGACGCCCGTGATCTCATCGTCACTGACGATGCCTTCGGAAGCGCTCGGGTCGATCGGGAAACGACCGCCGAACGCGTGCGAGTGCACTTCGCTGCGACCGACGCGATCCAAGTAGTGACGGGCTTCATCGCCTCCAGCCCGGGTGGTGAGACCACGACATTGGGAAGGGGCGGCTCGGACTACACTGCCGCTCTTCTGGCAGCCGACCTGTCCGCGGACCGCCTCGAGATCTGGACTGACGTCGACGGTGTGATGAGCGCTGATCCCAGGCTAGTGCCGCAGGCCTTTCCCTTGGCGAAGCTGTCGTACGAGGAGCTCATGGAGCTGTCTCACTTCGGCGCCAAAGTCGTCTACCCACCATCGGTTCATCCGGTCCGCGAGCGGCGGATCCCCCTCGTCATCCGTAACACGTTCAACGTCGAGTTCGACGGCACACATGTTGGGGAGGACGCGGCGGCAGTGGCGACTGGGCCAGTACGCGGGATCTCATCGATCAACGACGTCGCGCTGCTACGCCTGGAGGGGGACGGGATGGTGGGCGTGCCCGGCGTGGTCGCGCGGCTCTTCCAGGCCCTGGCCCGAGACGAGGTGAACGTCATCCTCATCAGCCAGGCGTCGAGCGAACACTCGATCTGCTTCGCTGTGGCCCCGGCCTCGGTCGCGCGCGCACTTGGGAGCGTAGAGGACGAGTTCAGTTTGGAACGGACAGTTGGCCTCGTCGAACATCTCATTGTCGAGGAAGACCTCTCGATCATCGCCGCCGTCGGCGAGGCAATGCGTGACACCCTGGGTATCGCGGGCCGGCTCTTCTCCGTGCTGGGTCAGTGCGGAGTGAACGTTCACGCCATTGCGCAGGGCTCCTCGGAGCTCAACATCTCGCTCGTCGTGGCGAAGTCTGACGAGGTGCGGGCGCTCCAAGCGCTTCACGACGCCTTCTTCCAGCCGCGTGCGTCGACCGCCCAAGTCTTTCTGGCTGGGGTGGGTAACGTGGGCGCAGCACTCCTGACCCAGATCGAGGAGATGGCACACAAGGACGACAAGGGAGGGGAGACGGTGCTTCGCTTGGTGGGCGTTGCGAGCAGCCGGCGTAGCCTACTCGACGGGAGCGGAGTCTCGATCGCCGAGTGGCAGCAACATCTGGAAGCGAGCGACCGCGCGCCCGACGCCGTCATCGAGCAGGCGCTCGAGCCCACGAGGGGCGCTAAGATCTTCGTGGACTGCACTGCCAGCGAAGAGGTCTCCGGGCGGTACGAGGATCTCTTGGCCTCCGGGACCGCCGTCGTAGCAGCTAACAAGTGGGCGTTCTCCGGTTCGATGGATCGCTATCGGGCGCTCACGAGTCCTGCGGCGGGCGGTGCGCGTGCTTATTTCGAGACGACCGTCGGAGCCGGTCTCCCTGTCGTACGCACCATCAGCGACCTAGTGGCGACAGGTGACGAGATCGTGTCGGTGGAAGGTGTGTTCTCGGGCGCGCTCGGCTTCGTGATCGGCGAGGTCATGGCGGGACGGGGCTTCAGCGAGGCGCTTGCTGAAGCGCGCGCGTGGGGGTACACCGAGCCCGATCCCAGAGAAGATCTGTCCGGTCGAGACACGGTCAGAAAGCTCCTCATCGTCGCGCGGGTCGCAGGGATGGTCATCGAGCCCGCGGATGTGCGTGTGGAGTCGCTTCTGCCCGGAGACGGGTGGCAGGATGGTGGCGTCGACTCGTTCATGTCGAGGACGCCGGAGGTCGACGAGACGTTCGCTCAGCGGCGGACCGGTGCGATCGAGCAGGGACGACACCTCTGCTTCCTGGGTTCCGTCTCACGGGAGGGCGCGACAGTTGGTCTCACCGCTGTCGCCCCCGAGCACCCCTGCTTCGGGATCAGGAGCACGGACAACGTCGTTATCATTCACACGGCCCGATATACGACTCCCGTTGTGGTCAGGGGCGCCGGTGCGGGTCCGGAGGTCACGGCGGCGGGTGTCCTTGCCGATATTCTGGCAGCGGTTAGAGAATCCACGAACCAGGTCGAATGGTGATGCCACTGACGGGACGAATCCCGGTAGCTGTGCTCGGTGCTACTGGCAGCGTAGGACAGCGGATGCTGGCGTTGCTCGACGGGCACCCGTGGTTCCGATTGGGCTCAGTAACGGCCTCGGAGCGATCTGCCGGGCGTGTCTACGAGGAGGCGGCACGCTGGGTCCTCCCGACGCCGATTCCTGAGGAAGTCGCGTGCATGGAGGTGCGCGCGACGGGTCCGGCGCTGACGGAGGGACTGCTCTTCTCTGCGCTCGACGCGTCGGCTGCCGGGTCGGCCGAGAGCGAATACGCGGAGCAGGGTCACGTGGTGGTGTCGAACGCACGGAACCACCGCATGGACCCGGACGTGCCTTTGCTCGTGCCCGAGGTCAACCCGGATCATCTAGATCTGGTGGCGCGCCAGTCGTTCGGAGGCGGAGCGATCATCGCCAACCCGAACTGCTCCACGATCGGCATGGTGCTCGCACTGGCGCCGCTTCACCAGGCGTTCGGTGTAGAGCGCGTGAACGTGGTCTCGCTGCAAGCGATCTCCGGCGCCGGCATGCCAGGTGTCGCCAGCCTCCAGATCGTGGACAACGTCATCCCCTTCATTTCCGGTGAAGAAGATAAGCTGGAGACCGAGCCTTTGAAGATCTTCGGCGAGCTGGAGGACGGGCTTGTCACGCCCGCGCCGCTGACCGTGAGCGCCCAGTGCAACCGGGTGCCCGTCGTGGACGGCCACACGCTGTGTATTTCGGTTAAACTCGGGCGCGCGGTCAGTGCCGAGGCGATTATCGACGCATGGGATTCGTTCCGAGGCGAGCCGACCGCTCTGGGACTACCGTCCGCTCCTGCCCGTCCCGTCGTCTATGTCGATGAGCCCGACCAGCCTCAGCCTCGGATGCATCGAGATCTCGGGAGTGGTATGGCTGTGGCGGTCGGAAGGCTTCGCCATTGCCCGTTGCTCGATTGGAAGTTCGTGACGACTTCGCACAACACGGTCCGTGGAGCGGCGGGCGGTGCGCTGCTGTGTGCGGAGCTGGCGGTGGCGCGGCGTGCGGTGGAGGGTCTTCGTGGCTTCGAAGGCGCCTCGCCTGGCCCTTAGCGGCTCGCCATACTTCTACGAGAGGCTGCTAGGGATGATCCGGATCCCCTCGCTCAACACCATGCTGTGGTGCCACGGCTCAGCGAGGTGCTGGTCTACAGCCGCCGGCCAGCCAACTCTTTCACGCCCACAGGCATCCATTACCATTGCCGCGATGAACTATGTCTGTCGAATCCACGCATCCAACAGCCCATGACCGAAACGAAGAGCCTGGACATCGAAGTCATCCAGCAGAAGATCCAGCAGGAATGTGTGTTCGTGGACCGCCTGCTCGACGAGGTCAGCCGTGTGATCGTCGGACAGAGGGCGATGATCGAGAGTCTGCTGATCGGGCTGCTCGCTGATGGCCACGTGCTCATGGAGGGTGTTCCCGGTCTGGCGAAGACCCTCACGGTGCGTACGCTCGCTTACGCGATCGACACGAAGTTTCGTCGTCTTCAGTTTACGCCTGACCTGCTTCCCGCCGACCTGATTGGGACGCTCGTCTACGACCCCAAAGATCAGGAGTTCAAGACCAAGAAGGGGCCGATTTTCGCGAACGTGATTCTGGCTGACGAAATCAACCGCTCGCCAGCGAAGGTGCAATCCGCGCTCCTGGAAGCGATGCAGGAGCATACGGTCACCATCGGCGAGAACACGTACAAGCTCGATGATCCATTCCTGGTGCTCGCGACTCAGAATCCGATCGAGCACGAGGGCACGTACCCGCTTCCGGAGGCGCAGATCGATCGCTTCATGCTCAAGCTTGCGATCGAGTATCCCAACCGCGATGAAGAACTTCAGATCATGCGCCGCATGGCGAGTGGCACGCCGGCCGAGATCAAGCCGGTCGTGAGCTCCGAGGAGATCATTCGGGCGCGTAAGGCGGTCGAGATGATCTATATGGATCAGCAGGTCGAGCGGTACATCGTGAGCTTGGTGCTCGCCACGCGCGATCCGGCGGCTCACGGGCTCACGGACCTGACTGACCTGATATCGTTCGGAGCCTCGCCCCGAGCAACGATTTACCTCGCCAAGACGGCTCGTGCGCATGCATTCCTCAACGGCAGGGGATTCGTGACTCCCGACGACGTTCGGGCGATGGGCATGGACGTGCTCCGCCACCGAGTGCTGCTCACCTACGAGGCCGAAGCTGAGGAGGTCACGCCCGAAGAAGTGGTGACACGAATCCTCAACAGCATCGAGGTGCCGTGAGGGGCAACGCATGATCCCACGCGAGATCCTCAAGCAGGTCCGACGGATCGAGATCTCTACGCGAGGCCTCGTCAACGAGGTCTTGTCGGGAGAATACCACTCGGTCTTCAAGGGTCGCGGCATGAATTTCGCCGAGGTGCGGGAGTATCAGTACGGGGACGACATCCGCTCCATCGACTGGAATGTCACCGCGCGCACGGGCGCTCCCTTCGTGAAGGTCTTCGAGGAGGAGCGGGAGCTGACGGTCATGTTGGTCGTCGACGTGAGCGCCTCGGGGGACTTCGGCACGCAAGAGCGTCTGAAGGGCGAGGTGGCGGTGGAGATTTGCGCGCTGCTCGCGTTCAGCGCGATCAAGAACAACGACAAGGTCGGGCTGATCATCTTTTCCGATCACGTAGAGAAGTTCGTGCCGCCTAGAAAAGGGAAACGGCATGTGCTGCGTGTCCTCAGGGAGCTGCTCTACCACCGGCCGGAGGGTCGCGGTACGGACATCAGGGCCGCGCTCGACTACCTCAACCACGTGCAGAGGAAGAGGGCCGTCACGTTCCTGGTGTCGGACTTCCGTGACGACGGTTTCGAAAAGTCACTCGGGGTAGCAGGTCGGCGGCACGATATGGTCGCGGTGCGCGTGGGCGATCTGCGGGAGAGGGAGATCCCTTCCGTGGGCATGCTCGAGCTAGAGGATCCGGAGACGGGGGAACGCCTGGTCGTCAACACCTCAAACTCTCGATTCCGGTCCGCCTTCACGGAGCGCTCCCGTTCCGCCCGCCATGAACTGGATCGCACGCTGCGGCGAGGGCGGGTAGACGTCATCGACATTGAGACCGGTGAACCTTATGTACGGCCGCTGATGCGCTTCTTCCAAGACCGCATGCAGCGACAGCGATGAGAATCCGACGCCGGCTCGCCGGTACTCTCGCGGCCTGCGCGTGGACGGGGGTTGTCGCACCGCTTGCCGCTCAGGACGCCCGCATCAGCAACGACGTCGATACCACGTTGGTGACGGTTGGTGACCGCATCCGGATGACGGTGAAGGTGGAGCACGCCGTAGGTGCACGCGTCGTGTGGCCCGATTCGCTCGATCTGACGCCGTTCGAGCTGCTCGAAGCGCAGGTGCCCCCCCCTACGACCGAGGGTGGGCGGGCGCGCTCGAGCGCGATTCTAACGATGGCTGCATTCGAATTGGGCGAACTCGAGATCCCCAGTTTCGGTGTCCAGGTGCTCGGTCCGGGTGACGCAGCTCAGACGCTGTCCACCGACCGTTTCGGAATCGAGGTGGTCTCGGTCGGAGCGGACGAGAGCGGTGACATTCGGGATATCCGCGGGCCGCTCGGGATCCCCGTTGGCGTCGTGACGCTGAGCCTGTGGCTTCTGGTGGCACTGCTGGTGCTGGCTGCGGGTTACGGGCTGTATCGGCGGAGCCGACGGAGTGGGGAGGACGACACGGAGGAGTCCGGACTGCCCCCGAGACCGGCGCACGAAGTGGCGCTAGAGGCGATAGCGAGGATCGAGGCGTCGCCGATGCTCGAGCGCGGCCAAGTGAAGGAGTACCACATCGAGATATCCGAAGTCCTGCGCGCCTACGTTGAAGCATGTTTTCATGTGCCTTCGCTCGAGATGACCACCCGAGAGGTGGTCTACGGACTCCGCAGTGCGGGCGCGCCGCGCCAGTTCATCGACGGGCTTCGCCGCTTCCTCGATCAGTGCGATATGGTGAAGTTCGCCAAGGTCCGGCCAACGCTTGAGGCTTCGCAGGAGGTCCTGGATCTGGGCCGTGATCTCGCGACAGGTAGCGTGCCCGATCCTGTCGATCCGTCGGCGGATGCCGTTGAGCGGAGCGCGGAGGAAGAGGCGTCGCAGGCCCTCGAGGGGGTCACATCCTGATGTTCCGTTTCGAGGATCCGTGGGTGTTGCTTCTGTTGGCGCTGGTGCCGCTGACCTACTGGCTCCGCGGGCGCGGCGCGCGCCGAACCGGCGCGCTCCGCTTCTCGGCGTTGGACACCGTTCGCCAGACCGGTACTGGCATCCGCACATGGCTGCCCCGGGTGCCCGTCATGCTAGGCGCCGCTGGAGTCATCACGGTCATTGTTGCGCTCGCTCGCCCCCAGACCGGGATCACGTCGGAGACCGTGCTGACTGAGGGTGTCGACATCATCATGGTGATGGACGTGTCGAGCTCTATGCTTGCCGAGGACCTGGAGCCGAATCGCTTAGAGGCGGCGAAGGGGGTCGCTGCGGACTTCGTCGGAGGCCGCCGCAACGATCGCATCGGTCTCGTGGCGTTCGCCGGCGAGGCGTTCACCCAGGTGCCGCTTACACTGGATTACAGCGCCGTGCGGAGCCTAATGGGCGAATTGCGGGTCGGAATCATCGAAGACGGCACCGCGGTCGGCATGGGTTTGGGTACGGCGGTGAAACGACTACAGGCCTCGGATGCGGAGTCGAAGGTCGTCATTCTGCTCACCGACGGGCGCAGCAACCGGGGGGAGATCGGGCCGGTCACCGCAGCGAGTATGGCGCAGGCGCTAGGCGTACGAGTCTACACTATTGGCGTGGGTACGAGAGGTAACGCGCCCGTGCCCGTAGCTGATCCGCTGTTAGGAACGCGTTTGGTGACCATGCGGGTCGATATCGATGAACCGACCTTGCAGAAGATCGCCGAGCTCACCGGCGGGCGGTACTTCCGTGCCACAGACAATGAGAGTCTTGCCTCCATTTACGAGGAAATCGACGAGCTGGAGAGGACCGAGATCGAGGTGGAGAACTTCACGCAGTACGCCGAGCGCTTCGGAGTTGTTCTGGCGTTCGGACTCCTTCTGCTCTTGATGGAAGTCGGTCTTTCGCAGACCGTGCTCCGCAAGCTTCCCTAGAGGGCTGTTGAAGAAGCACAGTGGACAGCGCACATGCGCTTGCGCGGTTCAGGCAAGGAACGACAAGGGTCGTAGCCTAGCTACGGCGACGAGGAGAGACGATGGATCACGCGCGCGACCCCCACGTGCCCAACGCCATGGCTGATATGATCTTACGAGTGTGTGGATTGGGGTGGCACGGCCCCATCTCCGTCGTTGGAACTTCTCGACGTAACGACGGCTATGCCTTCGAAGCTCCGCCTAGGATCTGGGGCCGTGGCATCCCGGGGACCCGTGCGTTAGCACGGGTGGCGGCCCGCTGTACTTCTTTAACAGCCTTCTAGAGAGAGACGTGTTCCGATTCGGCGCATCCGAGTGGCTCTTGGCCCTGCTTGTGGTCCCGGCGATGGCCGCGGCGTTCTGGTACGCGGCTTGGAGCCGTCGCAACGCCCTTGCGAGCTTCGGGGACTCTGCGCTCATGGACAAGCTCGCGGCGTCGGTAAGTCTTCCCGCGAGGCGCACCAAGGCGATTTTGCGGGTCACGGCCGTGGTGCTCACGCTCTTGGCGTTGGCGCGTCCTCAGTTCGGCACGCGGGTCGAGACGCTGCGGAGTGTTGGTCAGGACATCATGATAGCCGTTGATCTAAGCCAATCGATGCTGGCGGAAGACGTCGCGCCCAACCGGCTCGAGCGGGCGCGCCTCACGATCTTCCGTCTGATGAGTCAACTGGACGGGGACCGCATCGGCCTCGTCGCGTTTTCCGGTACCGCCTTCGTGCAGAGTCCGCTTACCATTGACTACAGCGCTGCCGGGCTCTTCCTCGGCGCGATGCACCCCGACATCATGCCGGTACAGGGAACCGACCTTGGAGAGGCGATGCGGGTCTCGTTGGACGCGCTGGACGAAGGATCTCGGGATGCACGGGTGCTGATCCTGGTGACGGACGCCGAGGATCACGAAAACCGTTTTGCGGCGGAGGTGGGACGCGCGCGACGGAGCGATGTGCAGGTCTATGTCATCGTCCTCGGGTCGACGGAAGGAGTGCCGATACCTCTCTATGACGAGCAGGGGCGTAGAGAGGGCTTCCTTCGGGACGAAGACGGGACCGTGGTGATGACGAGGCTGGGAGAAGAAACGCTCGCCGACTTTGTCGTGCTCGCCGGCGCGACGATTGTCAGGGTCGGTGAGGGCGGCACCGGATTCGAGGACCTCGTGGACGAGATCGCCAGTACGGATGGTGAGGCGCTGGCCGAGCAACAGATCACGCAGTTCGAGGAGCAGTTCCAAATCTTCTTGGGGCTCGCGCTCTTGCTCCTGATGGTCGAACTCGTGATCTCGGATCGCAGACGGACGCCTGAGGTTTGGCTGGGGAGGTTCGAATGACGACATCGAAGTGGACCGTCGGTGTCACAGTGGCGTTCGCGATCATGATCATCCCGACTCCAGGGTCCGCACAGGCGGGGCGAGACCAGGTCGCCGAAGGGAACCGGTTGTATGAAGAAGGGAAGTTCGACGAGGCGCACCAGATGTACCTAGAGGCGTTGCGCGAGAACCCCGAGTCTTCACTGATCCGCTTCAACTCGGGGAACGCGCTCTACCAGAGCCAGGACTTCCAGCGGGCGATGGAGGCTTATCAACAGGCGATCGATTCCGGCGACCCGGAGTTGGCTAGCGCGGCCTGGTACAACCTTGGGAATTCGCTGTACCGCGGGCAGCAGTTGGAGCCGAGCCTAGAGGCGTACAAGCAGGCGCTGCGCCTCGATCCTGATGATGTCGACGCAAAACACAATCTCGAGCGCGTGTTGGAGCAGATGCAGGACGAGGAGCAGGAGGAGCAGGACCAACAAGACGACCAACAACAGGATCAGGGGCAGAGCCAGGACGAGCAAGACCAGCAGGGCCAGGATCAAGAGGACCAGGAGCCTGAAGACCAGCAGGACGAGCAGGAGGACGAACAAGACCAACAGCCACCGCCGGAGGGCGCGGATCAGCCGCCTCCAGAAGGAGAGCAGGAGCGGCAGCCGGGTGAGATGACCCCTGAGGAGGCCGAGTTCTTGCTGGACGCCATCCGGGAAGACCCGGGCGACGTCAACCGGAAGCCCGCAGTCACGCGGGGTCGTAAACCCAAGAAAATCTGGTAGTCCGGGTGTCTCCCCTCGCCCGCTTCCGGTGGTACGCGCCCGTCGCGCTGTGCGAGCTCACGCTGGTTTTTGCGCCCGCCCTCGAGGCTCAAGACGTGGACGTGCGGGCGTACCTGACTCCGGCCAGTATCGTGGCTGTGGGCCGGCAGTTCGTGCTCAACCTGGAGATCACTGGGGTCCGCTCGGTCGATCGAGACCCCGTGCTCCCGGACCTCGCGGCGTTCGCTCAATACCTGGGTAGCGGGACGTCCACGTCGATGGAGATGGCAGGTGGGCGAACGACCGTGGCCCTCACGGTTCAATATCGCTTCCAGGCGCTACAGGAGGGGACGTTCCGGATCGAGCCGTTCCAGGTGGAGGTGGGCGGCCAGATCTACAATACCGACGCCTTCCCACTGACCGTGTCGTCGGCGCCTCCCTCACCGGGCGTCCCCACCGGGCGGCCGGAGGTCGAAGGCATCGCGGCCGCGGATGTATTCGTGACTGCGGAAGCGTCACGTACCACGGTCTTGCTCGGTGAACCACTCACGATCGAGTATCGGATCTGGACCAGAGTGGACGTCACTTCGTACAACCTCACTTCCGTGCCCGAGCACGAGGGTTTCTGGGTCGAAGATTTAGGGCAGGCCGCTCAGTCACAGGTCGAACAGCGCGTACTAAACGGACAGCACTACGCGACCGCAGTGATCCAGCGGGTTGCGCTCGTCCCGACTGGAGCAGGTAAGCATACCATTGCACCGCTCGGCATCGAGGCGCAGGTTCGCGTCAGGGGCATGAGAGACCCGCTCGATCGTCTCTTCGGGCGGAGCTCGCTCTTTGGGAGCACCAACGTTTCGACGGCCGTGCTCTCCAATTCGCTGACTATCGATGTCGAACCGCTACCTCCGGGGCGCCCGGAGCCGTTCAGTGGCGTCGTTGGCTCGCTCGACATCACGGCCGAAGTCGATCGCGACACGGTCGACGCGAATGACGCGGTTACGCTCACGATCCGCGTCTCGGGCCAGGGCCACGTCCGGGCGATCCCGGAGCCCGTTCTCGCCTTCCCGCGGGACTTAGAGGTCTTCCCCCCCGAGGTCACCGAGTCGGTCCAACCTTCCGGCGACGGTCTGTCCGGTAGCAAGGTCTTCGAGTACGTGCTGATTCCGCGGA
>Ga0310121_10004114_pt1 | contig 12994 bp, 7 predicted proteins | sample CB27_Tmax_986_MG_FD_203504 | JGI IMG/M metagenome (GOLD analysis project Ga0310121, IMG submission 203504) | Marine microbial communities from Western Arctic Ocean, Canada - CB27_Tmax_986 | ecosystem: Environmental > Aquatic > Marine > Oceanic | place: Canada: Western Arctic Ocean | collected... | reverse complement strand
CCTTGATCCACTGCTCGGCGGTTCCTCGCTTGTTGTAAAAGTGCACCACATTCTTGGCCCGCCGATTCAGGTTGGTTACGATGAACCCCACGCGCGGGATAAAGTTGGTCGCAATGCCACTCGACTTTCGCCACCACCCGCCGGGGCCGATCCCGGGCCGATTTGTTACGGCCGCAAGGACCCTGCGGGCCGGCCGCGCGCCTCCGAGTTGACCGTCACGGACGTGAACCTCTACCTGGGCCGCATCCTGCCCGAAAACTTCCCCTTCGTGCTCGACCGTGAGCGCGTGAGCAAGGTGCTCGCAGCGGTCGCCGAGCGAAGCCGCCGCGAGGGCTGGCCGCTCATCCCCGACGAGGTGGCCGAGAGGTTCCTGGAAGTCATCAACCTGAAGATGGCGCAGGCGATCAAGGAGATTTCGGTCGCTCGCGGCCACGATGCGCGGTGCTACGTCCTGTGCTGCTTCGGCGGGGCGGGCGGACAACATGCCTGCGCCGTCGCGCGCCACCTGGGGATCCGCCGCATCTTGATCCACCCGCTGGCCGGGGTGTTCAGCGCCCTGGGCATCGGCCTGGCCGATACGACCTGGGAAGGCTCCGCGCCCGCGCCGCGGCGCCCGTTGGATGCGGGGGCCTTGGAGGCGCTGGAATCGGATTTCGCGGGGCTCGAGACCGAGGGTCGCCGGCATATCGAGTCCCAGGGGGTCGCTCCCGGCGCCATCCGGATCGTGCGCAAGCTGGATTTGCGCCATGTCGGGACCGAGACCCCGCTGACCATCTCGCGGCCCGCCACGGGCGACTACCGGGCCGCGTTCATCGAAGCCCACCGGCACCTGTATGGATACGTCCGCGAGGATCGGCCGATCGAGGTTGTCCAGTGCCGCGTCGAAGCAAACGGTCGAGCCGATCACGAAGCGCCGGTCATCGCGGGACAGGGCGGGCCGGGGCCGCCCACGGAGGCTCCCAGGCCCGAACGCATTGTAGAGGTCATGATTGGGGGCCGCGCACGCCGCGCTCCGGTCTTTCAACGGGATTCTCTCCATCCGGATGAGCGAATTTCAGGCCCCGCCATCATCCTGGAATCGATCGGCACGATTGTCGTTGAACCGGATTTCGATGCGCGCGTGGACGAGATCGGGCATGTGGTCCTTGAGCAGTGCCAGGAGATCGCGAAGGCGCCCACGCAACACCCAGCCCGCCGCCCAGGGACCGCGCCCGACCCGATCGCGCTGGAGGTCATCAACCACCTATTCATGTCGATCGCCGAGCAGATGGGCCGGGTCTTGCAGCGGACGGCGATCTCGACCAACGTCAAGGAACGGCTCGATTTCTCGTGCGCAATTTTTGACGGCGAGGGCCACTTGGTGGCCAACGCGCCGCATATCCCCGTCCACCTGGGGGCGATGGGTGATGCGGTGCGGGCCGTGATGCGGGCCCACCCGGCCATGGTCCCCGGCGACGTCTTCGTGACGAACAACCCATACGCCGGTGGTTCGCACCTGCCCGATATCACAACCGTGACGCCCGTTTTCATTGGAACCGGGACCGGGAGCCAAACACGGCACGATTTCTTCTCCGCCAGCCGCGCCCACCACGCCGACATCGGCGGTGTTACCCCGGGCTCGATCACGCCGTTCTCGACCCGGCTCGAGGAAGAGGGCGTGGTCCTCGATCGGGTGCGACTCGTTGAGGCCGGGCGGTTCAACGAGGCGTTGTTCGACCGGCTGTTCGCCTTGGGGCCCTATCCGGCGCGTAATCCGCGCGACAACCGCGCCGATCTGCAGGCCCAGATCGCGGCTAATCACCGGGAGGCGCGACTCCTGCGCGAGCTGACCGATCGCTACGGTCTCGAAACGGTCCGCGCCTATATGGGGCACGTCCGCGCGAACGCCCGGCGTCAAGTCGAAGACGCCCTCGGGCTGCTCCCGGACGGCGAATATCGCTTCGAGGACCGCATGGACGACGGCACGCCGATCGCCGTGCGGATCCAGATCGGCGGCGGGCGGGCCGTCATCGATTTCACCGGCACCGGGCCCGATCAGGCGGGCAACCTGAACGCCCCGGAGGCCGTGACGCGCTCGGCGACGCTGTATGTCGTGCGGACGCTGGTCGACGAACCGATCCCGCTCAACGAGGGCTGCCTGGAGCCCCTGGAGATCATCATCCCCCGGCCCAGCCTGCTCAGCCCCGCGCCGGGCCGTGCGGTCGTGGCGGGCAACGTCGAGACCTCGACCCGCGTGGTGGACGCGCTGTTGGGTGCATTGGGCCTCGCGGCGGCGAGCCAGGGGACGATAAACAACCTGGGCTTCGGCGACGAGACGTTCGGCTATTACGAGACCATCGCCGGAGGCGTCGGCGCGGCCGAGGGGTATCACGGGGCCGCCGCCGTCCATACCCACATGACCAACACGCGCATCACCGACCCCGAAATCCTGGAGACGCGTCATCCCGTCCGGCTGGTCCGCTTCGGCGTGTGCCGGGATTCGGGAGGGGCGGGCCTCTGGCGGGGCGGCGACGGAGCGGTGCGCCATTTCCGCTTTCTGGCCCCGCTCGAGGCGACCGTCCTGAGCGAACGCCGGGCCGTGGCGCCCTTCGGGCTCAAGGGGGGCCGGGCCGGGGCGAAGGGGCGCAACGTCCTCATCCGAAAGGGCGGAAGCCAGGAAGAGCTGCCCGGACGCGTGGCCATTCACGTCGAGCCGGGTGATGAGCTGATCATCGAGACACCGGGGGGCGGGGGTTGGGGTGAAGAACGCCGATCCGGTGGACTTTGGCGCGCGATACGGAGGAGAGCAGGTTCCTACCGGCTCTCCGAGGCGGAGCCCGCCGGCGCCGCCCGGCGGAGGTGGTCGAGGATGCGCCGACCGTGGAAGCGCGAGTTCTCGATGAAGATCGCGCCACTGATATTGCCGGCCAGCATCACGCCGGCCAGGTAAACGCCCGGGCGGGTGCTCTCGAAGGTCTTTGAATCGAAGACCGGTTGGCGTCGCTCAGCATCGACCTCCAGACCCAGGGCCCGCAAAAACGTGGGATTGGGGTGATAGCCGGTCAGCGCCAGGACGGCGTCGTTCTCGATCTCGGTCCGGCCCACGCGTTCATGCTCGATCACGACCGAATGGGGCCGAATCTCACTCACATGGGCGGGCATGATCGTCCCGACGCGGCCCTCCTTGATGCGATTATCGAGGTCCGGGCCGATCCAGTACTTGAGGTTATCGAACGTCGCGCGACGATGGCAGATCGTGACCTCGACCCCCGCCCGGCACAGCTCGAGTGCCGTCTCGGCCGCCGAGTGCCGTCCGCCCACGATCAGCACCTTTTTCCCGAAATAGGCGTTGACCTCGGTGTAGTAATGGCTGACCTTTGGCAGGTCCGCGCCGGGGACGCCGAGGGGATTGGGGTGATCATAGGCGCCGGTGGCCAAGATGACTTTCTCGCAGGCGACGGCGAACGGTTCGCCCAGCCGCGTCCGGCCCGTTGCCCGAAACGCCCCGTCGGCCCCCTCCAGGCCCGTCACCTCGTGGTGGGTCTTGATCTCGAGGCCGGCGTGGGTCGCGAACCGCTCCAGGTAGCGCAGATACTGTTGGCGGGTCGGTTTTTCGTCGGGGATCGCCAGCGGGAAGTCGCAGAGTTCGACCAATTCGGTCGTCGAAAACAGCTTCATGTAAATGGGCCAGCCGGCCACCCCGGCGGCGAACACGTCGCGCTCGACGATCAGCGTCTCATGGCCGGCCTGCATGAGAGTAAAGGCTGTCGCGAGCCCCGCGGGGCCGCTGCCGACGATCAGGACCCGAGTTGTGTATGCGTGCATCGCGCTGCTTGCGTTCAAGAGTCCTCGCCAGTCTGGGCTCATCTTCACGTTTCGAATGCGAAACGCACTTACGCCAATATCTTATCACGAAGACGGCGACAATCGGAAATCGAAAACCGTTCGGTTGCCGCTTTGGGTTTGATACAGATTGGCCGGTAAACTCCGCTTCGATGAAGGCTTTGCGTTCTGGATGATAATCAGCTCTCGGCTCCCGTGTCTCGTTCTCGTAATCGACCTCGTCATCGTGACCCACGCCTCAATTATGACCCGAGAAGAAATCCGATTACGAGGACGGGGGACGGGAGCCGAGAGCCGACGTGTGAGGGCGTGAAGATGATGGATTTCGCATGACATGCCCTGCCGGACATGCTTAGTATTCCGCAAAGGGCCGAACGTGGAGAAAGTCGCCAGTACGATTCCGCCGTCGAGTTTATCCATCACGGGAGGCCGCGCCGGGGAAACATCCCCAGTGCGGATTGAGCGCCTGCCCAAGCCGGGTGAAGTGCGCCTCATCATCTGATCCGCGATCCAAGAGGACGAACCAACCATGCGATCCATCGCCGGGCAGATTTTCTATTTCATGCGCAGGGGCTCGAGTCGGCGCAACGTCAAGCTGCTCGTGAACTTCCTGATCGTGCTGGCGGTGATGGTTGCCGGCTACAGCGTCATCTTCCAGCTTCTGATGGAGTGGGAGGGTCAGGAACATAGTTGGCTGTCGGGCTTCTATTGGACCTTCGTGACAATGTCGACGACGGGATTCGGAGACATCACGTTTCACACCGACCTCGGTCGCGTCTTCACATTGATCGTTCTGGTTTCCGGGACGATCTTCATGCTCATCCTGCTCCCGGTGATGATCATCCAGTTCTTCTTCGCGCCGTGGATGGAAGCGCAGTCCCAAAGCCTGGCGCCGCGCGAGATTCCGGCCACGACGACCGGCCACGTCATCCTGACCCATTTCGATCCCGTGGTCGCGGCACTGATCAATAAGCTCGACCAATACCATTACCCCTACGTCTTGCTGACGCCCGAGACCGATGAGGCCCTCAGGCTGCATGACCAGGGCCTGAAGGTGGTCGTGGGCGGTTTGGACAATCCGGAGACCTACCGGCGGGTCCGCGTCGAGCATGCGGCCTTGGTGGCAACCACCGCCACCGATCCGATCAACACCAACGTCGTCTTCACGGTGCGCGAGATGTCGGAGAAGGTCCCCATCATTTCGACCGTGAACTATAAAGCCTCGGTGGACATCCTGGAGCTCGCCGGCTGCAACAAAGTCCTCCAACTCGCCGAAACGATGGGCCAGTCGCTGGCCCGGCGGGCGCACGCGGGCGATTCGGTGACGCACCTGATCGGCGAGATCGACCAACTCCTGATCGCCGAGGCCACCGCGACGGGAACGCCGTTGGTCGGCAAGACCCTCGCCGAATGTAACCTGCGCGAGACGGTGGGCGTGACCGTCGTGGGCGTCTGGGAGCGCGGCCGCTTTGAAACCGCCGGGCCCGACACCCGGGTTACGTCCAATACCGTGCTGGTCCTCGCCGGCTCGCGGGCGCAGCTCAATCGCTACGATGATCAATACCGCGTCTACGGACATCCCGGCGCGCCGGTCGTCATCATTGGCGGGGGCAGAGTGGGCAGGGCGACGGGTCGGACGCTGGCCGAGTGGCGGATCGATTATCGCATCGTCGAGCGCATGGCCGAGCGCATCCGCGATCCCGCCAAATACGTCCTGGGCGACGCCGCCGAGCTCGAGGTGCTGCAGAAGGCCGGGATCATGGAGACCTCGACGGTCGTGCTCACCACGCACGACGACGACATCAATATCTACCTGACGATCTATTGCCGCCGGCTCCGGCCCGACATCCAGATCATCAGTCGCGCCACGCACGAGCGCAACGTCCAGACGCTGCATCGGGCGGGGGCCGATTTCGTCATGTCGTATGCCTCGATGGGGGCCAACACGATTTTCAACCTGCTCCAGCGCAGCGACATCCTGTTGGTGGCCGAGGGACTGAGCATCTTCAAAATGAAGACACCCGCCGCGCTGGCCGGCAAGACGATCAGGGAAAGCGCGGTCCGCCGCAAGACCGGCTGCAACATGATCGCCGTGCATGACGCCGAGGCGCTGCAAATCAACCCCGACCCCGACATGACGCTCCCCGCCGACGCCGAGCTCATCATGATCGGTAGCGTGGAGGCCGAGGACGAATTTCTTCGGCTGTATGGGGACCATTGAACCGGGTGGAATGCTGGTCGGTCATCCTGATTTGCCCGCGTGCGGGTCTCGATGCGTCGATTTGCGTTGATTCCGTCTTGTAACCTCCGTTAGTATTGAGGCAAGCGAGGCAGGAGCGGAGATGGACGCACGAAGGCATCTCGAGGCGTTGGCGCGGCGAATTCAGCTCGTCGGATTTGCGCTGGCTCTCATCCTCTGTCCAATCTCGTCGGACGCGGTCGAGATTGGGCTGGAGCCGGTGGCCACGGGCATCCCTTCTCCGCTCCTGGTGACGCACGCCGGCGACGGAAGTGGCAGGCTTTTTGTTGTAGCGAGGCAGGGCCAGATTCATATCGTCACCCCTGATGACGAGGTCCTCGAGACACCCTTCTTGAATATAAAAGTTGCAACCGTATCGGAAGGTGGACTGCTGGGTATGGCGTTTCATCCCGATTACGAGACCAACGGATTTTTTTATGTTTACTACACATCCGGTACAGTGCCCGAAGTCAATGTCTCGCGGTTTTCGGTCTCCGAGTCCGACCCGGACGTCGCGGACCCTTCGTCGGAATTGGTCCTTCTCCATACCTATGGGGGCCACATCCACCTGGGAGGGATGATCGCTTTTGGGCCCCGGGATCATTATCTTTACATCGCCATGGGGGAATCTGTGGGTGGCGATCCAGCTGGCGATCTAGGTGGGAGCATCCTTCGAATTGACGTGGATCGACAGGAAGATGGATTGAATTACGCCATTCCTCCCGATAATCCGTTCGTTGGCAACACCGAGGGAATTCGGGAAGAAATCTTCGCCCGGGGACTGCGCAATCCTTGGCGGTTTTCCTTCGATCGGGTGACAGGTACGCTTTTCTGCGGGGACGTGGGGGAACACAGGCGCGAGGAAGTGAATATCATCACCCCCGGGTCACATTACGGATGGCCCACCATGGAAGGATCTCTCTGTTCCCATTGCGATCCGACAGAGTTCACGCTTCCCCATCACGAATATGCTCACGATGGCGAAATACCGGCCGGCAGCGTCACGGGAGGATACGTCTATCGCGGGAGCACCCATCCGGAATGGGACGGCCTTTATTTCTTCGGAGATTTTTGGAATCGACATATGTGGACGTTGGAAGAGATAGCTCCGGGCGTGTGGTCATCCGAGAACGTGGTACTGTTCGGCACGGTTTTTCCTATCAGCTCGTTCGGCGAGGACGAGCAGGGAGAGCTATACGTTTGCGACTTTTACAATGGAGGTTCCGTCTTCCGAATCGTCGGCACCGCCACGCTCCCCTCGACGCCTAAGTCATCTATTACATTCATCGAACATCCCATCGTGACGCGGGACGACCGTGTTTTTTACATTGCAGCGGCCGATCTCGATAACGATGGAGACATGGACGTCGTCACGTCATCGGGAGGAACTATTGTTGGGAGCATCACATGGTATGAGCAGGATAACGAGACGCCGCCCGTCTTTTCGGCCCATGACCTGGCGACTTCCATTAGGTGGCGAGGACGGGCGACCCCGATTGATCTGGACGGAGACGGAGACCAGGACGTAATTTCAACCTTTCGTACCGACACCCCCCATATTATCTGGTTTGAGAATGACGGCGCGATGACCCCCTCTTTCTCGTCCCATGTTGCACCCTCAACTTCCACCAGACCCAAGGGGATTTTTAGCGTCGATATTGATGGCGATGAGGATATGGACGTGCTCTTGGCCAGTGGGGTTAGTGCTGAGTGGTTTGAAAATGACGGAGAGTCACCTCCTAGACTTACAGCGCATCCAGTCATTGAATCCTCGGAATCGTACCGTTCAATCGCCCTGAGTGATTTAGACGGCGACAATGATCTCGATATTATAACGGATGTGCGAGATGGAGCCATGATCAGATGGTACGAGAACAATGGAGCGAGTCCACCGATTTTCGCGGCACGCACGATCGTGACACCATCGCCCGCTCTTTCCGTTTTTGCCGCCGATATGGACAATGATGGCGACATCGATCTGATATCCCTTCATGATGGGCTTGGTAAGGAATTAGTATGGCACGAGAATGACGGCGCGAAGCCACCGAACTTTACCAATCATGCCATCCCGTCTTCCGCCTATGTACTCACTCAGGTAACCGCCGCCGACTTCGACCAGGACGGTGACAATGATATCTTTTCGGGGTATACGGTCTTAGGAAAAACGTTCTTCTTCGCAAATGACGGCACCGAACGGCCGATGTTCACGGGACACGAGATCGATTCCCCATTCGCGCGCGCTGAGACTTGCGTACCCATTGACATGGACGGGGATGGCGATTTGGATATCGTCGCAGCCCTTGGGCGGTCGCCCAGCCGGATCGTCTGGTACGAAAACATTCCTCTGTCGAATGCCGGTGTGGATCCCGGTAATTGGTCGGTCGGGTATAAGTGAGAGCCGACGCGCAAAACATCGACGAACTCTTCCGCGCCCGCGAGATCGACATGGCGTCAGCCCCGGCGCCGCTGGACTGGGAGGCGCTGTTCGGCCGGTCGGGCCCCGGCGCGATCGAGATCGGGACGGGCAACGGATATTTCCTGGCGCAGGAAGCGGCGCGGTTGCCTGAGTTTAACTTCATCGGGATCGAGCGTGAGCCGAAGTTTTATTACAAAATGGCCAAGCGCTGCGCGCGAGCCGGGCTGGACAACGTGTGCACGGTCCGGGGCGAGGCGCGCGAGTTTCTCGAGCGTTGGCTCCCGCCGCACTCGCTCGACCGGCTCTACTGTTACTTTAGCGATCCCTGGCCCAAGCGCCGCCATCGCGAGCGGCGGGTTTTCGGCCCCGCCTTGCCGGTGCTGCTCGAGCGGGTCCTCGCCCCCGGCGGCGAGCTCTGGTTCAAAACCGACGCCGACTTTTACTTCAACCTGGCCGTTACGGTTTTCCGCCGCCGCGGGGGATGGCGGTTTATCGAAATCGGCCGCGTCCCGCTCGCCGAACCCAGTCCGAGCGAGGTCCCGAGCAACTATGAACGCAAGGCGCGCGAAGCGGGGACCGTGGTCTGGGGATTTAAGGCGGTGGTGGAGAGATAGATTTCAGTCTAACATCTCACACTGATAACTGGAAACTCAAAATATGTACGGGTGCATCTCCCGGCTCCGAGAAATGCACCAACGGGCTGGGAGCGTAAATCATTTCTCTGGCTCCCTGAAGGGGAGCAATGTGAGTAGCCGTGGGCGCCAACCCACGGAAGTGGGGACCTCAAGACCTGACGACCCTGAAAGGGTCGAACAGGCCGCATCACGCTGGGATTCAACCCCTCCAGGGTTGTCGTGGTATGAAGACCACGAACCATGGGTTAACACCCACGGCTACTCACATTTGATCCCTTCGGGGTCAGGACGAAGACGGAATTGATTTGTGCATCCGGCCGAACAGGGTGCATCTCACGGAGCCGTGAGATGCACCCAATATTTACCCTTTGGCTCCAAATCATTATGAGGTGTGTTTTGATTGGGGGTTCTGCTATATTATGAGCGTGAGGTCGGTTGCGCGCCAGTTCCCGTGGAGGTTTTATCGTTGCCATGAAGAGCACCCAGACACTCGACGAACCAAAAATGAAGACCAAATCGAGCGGCGGACCGCTTGTCGAAACTCAACGCGTGGCGCTCGTCTTCGGCGGTGTTTCTCCCGAGCATGAGGTCTCGATCCAGTCGGCGGCACAGGTGGCCGGCGGGCTGAGCCGGCTCGGCGAGCGGCGCGGGCTGGCCGTGCGGCCCATCTATATCAGCCGCGATGGAACGTGGTATTTCACTGCCCCCACTCCGCCGCAAGTCCCAAGCGAGAACGCCATCCGGGAAGCCGAACAATGGGTCCCGCGGCCCGAGGATTATCAGGCGCAGGCACTGCCTTTCAGCCGGGCCTTCGCGCGGCTGGAGAAGGAGCGGATCGACAAGGTCTTGATCTTGATCCACGGCCCCGGCGGCGAGGACGGCCGCATCCAGGCCGCGCTCGACCTGGCCGGCATCGCCTACACCGGTTCGGGGGTCCCCGCCTCGGCCCTGGCGCTTGATAAACCCCGCTGCCAGGCGGTACTCGACGGCGCCGGCCTTCCCATTGCGCACTCGGTCACCTTTGATCAGCACGGCCCGCGCGCCGCCGATTTGATCGCCCAGGTCGTCGGTCTCCCCTGCGTGATCAAGCCGGCCCGCGGAGGGTCGAGCGTGGGCGTGACGATTGTTCGTGAGCAGGACTGTCTACTCGCCGCGGTCGAAGAGGCGCTCGCCGTTGACATCGAGGGCATCGCCGAACGCTTCATCGCGGGACGCGAGTTCACGTGCGGCGTCCTCGAGCGTGACGGCGGCGAGATCGCCACGCCGATCACCGAGATCGTTCCACCCGAAGGCCGCTATTTCGATTACGAAGCCAAGTATGAGCCGGGCGTGAGCCGCGAGATCACCCCCGCCGAAATCCCCGCTAGCCTGGCCAGCCGCCTTCAGTCGATGGCCCTGGCGGCCCATGCGGCCATCGGCTGCCGGGGGTTCTCGCGGGTCGACTTCATCGCCGACCCCTCTTCGCCGACGATCCTGGAGATCAACACCATTCCCGGCATGACGGCCACCAGTCTGCTGCCCCAAGGCGCCGCGGCGATGGGGATCGATTTCCCCTCGCTCCTGGAACTTATCCTGGACTCGGCCCGCCACGATTAACAAACCTGTCTCCGCTGCGCCGCGTCATAATTATTGCGCAAGTCCATGAGTGACCGCGGTCTGGGCGGAGTATACTGATACCGAAACGCCGAAACGTCCTCTCCACGCCGATGGGTAAAATGCAAAAGAACTCCCTGGTGTCCGTCGAAATTGACGACCTGGCCTACGGCGGGTTCGGGGTCGGGCGGCTCGACGGGTTCGTGGTTTTCGTCAAGCACGGCCTGCCCGGCGACCGGCTCCAGGTGCGCATCCTCAAAAAGAAGCAAAATCACGCCCAGGCCCGCATCGAACGGATCGAGCGACCCTCGCCCGACCGGATCGCCGAGCCGCCCTGCCCGGTCTTCGGGGTGTGCGGGGGCTGCACCTGGCAGAATCTCCCCTACGAGGTTCAGCTGCGCTGGAAACAAAAGCAGGTGGCCGACACGATCGAGCATCTGGGCGGCCAAAGCGATTTCGAGCTGCGGCCGATCATCCCCTCGCCCGAGCCGTGGCGCTATCGCAACAAGATGGAATTCTCCTTCGGCCAGGACGAGCAGGGGGAGACCATCCTGGGCTTTCACCGGCCCGGCCGGTTTGATCGCATCCTGGCCATCGACACCTGCTTGCTTCAGCCTCCCCCGCTCGACAGCGTCTTGCGCGAGCTGATCGCCTACGCGCGCCACCACCGGCTCAGCGGCTACGACCCGCGCCGGCACGAGGGATTCCTGCGCCACGCCGTGTTGCGCCACTCGGCCACCCGCGACGAGTCGGTTCTCGTGCTGATCACCAACGAGGGCGAATTGCCCGAGAAGGAGGCGCTCGCCGAGCGGCTTCGCGCCGAGGCGCCGGGATTCAAGGGCATGATCTGGGCGATTCACACCGGCGTGGCCGACGTGGCCCGCGTCGAACGCGAGCAATGGCGCTGGGGGGACTTGACGCTGAACGAACACCTCAACGACCTGGACTTTGAACTCTCGCCCCAGTCGTTTTTTCAGACCAACACCGCCGGCGCGCGCGTGCTGTACGAGAAAGTGGTCGAACTGGCCGACCTAGGCCCGCGCGACCGCGTTCTCGATGCCTACTGCGGCGCCGGCGCGATCGGCCTGCATTGCGCGCGCGCGGTCGAGCGAGTGGTCGGGGTTGATTCGGTTCGCGAATCCATTTGGAACGCCCGTGCCAATGCCCAACGCAATGGGATCGACAATACCGTGTTCCTGGCCGACGCGATGCCGGGCGCCCTCGCCCTGGCCCGCCGCGCCGCCGTCGGCGGATTCACGCGCGTCATCATCGATCCCCCGCGCGGCGGGATGGACAAGCGCTCACTCCAGGGTTTGATCAAGCTGCGCGCCCCACTGTTCATCTACGTCTCCTGCAACCCCGCGACCCTCGCGCGCGACCTGGCCACGCTGGCCGAAGCCGGTTACGTGATCGAGACCGTCCAACCCATCGACCTTTTCCCGCAAACTTATCACGTGGAGGCTATCGTGCGGTTGAGGTTGGATGCGGGTCTTGCTAATTTCACCGGGTAGGGTCTAAATGGTTTATTGAGAGGATCATGGGTGGACTGAAACAAATGGACGCGACCAAAGTCGGAAACTCGATGGCGAATAAGCTTCAGCTGGAAGACCGGGCCGCGCATGACTGGTATCGGTTCGTACTGTCTTTTCCGCCTCATCTTGTCCGTCAGTACCTGGATCGGTTTGCGATTGACCGTGAAATGCTCGTGTTGGACCCATTCTGTGGAACCGGGACAACACTGGTTGACTGCAAGAAGTTGGGAGTCCCAAGCGTGGGCATTGAAGCAAATCCGATGGCCCACTTCGCAAACACGGTGAAAACTGATTGGTCGCCGAGTCCCGGGCAATTGGTAAAGAACTCGCTGCATGTTGTGGAATTAGCGGCCGATCTACTTGAAAAGTCGGGCATTCAGGACATGCAGTTCTTTACCCATCAAGATCATTCGATCAATGGACGACGCACACTGCGTCCGGAACAGGCGCAACTAATCCTTAAGGATTCGATCAGCCCACTTCCCTTGCATAAGGCGCTGGTGCTCCTGGCTTGCCTCCAGAATTGCGGGTGGCTTGGACTAATGAATCACCAGAGGCTCGCATTCGCCAAATCTCTGGTTGATGATGCAAGTAATCTGCACTTCGGGCCGGAGGTAGGGGTTGGTAAAATAGTCGATCCTGAAAAAGCCCTGCTCAAGCAGCCCAGCCGATCAGAGCTGAACTCGGGTGAACCAGAGGCATCCGTTTTCGACTCGTGATTTGCGCCAGACGCAGCAAAAGATAATGAAAAACCGCC
>Ga0310121_10004112_pt1 | contig 12997 bp, 10 predicted proteins | sample CB27_Tmax_986_MG_FD_203504 | JGI IMG/M metagenome (GOLD analysis project Ga0310121, IMG submission 203504) | Marine microbial communities from Western Arctic Ocean, Canada - CB27_Tmax_986 | ecosystem: Environmental > Aquatic > Marine > Oceanic | place: Canada: Western Arctic Ocean | collected... | reverse complement strand
TTCTTCTCTATCAATTGCAGCTTGATCGAGATCTGCAGCCTCCTCTTCAGTCAAAAACTCTCTGTCCCCGTATTGCTCAGGACGTTGCATGGGAGTAATCGTTCGATAATCCCAGACACCCATCAGGTCAGGTGCTCCCCATGGTGTCATCGGAACCTCAGTCTGAGCCTCGCTGGACACCGCAGTTCCCAGTAACGCAACACCGGCTATAACCACCATTTGATAGCGCATCGAATCTCCCCCCCAGCACAAAATCGATTCGGTGCAGTCTACCTTGGGCTCGCCGCGAACGTGCAGGAAATTCGCGAAGATTAAAGACTCCACCGAATCGTTCAGCACGACAATGTTTTACCGGCACGACGTCGTCTCTCTCTAGGTTCTACAGCTCGCGCTGAGCGCAGCTGATCTCTTCTTGACACCGCCGGCATTGGACGGAACCCATAGGCCTTCGTATCATGGCCTGTGGCAATGAGAGTGTGGGGATTCATTAGCGTCATTCTTCTGACGGGAATGCACGCATTAGCAGCCCAGGGTGAGGACTCCTATCAATCCAGGTGTACGTTGTGCCATGGCGCGGATGCCGCCGGGACCGACCGCGCTCGGTCCATTCTTCTTACGCTGTATCGAACTAATCGTGACCAACTTTCAACAATCATCACTGAAGGCGTTCCCTCGAAAGGCATGCCCGCCTTCAATATCCCAGGCGAGGAACTGGACGCACTGATTACTCACCTTAAAAATATGGCTGACGCGGCGGCACCCGCTGCTCGTGACCCACGTGCACCCACCCTACGAGCCGGTTCTCTTCAGCTTCTCAATGGTGAAACTATTAACGGTACCGTGCTGAACGAAAGTGGTTTCGACGCACAACTACGAACCGCTGACGGCAATATCCACCTTCTTAAAAAAGAGGGCGATACGTTTGTTCAGCCACAATTGGAACCATACGTCGACTGGAATTCGTACAACGGAAGTGATTCCTCAAATCGACACAGCACGCTCTCCCAAATCAATCAAAACAACGTTGATCAGCTGGCGGCGCAGTGGTTTTTCCCGATCCCAGATTTACCAATGATCGAAGGAACACCCGTCGTTCTCGCTGGCGTGATGTACGTCACCGGGCCAAATCAGGTGTATGCCCTTGACGCGGTCACCGGACGTGAACTCTGGCGTTATGCGCAACCACGGACTCCCGGATTGGTCGGTGACCCTGCCATCGGCCTGAATCGAGGTGTGGCAGTACGAGGAAATCTTCTGTTTACAGTCACCGACCATGCACATGTCATCGCACTCGACCGGTCGACGGGCAGATTGGTGTGGGATACAGAGATGGCTGACTACTACGACCACTATGGGGCTGTGGCAGCACCCTTGGTCGTCAATGATCTTGTCATTGCAGGCGTTAGCGCTGGAGATACAGGGCTTCGCGGATTTCTTGACGCCTATCATGCAGATACGGGCGAACGCGCGTGGCGATTCTGGACCATTCCCGCACCCGGCGAACCGGGGTCGGAAACCTGGGGTGACCCAGAAGTGCTCCGACGAGGATGCGGTGCAACCTGGCTCACGGGAAGCTATGACTCCGATCTTGACCTGCTCTACTGGCCGACAGGAAACCCCTGTCCCGATTTAAACGGCGACCGGCGTCCCGGGGATAACCTGTACACCAATTCCGTCCTCGCACTTCGTCCAAAGACGGGCGAACTCGAGTGGTATTTTCAATTCACGCCACACGACACACACGACTGGGATGCACAGGAACCCCTTCTATTAATCGACGAGGAATTTCAGGGTCGCCCACGTAAACTCCTTATTCAGGGGAATAGAAACGGTTTCTTCTACGTATTGGACCGAACTAACGGGCAGTTTCTCCTTGGAGAGCCATTCGTCCATCAAACATGGGCAGACGGAATGGATGACTCTGGACGACCCATTGTCCGACCAAACACAAACCCAACGGAGGAAGGCACCGACGTCTGTCCGGCCATTCGGGGTGCGACCAACTGGTGGGCAACGAGTTATCACCCTGGCACCAAACTGTTCTATCTCCTTGCCCATGAATCGTGCATGACGTACACGAAAAATAACCGCGAGTGGGAGCGAGGCCGAAGTTGGTTAGGTGGGACTGCCAGACTCACCGAGAACTCAATGAACCAAAAGTTTATTCGTGCGATTGACATCCAAACAGGTGCGATCGCGTGGAGCTATCCGCAAACGGGAAAAGCCCAGACTTATTCCGGCGTGCTCTCAACAGATGGAGACCTGGTCTTTTTTGGAGAAGACAGTGGGGCATTTGCAGCACTGGACGCAGAAACGGGCGAACCTCTCTGGCACTTCCAAGCGAATCAGGACTGGAAGGCCTCACCAATGACTTACATGGTCGGCGGTCGCCAGTATGTAACGATCGCATCCGGTCTTGGCTTCTGGACTTTTAGCCTACCTGAATGACCGAGGTCAGGCCCGGTCACACACAATGACACTACCAATCGTCGAGAATCCTCGGACCTATAGCCAACTGAACGCTGCGACGCACCCTAGGTGTACGTTAACCACCCAGAGCGGTGCGCGGCATCGGACTCGCTTAACTCAAACCCAACTGAGACAACATCGTGTTCAAGTCAAAATATTGTCGGCTCAACGCAACCGTGCCATCCCGAACGACAATTACCGAAATCGCCCGCATGCTAAAGCTTTTACCGGTGGCCTCGACGATACCATCCGGCGTGACGAGCGGCCCAGTATGAGTTCCCGTCCATGTTTTTTCCAAGACGACCCTGTTGCCACTAGCCTGCGCGTCGTGAAAGGTCGCTTTTGAATCCGGAAACCCAGCCCCCCACGCTTTCCAGATCTCAAGAACATCCGAGATTCCCTCAGCCCTGCGGTGCGTGGCCACTTCTTCGTACACAAAATCGGCTGTATGTACTTCCTCGGCTTTCGCCCAGTCTTTTTCGTTGTAGGAAATAATCGATTGCTTTGCGGCTTCAATTAATTCTTCTGACATCGTATTCCTCACTCTTTCTTCATGAATAACGCCCTCGCCCTACTTCCAGAAAGACGTGGATTATCGGCTGGACACTAGCACCCACGTGCACCCTAATCGAACTCTATCTGCTCAAGAAAATATATATCTTTGAAATAAATAAATTGTGACAGGGGCATCCGGTCGGGTTACAGCACTAACCGTAGCCTAAAAGACTCTTAGCGGAGGCGCGCTGACTGGCAGCATCCCCAACGAAATCGCGTGACGTCTAAGTACGTCTAACGCGGCACGACCTTTGACGCCGAGGTCAACAGTCCAGTCGTTTACATACAGATCAACATGTTTCAACATCACATCGTCGGTGAGTTCTTCTGCGTATTGACGCATGGTTTCCACCGTCTCATCACGATGTGCCAAGGCGTATACAACAGACTCTTCCAGAACGGCTTTTACGCTTTCAATACGCTCAGACCCAAGACGATGACGCGCGACAATCCCGCCAAGAGGCAGTGGCGTGGACGTCTCCTTCTCCCAACTCTCACCGAGATCTTCGAGTAAAAACAGACCCTGGTCACGCCACGTAAATCGCCCTTCGTGAATGCACACGCCAAAATCGGCTGTTCCCCCTTTGAGCGCCGGCATGATCTCAGAAAAAACTCTGTACTCGACATCGCCTTCTCCAGGATGAAATAGGCGGTACAGCAGCGTTGCCGTTGTCTTTTCACCGGGACACAAGACAAGCGCCTGTGCTCTGTCAGAAGCTAGCATCCAATTACGCGGATGTGTATTCGGGCGGGCAGCGAGCAATAAAGGACCAACGCCGAAACCAAGAGCCGAACCAACGGAAAGCACACCTACCTCAGCCCCCAAAGACAGCGCCGCGTAAAAACTTACCTTTGCGACATCGAAATCACCACGCAGTAACCGTTGATTCAGTTCATCGACGTCCAAGAGTTCAATCCGGAATTCCAATCCACGGAGGTCTATCTTTTTTTTGAGAATCGCGTGAAACGCAAATGTGTCATTCGGGCAGGTAGAAATACCCAGATGAATAGGCGTCATGCAGGATTATCATCCCACGACGAACGAACGATGGCTTCCTCTGATACCGACCATGCAGCCGCCAACGCTTCTCGTATCTGCCAGTTCGCGCTCAGACGGTCACCCACAACATTGGAAACTCCTCGCACAATGACTAGTGGCACATTGTCTAGTCGACACGCCAGCGCAACAGCATACCCTTCCATATCTTCCGCCACCACACCTGGGTAGCGTTGCAACCGTTGTCGCGCGTCCTGCGTTGAAGCTGATGCCGCACTAACGGTCAGAAGCGAACCAACGCCAGACTGAATAGGTACTGTCAGCATGAGTTCGTCACCAATCCCATCCTCTGGACCGGCTCCCGCCCACTGCTGAAAACCGAGTTCTTCGGCCGGCACAAACGACTCGTCCGAACCCACACCAATTCCATGCATGCGCACACGTGAGAAAAACGCGGCGCCTCCTACCGGTAAAACCGTAGAATCAAACGTCCCAGCAATACCAATCAGTAACACCCTGTCCGGCTTATGAACGGCGATTTGAGAGGCTGTTCGCGCTGCGGCCGCCACTGGACCAAAACCGCACAACTCGCAGGCACCGTAGGAATTGAATCGAGGCTGACTTGCAAGGTGCTGCCGCTCGATTTCGGTCGGCACTAGCAAGAGTGTTTTTGGAATAATCCTTCTGACTACGGCTGGGAGACTTTCGACTTCCCAATCTGTGCGGGTTTCAGTAGCTCCGGCTGTGGCTCCGGTTTCTCTTCATAGATATCACGAATCGCAGGTCGCTCACCGGCCGTCGACAGGCCGTCAGCCATCATCACCCGAGTCACCGCTTCCGTGGTCGGACGCGATAACTTAAATCCGCCCCCACGATAGCCTTCAGCAATAAACAGTGGCGTCAGTCCGCGTTCATTCTTCTCTTTCCAAATCGTAGAATCTGCGGCATGTCTCGCGAGCAATTCAACAACGGTCGGGAAATTCCCATACGCGGCACCATGCATCGGGGTATCCCCATTCTCGTCAATAGCATCAATGTCCGCGCCGAGATCTAACAACAACTCAACGGCTTCATACGCTTCCGGTTCTGTCCCCGCTTCTTCAAGCGGCGCCGTCGTACCAAGACCCGCCGCCGCCATGAGTGGCGTTGTAAATTCAATGTTCGGCATGAACGGGTCAGCGCCTAATTCCACCAACAATCGCATAAACGCTACATCGGCTCGATCCGCTGCCATCAGAAATGCCGTGGCGCCTTCATTACTCAATCGCGATGCCGTCTGTGGTGGTCTACCCTTCGGCTGTTCCAATCTCAAGTTCACGTCAGCACCACGTTCGACCATCCCTCTCACAAACTCCAAGCTGGTCACGTTCCCGGAGCCAACGGGGGAGGGGTTCCCGGTATCACTTGCATCCGGCTTACGCGTCCAACTCACACTATGGATCGGACTAAAACCGGTTCGCTGATCATTTAGATCGGCACCAGCGTCAACGAGTGACAATCCCAGTTCAAAATGCCCATTTCGAACTGCAAGTAGCAATGGACTCATCCCATCATTGACGGGTCGCGCAGAGCGCGTATCACACCACGCACACACCGCATCCTTGTCACGCTCCAAAAGAGCGTTCACATCAGTGCCAGCCTGTAGCAACCGCTGAACCACCTCGATGCGCCCCTCACGGACCGCAAAAAACATCGACGTAAAACCGGAATACAACTTCGCGTGCACATCCGCACCAGCATCGAGAAGCGCATCGACCACTAATGCATGCCCTTCTGCTGCCGCCCACATCAACGCCGTTTGATTCCGGTGTTCTGTCGCGTTCGGGTCCGCACCATGCCGAAGTAAGGACTCGACAACATCAAGGCTCCCGGCATATGACGCGGTCATCAAGACCGACTCACCACCGCTCAATACGGTGTTGGCGTCGGCGCCAGATTCAAGCAAGAGGTCAACAAGGAAGCCATTGCCATTCGTCGACGCAAGCGAAATAGGAGCCACTCCATATCGGTTCTCTAACCGCACATCGGCACCGGCATTAACTAACAGCTTCGCCGTCTGGAAATCATCGTGATACACCGCCCAATGCAACGCTGTCATTCCGTCAACCTGCGCCGCATTGACATCGACTCCCGTCTTCAGCAGCGTCTCTATTACCGCGGCCTCTCGATTCTCTGCTGCATCGGCAACCAGGGCCTCTCCTGCTGCCGCAGCAGTCCCAACGCGAGTCGCCAGCGCAACAAACACGATCACCTGAACGCAGACTCCTACAGTGCGCAGCATGCCCATCGCTCCTACCTCCTGCTTAGACGGTAACTTCATCAAATAAATTCTCAACTTTCGCATTACTATCACCAAACGAATCAAGATGCACACCGACACGATCGAGAAGTGTCATATGCAAATTCGCTAAAGGTGTCTGGTCCGCGTATCGAATATGTTGGCCACCCTTCATGCCACAGCCAGCTCCCCCAACAACAAGGATCGGAAGGTTCTCATGGTCATGAATACTTGGGTTCCCAATGCCACTGCCGTACAAGTAGACAGTGTGGTCAAGCAGCGACCCGTCACCGTCCGGTGTGGCTGCTAATTTCTGAAGAAATTCAGAGAAGAACGACACATGATACGTGTTGATCTTGGCGATTTTCTCTAATTTCCCAGGATCGTTTCCATGGTGACTCGTCGGGTGGTGCGGATCAGGTACTCCAATTTCAGGATACGTCCGGTTGTTCAATTCACGAGTCAACTGAAAAGTAATAACCCTCGTCAAATCGCCCTGCAGCGCAAGCGCTTGCAGATCGAACATCAAACGAGCATGGTCCGCGAATGAAACGGGTACACCCGTTGGGCGATCCATGTCAGGTTCAGGATTATTCATTGCACCGTGCTCTGCTCGCTGGATCTGGCGTTCCACTTCACGAATGCTATCGAGATACTGATCCACTCTGATGCGGTCTCCAGCCGTCAGTCGTGCCTTTAGTTGCTGGACATCCGCACTAAACGAATCCAGTAAGCTCGCCCTGTTCTGTAGCGCCGCCCGCCGCTCTTCAGGCGTCCCGCCCTCACCAAAAAGTCGCTCGAATACCATCCGGGGATGGGCTTCCGATGGCAACGGCGTTGTGGGAGATGACCACGACAAACTGTTCTGGTAGACACAGGCATAACCGTTATTACACACACCCGCAAGAGGATCCACGTCCATGCATAATTCCAGAGACGGCAACTGCGTGTCTTGGCCGATTTGTTTTGCAGCAAGTTGGTCAGCGGTCGTTCCGAGGTGATAATCAGAACTCTCTGTATGCTTGGCAAACGCCGCACTCAGAAAACCTGAATTCGACGTATCGTGCGTACCCGGATAGGACATTTCCAATTCAAGATTTGTAACGACCGTCAACTGGTCACGAACCGGTTCTAGCGGGCTCAAGCTGGGGGACAACTGTCTCAAGACCCCCTCCCCTTCAGGAATCCATTTGTCGTGATGACACCCCATCGGGACAAAGACGTATCCCAATCGTGGCACCGGTTTCGCTGCTGTCTTCGCAAGTGCCGTTGCTGCTGGAATCATGGCGTCCAGTAAAGGCAATGCCAGGGTTGCCTGCAAGCCACGCAAGAACGTACGTCTTGGTAACGCCTTCTTTGTGATGATCATGTTGAGTTCCTCATCTGAAACGGTACGCTGTTTACAATCCCTAGAATAACTGACGAAAACCGATATCCCTCAGATTCCACATCGCGAACGATCTTGCGAATCGCCGGCGCATCATAAAATTCGACGCCGCGACCAAGCGCAAAAGTCAGCAATTTCTCGGCCAATGTTCCGGTGAAAAGATCCGGACGACTCAGCAGGCCATCCTCCAATCCAGAGACACCCACAAAGTCCCCGACTCCCGGGAGTCCGCCCGACGCATCCATCAGACCGTTATCTCCTTCATGCTCACGCCAACGACCAATCGCATCAAAATTCTCAAGCGCAAATCCAACAGGATCGATCGTGCGATGACAACTTGCGCACACCGCATTTGTACGATGCGCGGCTAAGCGTTCTCGCATCGGCAGATTAGCTGCGACCGCATTTTCTTCAAGAGACGGAACATTCGGTAAAGGCGGCGGTGGCGGCGCACCAAAAATGTTATCGAGTACCCAGACACCGCGAATGACAGGTGATGTCCTCGTCGCGTACGACGTTACCGACAAAATACTCCCGTGACGAAGGAGTCCCCCACGTTTACTGACAGGATCGAGGGACACTCGCCGAAACCGGCTACCGTAAATATTCGGAATCCCGTAATGCTTTGCAAGGCGCTCATTTAAGAACGTGTAGTCCGAACTCAACAAATCAACCACACTCCGGTCTTCCCGGAGCACACTATCAAAAAACATCTCTGTTTCTTTACGAAACGCCTGCCGTAAATTGTCGTCGAAGTCCGGATAGAGTCTCGCGTTCGGTGTAACGGCTTCAAGGTTTCGAAGACGGAGCCACTGCCCCGCAAAGTTACTTGCCAGATTAAAAGATCGCGAGTCGGCAAGCATCCGCCGAGTCTGGCGCTCGAGTTCATCCGGCTCACTCAATACTCCACTAATCGCTGCATCAAGCAATTCGTCGTCCGGAATACTGCTCCACAAAAAAAACGACAGCCGTGACGCCAGTTCAAGGTCGCTAATGCGGTAAACGCCGCCATCTGCCACTTCTTCTGGGTCGGATTCCACACGAAACAGAAAACTGGGATTCATGAGTAATGCGCTTAACGCCTTTCCGATACCGACGTCAAAATCCCCCTCTGCCCTTCCCTCGCGGAAAAACTCCATCGGACCGTTCAACTCATCCGTAGAGACCGGTCGGCGGTACGCCCGGCGCATCACGGTCATAAGAATCTGCTCGGCGCAGTTCTCTTCGATCGATTGACTCAGCTGTGTCGGTTCGCACACAAACAAACGCCGTCGGCTGGGCGTGTCCGTAGCGCCCGTCGCGTTATACGGCCCGGTAATGGACATCTCGTACACCGCCGGTGTCTGGCGTGGGTGTCGAGTCTCATTAAAGTGTGACTGCAGTGGTTGGCGCTCTGTTTCAAGGAGCGAGGCCGCACGCTTAAAGAACGTTACGCCGACATCATGTGGGCCAGCCGTCACTTCAATCCGTGCCTTCAGATGCTCATCCACCCGGGCATGGTCATCTCCCTCAGGTGGCTTCTCAATCGTGAACAACTCAACACGTTCTCGGTCTATAAGTAACTCCAGCGTGTGGTCCTCTGGTTGTCTCAATCCCCCTACAAAACCACCGCGGTTCCGCGCCAAGCGAATTTGGATATCGTACTCGCCGTCTTGAGCAAACGTATACGAAACGACGACCCCACCACGTGTACCTATGGGAAGTCCTTCCATGTGGTCTTCCTGAGTCATATCGGCAGGCACACGAATGACATCACCCTGTACTGACGTCAATGTAGTGCCAACCGCCAACCGACTAACCCGCTGAGCAGCGGATATGTACCGATCCAGTAGCGCCGGAGAAAGGTCCCCGACATTAACATTATCGAAACCATGCCCCGCTTCATCTGGAGGCAACAGCGTTGCACCGTCGATGTCTAAGGCCAGCAGATCACGAATGGCATTCTGATATTCAGTCCGGTTAAGACGACGGAGCGATTCTGTTCGACCGGCAAATGGTTGCATTTCCGCGGCCGCATCTAAATTGGATTCCAACCATGTTCGCAACGCCAAGCTATCTTCGATAGGCGGAGGGGTCCGGTTCGGGGGCGGCATCGTACCCGTTCGCAACTTCCGTACGACCTTTTCCCATACCTCCGCGTGCTCAAGCGGGTTCCCGACATCGATGTCTTCCAGACTTAAACCAGCGGTTTCCAGCCTGTCGCTATGGCAAGTAACACAGTACCGATCAAGCAACTGGCGATGGGGAGCGGCGTCCTCTTGCGCAACAACGTGAGCAGATACACACGTCGCCAAAAGCAATGGAAGCGCTGTCTTCACTGTCTGTATTCTGGACATTGCTACATTCTTGTCACGTGCAAATCAGAACACGTACCACCCGGTACTATGAGCCTAGTCGTACCGGCAAAGCAAGTCAAGAATAAAACGGGCTAACCCTATAGAAAGTAAAGAGTTAGAACACTCCCACCTCTATCTCAAGCACTACTATAATTCCGTTACATTTTTGGAGCACCATGACCGAATTCATTCAAGCCGTACGCTGTCACCGCTACGCCGGGCTCGATAAGATGGGAAAACCCATTTCCACACCGGACCCGTTGAGCGAAGTTTTGAGGTTGGAGGAAATCCCTGCCCCATCATGCAGCGACGGTCAGGTGCTTATCGACACCTACTACGCCGGCATCCAATACCCGGATACGCTTCAGGCCCAAGGCCTATACCAGATGAAACCAGAACTTCCGTATATCCCAGGAATGGACGTAACCGGAACCGTTAAATCGGTAGGAGCTGGTGTAGAACACGTCAACGTTGGGGACCGGGTCATTGCACAAATGTCGATCGGTGGGCTCTCTTCGGTGGTCAGTGTTGGCGCTTCGAACGTCTGGAAGGCACCACCCCGTATCCCTCTAGCGAAGTGCGCCAACCTCGGCCGGAATTTCTTTCCGGCCTATCACTCTCTCAAAACGCTAGGACATATTACTGCCGGTGACCTAGTCCTCGTCGATGGGGCGTCGGGTGGCGTGGGTATGGCCGCAATCGAATTAGCGAAAGCCATGGGCGCACAGGTAATTGCTGGCGTGAGTGTTCCAGAAAAAACGTCGTTACCTGAAGCGGCCGGTGCAGACCGTGTCTTTTGTTACGGCCGTGACCGCGATACCTATCGGAAGTTTAAAACTGACATTAAGCAGGCTTCAACTGAACTAGGCCACCCAGAAGGAGTCGATTGCGTCCTCGATATGGTGCAAGGCGACCTCTTTGAGGCAGCGCTGGTCTCAGCCATCCGACCGTTAGGCATAATTTGCCTAGTCGGCTTTACGGCCGGCCAAAAGCCGATCCGTCCGGGAATCCTTCTAATTAAACAAGCAACCGTTATTGGCAGTATCTGGGCTGGATGGGCAACCAAACACCCGACCGAGCATCAAAACAATGTTGCAGAAATTATCGCGTTCCTTGAAAGTGGCTTAATCTCGCCGCGTGTAGACCGCGTATTTCCGATACAGGGTTACATCGAAGCCTTTGAACTCTTTGAACACAACCGCGGCCGCGGCAATACAGTCGTATGTTTTAGGGAAGAGTAAGACGGACCTTTTGATCAATCTGCTTCTCATGTACCTTGATCATTGAACTTTTGGATTCGTCTCCAAATCCCATATCGATCGCTGCCTGGTACGTCGATACCATCGCTGTAACCACCGGTAACTGAGCCTCACACTCAGCTGCCGCTTCCTGGACATTGACAATGTCTTTGTACGCCGCCCGCAACGAAAAATCGCCCTCAAATTGCCCTTCAAGTATCTTCGGGACAAAATATTCGCCCGCGAAACTTCGTGCGCTACCAGTCGTTAAGACATTGGCCAGTGTCTGTGGCGCAAGACCCGCCTTAACCGCCAGAGGCATGACTTCAGCAAGCGCAGCAATGTTGATGTCATAAATGATGTTATTGACAGCCTTCATGAGCTGTCCCTGCCCGACAACACCACAATGAACAACAAACTCTCCCATGATATCGAGATACGGCTTGACTTCCGTAAATCGCTCAGCCTGCCCACCAAACATCATCGTGAGCGTGCCGTTCTCGGCACGGAGCGGTAAGCCAGACACCGGACAATCGCTGTAAGACAACCCTACTTCTTCCGCGCGCTTCGCTAATCGAACCGCCGCGCCACGATTCATCGTCGTCGTATCAACGACTATGGGACAGCGGCCACCGGCAGCCACACCACGGTCACCAAACAGCACCGCCTCTGATTCCTTATCTGTGGGTACACACAAGAACAGCACATCTACCAGTTCGGCAAGTCCAGCAGCATCACTGGCGATCTTCGCACCATGTTCCATCAATAGCGCCGGCGGTCGCTGGTCCACGTCCCATACCACGAGTGAAACTCCGGCCTGCGCCAAGTTCCTCGCCATACCGAACCCCATATGACCAAGTCCAATAAATCCTACTGACCGATCTGTCATCTGTTTCCCCAAATAGTAAACGGCTAACAACCCGATTGTTAAGGCCGTATCAATGGCCACATAGAACTAGTTCATCGCAAGCAATTCTCGTAGCGCTTTGTCGATGAACTCATCATCTTGCGGTGAGCCCAGACCAGGATAACCAGCCCCATGGCCATAGATAGACGGAATAACTCGTAATTCCGCGTTAGGCATCATCGATACCTCAATCTCATTGTCCTCAGGAGGAAAATACAGGTCTGTCTGCGATGGCATAACAATCGCCGGGCACCTAATTGCACCCAAAGCTGCCGCCCAATCGCCGGCAAACTTTGTGTGCTTACTGACGTCTGCCTCCTGCCACGTAGCCAACATTGCCAGAAGATTATTTGCATCATGCCTACTAAAAATACCGTGAAAAAATCCAAGAAGTCCGACATAGATTCAAAGTTTTGACCTGCTAACTTCAGATGAATTCCTTCTCTGTAGCCCGTCTGTGACAGCGCCCATGATGCATACACGGTAGTAAATGCTCGAAGGCCAGCTTCTGGCGGTTCGTCATAGTCACCATTCGCCCAGTTCTCATCTGCCGTCAGGGCACGCTTCACCCCTTCAAGAAACAACCAGTTGTGAGTCGATGTCTTCGACGAACCGCATATTGGCGCAATGGATCTAACCATGTCTGGAAAGAGCGCACCCCAATGAAAGGCTTGCTGCGCACTCATCGAATAGCCAACCACCAATTTCAACTCGCTGAGTTCGAACTGTTCACTGCATAAGCGCTGTTGAGCAATAACGTTGTCATATGGGGTAACCAAAGGAAAACGGCTGCAGTCATGAGGAGCCGGCGTGTTGCTTGGCGAAGATGA
>Ga0310121_10004111_pt1 | contig 12998 bp, 14 predicted proteins | sample CB27_Tmax_986_MG_FD_203504 | JGI IMG/M metagenome (GOLD analysis project Ga0310121, IMG submission 203504) | Marine microbial communities from Western Arctic Ocean, Canada - CB27_Tmax_986 | ecosystem: Environmental > Aquatic > Marine > Oceanic | place: Canada: Western Arctic Ocean | collected... | reverse complement strand
CGGCGTAGATTGACGGGTCTGCCCGCCGCCATGGAATCGTCCATATTCAAGTCGGGCGCGGTGACCGCAGGACCGGCCATACTCGACTACCAGTCCACCGAGCGAATGCCCCAACGCATCGGCAACCGCGACCCTTTCGCGGCCCCTCACGGCGTCTACCCATGCCAGGGCGAGGACCGCTGGTGCGCCATCGCGGTACAGACCGAAGAGCAGTGGGCCGCCTTTTGCCGCGCGATTGGAGGTCCAGATTGGTGCCGCGATGATGCCTTCGCGTCTTTGGAATCCCGCCTGGCCAACCAGGGCCGGCTGGACGGGCTTGTCGGAGAGTGGACCGCCAACCACACAGTCGAGGACGTGATGACCCTGCTACAGAAAGCCGGCGTCCCTGCCAGCCTGGTGTCCCAGGGCAAGGACTTGTATGAAAGCGCCCACCTGAAGGCGCGGGAGTTCTACCAGCCCACGCCCTTCTATCTGGCGGACCGTGACAAGCCCGCCTACGAGTGGGAGAGTGGCGACAGCATAGCCGCCGCCAACCCGCCCAAGCTGTCCGAGTCACCCATGGAATTCGGGCACTATAGCAACATCGGAGAGGACAACGACTACGTTTTCAAAGAACTCTTGGGCATGTCCCAAGCCGAAGTAGACCGCTTCACTGAGAACCAAGCCCTGTACTGATCCAAACCTAAGATAGCTGAAAGCTGTTGGCTGACAGCTACGTCACGAGGAATCATGGCCGACTACAGCAGCTACGAGAACCTGCTAATTGAGATCAAGGACGGTATCGCGCTCCTGACAATCAACCGTCCTGAGGTCTACAACGCCACCGACTTCAAACTGCACAACGAGCTTAGCCGCATCTGGCTGGACTTGGGCAAGGACGACGATGTCCGGGTCGCGGTGATCACCGGCGCGGGCACCGCGTTCTCCGCTGGGGGCGACTTCGACCTGATCGAGCAGTCCATCGGCAACGCCAAGATCATCGCCGGGACCATGGAAGAGGCCCGGGCCATCGTCCACAACATGATTAACCTGGACAAACCCGTGATCTCCGCCATTAACGGCGTTGCAGTGGGCGCTGGGTTGGCCGTGGCCCTGCTGGCCGACATCTCCATAGCTTCGGAGAAAGCCCGGTTCACCGACGGTCACGTGCGTTTGGGAGTGGCTGCCGGAGACCACGCAGCGGTGATCTGGCCCTTGCTCATTGGCATGGCCAAGGCCAAATACTACCTGCTCACCTGCGAGTTTCTTGACGGCAAAGAGGCTGAGCGAATAGGCCTGGTTAGCCAGGTGGTGCCCCATGAAGAGCTGATGGACAAGGCGATGGATGTGGCCCGCAGGTTGGCTTCCGGGTCGCAGCAAGCGATCCGTTTCACCAAACGTTCGTTGAACCAATGGCTGCGCCAGGCCGAGCACACCGCCTTCGATTATTCCTTGGCTCTTGAGATGTTGGGCTTCTTCGGCGAGGACGTCCAGGAGGGTCTGAATTCGGTGAGAGAGCGGCGCGATCCGAAATTTCCGTCAGCCCAATAACAACCCATCAGACGGACTGACGGACTCAAGAAGGCTCGGAATTACCGGCATTACGGCCGGATCAGCAGCACCGCCAAGACCACAATCGCCAACACTACGAGCAGATTCACCCTGGCAGTCAGCAACACTATCCGCCGCGCAAGGCTTTGGGGCGGGGGCAGACCGGCGGCGCGGGCTTGGTCGAGGCGCTCCATGATCATGGGTCCGAGCCAGCAATCGTGGAGCAGGCTCAGGACCACGACGAATACGAACAACCCGCTCTTCGCCTGAAGCATGTGCATGAAGCGGCTGTCGTTGGTGAAGAACACGCCGGTGCGGATGCCCCAGTGCTCCCAGGCCAGGTAGGCGCCGGTCACCGCCAAGACGATCATTGAACCCAAGGCCACCGGCAAGAAGCGGTTCGCCGCGTCGCGTAGAATCTTTAAACCTGGCCCGGGCTGTCCGGAAGCCATGTCCTTTCTGGCCAAGGGAAGCATGACCATCACCAAGAACAGCATCCCGCCCAGCCAAGTTATGGCCGATATAACGTGGATGACAGACCGCTGCTTGGTACATGGCTACTGCGCCATGTAGCCGCCGTCGACTGGCATGTTATGTCCGGTTACGAACGAGGCAGCGTCGGACGACAGCCAGAGCACAGCTTCGGATATCTCCGCTGGTTCGCCCAGTCGCCCCACCGGGTGCCGGGCGGCTACCTCGTCCTCGAACCCGTCCACCGCGTCGAAGATCGGCTGGACCAGCGGGGTGCGAATATAGCCAGGGCATACAGCGTTGACCCGTAGTCCCTGGGACGCGTACTCCAAGGCCGCCGCTTTGGTCAGGCCGGTCACACCGTGTTTGGCTGCCACGTAGGCGATTGTGCCCCGAAGGCCCACCAGTCCGGCTATCGAGGCTGTGTTAACGATGGCCCCGCTGCCTTGTTTCAACATCTGGGGAATCTCGGCCTTCATGCACAGCCAAACGCCCTTCAGATTGATGGCAATCACCCTGTCCCAGTCCTCTTCCAAGTAGTCGGCGGTGAGGCGCCTATCTCTTCCGCCGGATATTCCGGCGTTGTTGAAGGCGCAATCCAGTCTGCCGAAGGCCTCGACCGCCCTCTCCACCATGGCTTGGGTGTCATCGGGTTTGGAAACGTCGGCATGGACCAATATGGCGTCGCCACCGGCCTCCTTGATCTGCTGAACCGTCTCTTCACCGCCCTCGACGTTCACGTCAGCCACCACCACTCTGGCTCCCTCCCGGGCGTAGGCCAACGAGGCGGCCCGGCCGATTCCAGAGCCGCCACCCGTTACCAGGGCTGTCTTACCATCCAAAATTCCGGCCATCGCATTTGCTCCTCACGGTGTCGAGATGTTGCCGGGATTATACCTGGGTCCCCAGGATTGGCAACCTTCCCCAGGCCCAGGCCAGCGTGTAAAATAGCGCAACACTCATTCGCGACTGGGAAGGGATTTATGAGAGACGTTGCTCCCAATATGCCGGACTACGAAACGGCCTACCTGAACGACCGGTTGGAAGTTCCCGAGTATTTCAACTTCGGATTCGACGTGGTGGACAGATGGGCCGATGACCGTACCAAGCTGGCCTTAATCTCGGTTGACCCTAGCGGAGAGAACGTACAGCACCATACCTTCTGGGACCTGAAGATCCTTTCCAACAAGTTCGCCAACGTTCTCCGGGACCGAGGCATCCAAAAAGGCGACCGGGTGTTCATCATGCTGCCCAGAATCCCCGAGTGGTACGTGGCCATGGTGGCTCTGATGAAGCTGGGAGCCTTGCCGATGCCCGGCACCACCCTGCTCACACCCAAGGACATCGAATACCGGATCAACACCGCCGAGGCCGTCATGGCCATCACCGACGACGAGGGCGCCGCCAAGGTGGATGAAGCGGCCGGCGGCTGCCAAACGCTAAAGCACCTTCTGACAATGAGCGGCGAGAAACGTGGGTGGCTATCTTACGGCCAAGAGATGGCCGCAGCGTCGCGGGTGCTGGAGAACGTCGAACGCACCCGCAGCGACGACCCGTTGCTCATCTACTTCACATCCGGAACCGTGGGATACCCAAAGATGGTGCTCCACACCCAGGCTTCCTGCGCCATCGGCCACGTTATATCCGCCAAATACTGGCATGACTTGAAAGAGACCGACTTGATGTGGACCCTGTCCGACACGGGATGGGCCAAGGCCGCCTACGGCAAGCTGTTCGGTCAATGGACCCTGGGAGCAGCGGTGATGCAGCACGACGCCAGGGGCCGCTTCGATGCCCCGCTAACCATGCGATTGCTGGAGAACCACGGCGTGACATCGTTCTGCGCTCCTCCCACCGCCTATCGCATGCTGGTGTTGGAGGACCTGAGCAAGTACAACCTGGACAATCTCCGCCACTGCACCGGGGCCGGTGAGCCGCTGAACCCCGAGGTCATGAAGCAGTGGGAGGACGGCACCGGCCTCGTGATCTACGATGGCTACGGTCAGACCGAAACGGTGCTATTGGTGGGCAACTTTCGCTGCAACGAGGTCCGGCCCGGCTCCATGGGCAAGCCCTCCCCCGGTTTCACCATCGCCGTGGTGGACGAGCAGGGCAACGAAGCGCCTACCGGAGAAGAGGGTCAGATAGCGGTCAAGATTAAGCCAGAGCGGCCCGTGGGGCTGTTCCAGGAATACTGGCGGGACAGCGAGGCTACGGAGCGGTCTTTCCTGGGCGACTGGTATCTCACGGGCGACAAGGCTTATAAAGATGAAGATGGCTATTACTGGTTCGTGGGCCGCGCTGACGACGTGATTATCTCCGCCGGTTACCGCATCGGCCCCTTCGAGGTGGAAAGCGCTCTGATCGAACACCCTGCCGTGGCTGAATCGGCCGTGGTGGCCAGTCCCGACCCGGTGCGTGGCGACATAGTCAAAGCCTTCGTGATTCTGGCGCCCGGCTACGTCCCATCCGACGAGTTGGTGGTGAGCCTGCAAGACCACGTCCGCAGCACCACTGCCCCATACAAGTACCCCAGGGCGGTGGAGTTCGTCACCGAGCTGCCCAAGACCGTCAGCGGCAAGATTCGCCGGGTGGAGTTGCGACAACAAGAGTTGGATAAGGGGGGAGGCTAATGCCCAGATTCAGCGAACAACTCAGGAACGAGGCCGGACCGATCTGGCGTCGTATCTTCGACCATCCCTTTCTCAAGGAGATAAAGGACGGAACGCTTCCGGAGGACACCTTCCGCTACTACTTGGCCCAGGACTATCTCTACCTGGAGGGATTCGGCCGGACGGTGGCCATGGCGTTGGCCAAAGCGCCCGACTCCCAGACCCTGCAAGACCTTGCCCAACGAGTTATGACTCCGGTGGAGCGTCCCCTGCATCATAAGCTGCTGGCCGAGGCCGGGCTCACCCTGGCCGATGCCCAGAACGCCGTTCGCTCTCCGGCCAACACCGCCTACGTGGACCACATGCTGCAAACGGCGTCGCTGCACGGCCTTGGCCCCACCGCCGCCGCCTTGCTGCCCTGTCCTTGGACGTACCACCTGCTGAAGGACGAAGTGGGGCAATCGGAGCATCCGCTGTACGGCCAATGGACTCGCTTCTATGTGGAAGGGTTCCTGGAGGGTAGCGTGGAGGCTTGGCGCGGCTTCGTCGACCAGATGGCCGCTGACGCCGGTTCCACCGAATTGGAGGCCATGCGCCAGGCGTTCATGACCAGCAGCCGCTACGAGTTCATGTTCTGGGAAGCGGCCTACAATCGCCAACAGTGGCCGGTGTAACAGTCAGATGCCAACGACACCCCAAGACGTTGTCAATATAGGACGCATATCAAACAGGCCGAACAGGCCAAAGAGAAAGCCATATGACCACCCAGAGGTACCCAATCTACCGGCCAATCCACAAGGCGATGCGCAACGTGCTATTCAGCGCGTCCCAAACGGTCCGCCTGTCCGACTTTGGCGACGATGCCGATGTCCAAGAGGCCCTGGAAGCGGTGGACCGGATGATCTCACTGCTCCACGAGCACCGAGAGAATGAGGACAAGTACGTCCACCCGCCCGCCGAGGCTAGGATTCCGGGCATCACGGCCAAGTTTGAGGAAGACCACGTAGAAGATATTTCCCTATCCAATGAGGTCCAGGGAATCGTCGGGCAAATCAGGAGCGCCAGCCGCGATGAACGTAAGGCCCTTGGTATCACGCTCCACGAACGCCTAAACGCCTACATAGGCATCTATCTCGGGCACCTGTACCGGGAGGAAACGGTGATGCAGCAGGCGATGTGGGACCACTTCACTGACGAGGAACTTTTGGCCATCGAGATGGAGATCGTGGCCAACGTTCCGCCACCGGTGATGGCGGATTTCCTCAAGGAATTCTGTTCCACCTACAGCTCCGATGAGATAGCGCCGATTCTCGGGAACATCAAAGCCAACGCTCCGCCCGAGTTCGCCCAGTTCGCGCTGCAAACGGCGGAGCAACACCTGCCACTGCGTTCATGGGAAAAGGTAAAAGCCAGACTAGGCTAATTTTCTTTTCTGAACCGATTGGCAGTTGCCAAACAGAGGCGGGCTCTGAGTTGAGCCCGCCTCTGTTTTTTAGAAGCACATACGGCCTGCCTATGCGGCTATTTGGTCTGTGGGCAACGAGGCCCCCAGGAATTTTTCTTCCATTCGGTCGAGAGATTCCCGGCACATGGAGAGTACCCTGGGGCGCGGCGTGTCATCCATCTTGGAGAAGCAGTGGTCCATCATCATGGGCATGGGGTCATGCATCATCCGTTCCATGTCTTCCGGCTTCATCGTATCGAAGAAACCTTCCATCATGTCCGGCATCATGTTGGCCATTTTATCCGGTCCCATTTTCCCCATCATCGGCATCATTGTGGCCATCATATCCGGCATCATGTTGGCCATTCCATCAGGCCCCATTTTCTCCATCATCATGGGCATCATTTCCTTCATCATGCCCGCCACGCCTTCCGGGCTCTTTCTGCCCATCCACCGCTTCATCATCGATTGTTCAAATCCCATAATCAACCTCCGGACTTTCCCTGGGGACCATCACGGTCCACTTGCAGCCTAATCGGCTGAGCCTGTGAATATTTAGGCAGGCTTGGGACACATACAATCTGCTATTGCCCCGGTATTTGGCTAACGCTTGTTGGGGCGAATCGACTCCACCGGCGATGGGCAAGTGTGGTAGGTGTAGTAGCGAACACCGGCGCATGGAACAAAATGGCACCAATGTACCAACTCTGCTTCCGAATGTTCGACAAGATCCTCTAATTCTTTGATGAGATGATCGGGGACCTCATGAACCTTAGTCTTGGGTTCTCTGACTAGCTCGGGTAACGTGGTTGTAAGCATTTCACCGCCTCCTTCCTTGGCTCGGCGGGCCGAAAATGAAATATTGACGTCGGTCCGCCGCCTAGGCGCTCTAAGTCACTGTCATTTTCTCCCAGGTCCAGCACTCGGCGGCAGGGCCATCCGGCCCGGCGAAATATGCCGAAAGGCCCCAACTTGTACCATGAGGTATACTTGGCGCCAGTCTAGGGATTCATCAATCCTCAGCAATTTCCACGCTAATGGAGGCCCACCATGCCAAAAGCACCGATCAATGGAATCGACCTTTATTACGAGTCCCACGGAGACGACTCGGCCCCGGCGATCATCTTCGCCCACGGGCGCGGCGGCAACCACATGAGTTGGTGGCAGCAGGTGGCGGCATTCTCCGCCGAATACCGCTGCATCACCTTCGACCACCGGGGTTGGGGAGCCTCCATCGCCGAGCAGGGCTCGCCTCTCCGAGAGAACTTCGTCGACGACCTGACCGCCCTTTTGGACCACCTGAAGATTGACAAGGCGTTTCTGGTGGCCCAGTCAATGGGCGGGTTTTGCTGCCTGGAATTCGCGATTGTCCACCCAAAGCGCACCCTGGGACTGGTCTTGGGCGACACCACCGGCGGTGTTGCGACTGATGGCGTCCTGACTGCCCTTAAGAACACCAGCCCACCGCCCGACGGCCCCAGCCGCTCTCTTTCGGCCAGTTTCATCAACGAGAACCCCGCCCTAACCTTTCTCTACCAGCAGATCGGCGGGCTGAATCCGCCCCGGGGCGAGGACGGTGTCATATCCGGCTTTCGACGCGAGGACGGCCCTCAGGCTGAGGCCTTCGCTGGCTGGCAGATACCCACTCTATTAATTGTCGGCAAAGAGGACGTCATCTTCCCGCCCGAGGTCATCGCCGAGGTGCAAAAGGTGATCCCCGGTTCCCGTATGGAAGTGGTCCCCGGAGCGGCCCACTCAGCCCACTTCGAACAGGCGGCGGTATTTAACTGGCTGCTGTCCGAGATGCTCGCCGGGGTGCGCTCCGGCAGCACTGCTGGGGCGGCTGCAGACTAAAACATCCCCCAATATAAAAAAAAGGGCCGCTCCAGTAACAAGTGAGCGGCCCTTTTTGATTCCCTCGTTGAATTTGCTGGTATCGGCTTTTACGGCGCGGAGGAGCCCGGCCCCCAATTGTTGGGGATATTGATCAAGGCAGACTCGAGGTTGCTAACGTCACTCTGGCCGCAGAAGTCCATGGCCCGGCCGACCTCTTCCCGGAGCAGTTCCAGAATGTTGTGGACGCCGTCTTCGCCCTGGGTCGCGAGACCCCAGAAAAGGGGCCGGCCGATGCCCACCGCTTTTACTCCAAGCGAAAGGGCCTTGATCACGTCGCTGCCGCGGCGGACGCCCGAGTCCAGATAGACCTCGCAGTTACCGTTAACCGCCTCGACTATCTCCGGCACCATCTCGATGGCGCCCATGGTCTGGTCCAACTGCCGTCCGCCGTGGGTGGAAACCAAGATGCCTTCGACACCGCTCTCCGCGGCAATCTTAGCGTCCTCGCCGACCCGGACTCCCTTTAGCACCAGTGGCAAAGAAGTCAGGCTGCGGAGCCATTCCAGGTCGTTCCAGGTGATTGGATCGGCCCGAGACACGTCCCAGCCGGGGGTCTCGTCGGTGCCGCTGATCTCGTTGCGGGCCAGGCCCAGGTCCCGGAAGTTGCCCAATTCCAGTTTGCGCTCGAACTGATTATGCAGGTCTCGCTCCTTGGGACTGGGCACTGGGGTGTCGATGGTCAGCACTATAGCCTTAAATCCTGCTTCCTCGGCCCGGTGCACGAGCATCTCGGTCAAGGCTTTGCCTCGGTGGTAGAGCTGGAACCATAGCGGTCCGGTGGCGGCTTCGGCCACTTCTTCCATGCTGCAGTTGGATGAGGTGCTGAGCATCATCAAGGTGTTTGACCTGCCCGCGGCTCTGGCGGTGGCCGCCTCGGCATCTGGATGGGCAATCCCATGACTGCCGGCGGGACAGACAAAGACCGGAAAGCTGAGGTCCTGCCCCAACATGGTGGTGGATATCTTACGTTCCTCGACACTGCGCATGAACCGGGGCCGCAGGGTCAACTGGTCGAAGGCGCTCCGGTTGCGTTTGGTTGTGAACTCATCCATGGCGCCGGCATCGATAAAGTCCCAGCTGTCGTGGGGCAAGGCGAGCTTGGCCCGTGCTTCATAGTCGTATAGATTGATCGGATCGTTAGCCATCGGGTCCTCCTAAATTATTCGGCTTGATACCCTCACCCGTACCAACCCATCGCATCATAAAAACAAATGCCGCAGTGAGGCCAAAATCGAACCTACTCTAACCCGAACCCGGTGCGGTGGCAAGAGGAAACCGATTTTTCAAAAAATCCAAAACCACTTTGTAACGCTTGGCGTTATTAGCGCAAGGCGTTACTATTAGGTCAACATGATTAGGTCATTCCGCGACGAGGAAGCCGAAAGCTTTTTTCGACGGGAACAGTCTCGCAGACTTCCCACGGATGTGCAACGGAGCGCACAGCGAAAGCTAGCTATCCTCCATGCGGCGAACTCGCTAGACGACCTTCGTTCTCCGCCCGGAAACTGTTTGGAGCAGCTTTCCGGAACGAGGGCCGGGCAGTACAGTATCCGCATCAACGACCAATGGCGGGTGTGCTTTCGCTGGGTGAACGGCTATGTTGATGATATGGAGATTACCGATTATCACTAAGAGGCAAACATGACCGCTGAGAAATTGCTGCCGGTCCATCCCGGCGAAATACTGTTGGAAGAATTCTTGAACCCACTGGCCATCAGCCAGTACCGGTTATCCAAGGACATCGGCGTCCATGCCCGGCGCATCAACCAGATAGTACACGGCAACCGGGCGGTTACGGCTGACACTGCTCTTCGGCTATCCCGGTATTTCGGCACTTCGGAGCGGTTTTGGATGAACCTCCAAATCCAATATGACCTGGAAGTTGAGAAGGACCGGCTGGGTGACCGCCTGGAAAGGGAAGTGAAGGAATTGGCGAAGCCGGATTGACGATTTACTTGGGCATCGAGTTCATGTGCCGGACGACGCACACGGTGCAGAGTGGGCAGGGATAAAAATGCCTCTCGAAATAGGATGGGGCTGAATAAATGAAAAGAGGGCGGATTTAGTTCGCCCTCTTTTACTAATTGTGCTAGCGACCGGAGGTATCCGCCGTACGCAGTACCGGCAGCGCTTACTCTTCTTGGCCGGCGGAGATGGGGATGACGCCGGGGAGCCACCACTTCTCCCAGCTTTCGTCAACCTTGTCCTGGAAGTGTTTGATGTCTTCCGGAGTGAAGTGGGCGAAGCGGCCCTGGCGCATCAGGTAATCTTCCACGGGCTTCCGCTTGCGAATTCCCTTGGCGATGGCCCGGCTGGGTCCGTTGAGCATGAGTTCGCCGTCGGTAATCTCATACTGGACCCACAGCCCGACCTCGATGGCCAGCATTCCCAACTCGTGGGAGTACTTGGGGTCGTAATCCCAACCTTTGGGGCAGGGGTCGATGCTGTGGATAAACGTGGGGCCGCCAATGGTCAGGGCGCGGCGAATCTTGTTGTTGAAATCCAACCCGTAGGAACCGCAGGCCGTGGCCACGTACCGGACATTGGGATGGCCGACGGCGAGCATGGGAGCCATGTTCTTCTTCCAACGGGTGTTCATGATCCGGGTCTCTTTGCCCGGAGGGCTAAACGTTGTATTGGCGCCCCAAGGAGTGCCGCCCGACGCCTGGATATCGGTGTTGGCGTAGGACTCGTTGTCGTAGCACAGGATCAGCAGGTTGTACTCGTCGTGCTGGAGAGCCCCCGAGATGGCGGAGAGCCCCATGTCCATACCACCGCCGTCGCCGCAGAAGGCGATGACGTTGATGGGTTCCTGTTGCATCTTGCCCTTGCGCATCATGGACGACAGGCCCGCGGCGGTGCCGGTGGCGGCAGAGCCAGAGGAACCCAACTGAGTGTGCATCCACGGCACAACCCACGGCGTGCTGTAATAGGTAGTGTTGGCCACGTACATGCAGCCAGTGCTGCCCAGTACGATGGTCCGAGGGCCAGCGGCTTTAATCATCAGCCGCATCACCAGAGCCGATTCGCAGCCCTGGCAGGTCCGGTGTCCGGAAGAGTACAACTCCTCCATCGGGATATTCTTAACTCCCTTTACTTGGGGAAGGTCTTGCACAGTAGTCATGCTGCTTACTCCCTTACCGCTACCCAGGTGGTAGTTTGTTCTATGTTACCAGTGTCGATGGCCTTCTGGCTTGTCTCAACCATCTCATTTATGTCGCGAACCATTACTTCCCGGCCGCCAAGCCCGGCGATGAAATTCAACATCAGGGGCCGCTCGCTCAGAGGATAAAGGGCCGAGCGTAGTTCGTGGAACAGCACTCCGCCGTAGGACGGTGAGCCGTAGGAATAGTCGCGGTCGATGACCGCCACGGCCTTGGCGCCGCCCAGAGCATTCTGAATCTCTTCAGTGGCGAAGGGCCTAAAGAACTTTACGCGCAGGAATCCGACCTTCTTGCCAGCCTCCCGCATGCGGCGGACCGCCACCCTGGTCGGCATTGCAAGCGTTCCCATCCCCACCAAGATAATCTCGGCGTCCTCGCACATATATTCTTCGATAAATGGGCTGGGATCGCCCCGGCCGAACTCCTCTTTGAACTCGTCATAGGCCTCCAGAATTACTCCGGAGGTCCGGCGCATGGCCTCGTCCGTCTGGCGGCGAATCTCCATCAGCCAGTCCTCGTTGACCTGAGGGGCGATGGTGATGGGGTTATCCGGGTGGAGTTGCAGCGTGCCCCGTTGGTAGTCGGGCAGGAATCGTTTCACCTGCTCTTGAGAAGGCACCTGCACGATTGCCTGGGAATGCGTCAGGAAGGACCCGTCGCAGCTTAGAGCAAAGGGCAACAGTACCCGGGGGTCTTCCGCCACCTTCCACGCTAGCAGTGCAGTGTCCAGCGCCTCTTGAGCAGTGGCTACCCAGTAGAGATGCCAGCCCAGATCGCGGACCGCCATCGCGTCGTTGTGCTCCACCCCGAAGGCGCCGGGGTCGTCCAGCGCGCGGTTGCCCACCATGGCGACCACGGGCATCCGAAGCCCAGCAGTGACAGTGATGGCCTCGAAGGCGTAGAACCAGCCGACGCCGCTGGAACCGGAAAAAGTCCTGGCTCCCACGGCCGACGCATGCTTCACAATCTCGAACTGGGAGTGCTCGCTCTCCGCGACGATGAAATCGCAGTCGAAAGCGCCGTCGGCCTTGAGACGGGCCACGTATTGCATCACCGTGTCGTAAGGCCGGATGGGGTAGGCGGTGATCACATCGACGTCGGCGAGAGCGCAGGCGATGCCCACGGCCTCACTGCCGCTGATCAACTCCTCTGTGGCCTCCTGAAAGAGCTTTGTCTGTACGGTGGCCATTAGACCTCCTCCGCCGCGGCGATGTCGTCGGTGTACCCGCCGACGTGGTGGAAACCGTGGGTCCTAGTTTCTGACTTTTGATTTTCCACCAAAACAGTCATCCACTTGTTGTAGCCGTCTTTGTCGGCAGTCCAAGCGTCCCACTGGCTGTCGTTGCCGTTGAACTCGCCCTCCCCGACCATGGTTACGCAGTCGGGCACGGGGCAAACGGCTTCGCAGACTCCGCAGCCGCAGCATGCTTCCATATTGGCGTCATAGAGACCGTCGGGGGTCACATCGAAACAGGTGTCGGGGCATTGGAGCCAGCAAAGGGTGCACTTGATGCAGGTGTCAAAATTAATCACCGGCCGCATCGAGCGGGTGCTCCATTTCTTGAAGACTTCGTTCCGGCCTGGCGTGTAGCCTTCTTCGCCGCCTCTAAATCCGGTCCCCGCTGCGATGCCTCGAATCACGAGGCCTTCTTCCATGGTCTTCCAGCCAGGCAGGTCGAAGCTGAAGGGGGTCTCGGTGTTGCCCTCGCCGGGTTCCACGGTCCGGGTACCGGTCCGATCGTGGGCCCGCTGAACGGAGGCGACTTTGGTGTCGCTGCCGGTCTGTTCCTTGATGCTCTCCAGCATGGCCCCCAGACTGACCATCTCAGGGCAGACTTTGCATAGCGCACCCAAGGCCCGCATGTCGGTGTGGTCGTCTTT
>Ga0310121_10004110_pt1 | contig 12998 bp, 10 predicted proteins | sample CB27_Tmax_986_MG_FD_203504 | JGI IMG/M metagenome (GOLD analysis project Ga0310121, IMG submission 203504) | Marine microbial communities from Western Arctic Ocean, Canada - CB27_Tmax_986 | ecosystem: Environmental > Aquatic > Marine > Oceanic | place: Canada: Western Arctic Ocean | collected... | reverse complement strand
ACGTGAAGTGCCACAACAATACCTACTAGCGCAGGTGCCCTCATCTTTTCCTTCTCCTTTTGCTCCATTGGTTCAAAGAATATACTACAGAACCTTGATCGGATGTCTATCGGTTTCGTTCACTCTTTGCCTGCCAAAGCATTTCCCCGTCTCCATGTGTCAATAAGTTTTCGAAAGTGCCGTCCGCGCGCCGAATAACTTTCGAACTGGTCAAAGCTGGTGCACCCCGGAGAGAGCAGCACGATATCTCCCGGACAAGCGTCCTGGACAGCAGCAGCAAACGCCTCCTCCAGTGAATCGTGTACGGTAACGGGCACGGATCCCCGCCAGGCATCCGCAAGACGACGGCCGTCGCGCCCGATCACGAACGCGAATTCGGCCTTTTCAGCAAGCCGGTCCGAGAGAATTGTCAACTCCGATTCCTTGGAGATCCCGCCGGCAATGAGCCGCACCGGCGTCCCGCAACGATCGAGAGCCGCCGCGGTGGCGCTAAGGGATGTCGATTTGGAATCATTGATGAAAGTTACACCCTCCCAGACACCTACGGTTTCCATCCGGTGTGGCAGAAATTGAAATGTGGGCAATGCATCCACCGCACTCGACGCCCCGACGCCGGCGGCGCCGACGGCTGCAACGGCCGCCGCGACAGTGTGGCCCATGATAGGATTGTCGAATCGGGAATCAGGAATTCTAGCCACGCATTTACCGGAGTCCCAGACGTGACATTCACTGCAATTCCACCTCGCACCCCGATCCGTACCGAAACTTTCCCACCGGGCGGAGCGTCCAACGCGGCGCCGTAATTCCTCCAGAAGCGGAGCAGGAACCAGGCAGAGGTCAGTTTCGAGGGCTGCCGCGAAAATCCTCGATTTAATGTCAAGATATGCCTCCATATCCCCGTGACGGTCGAGGTGGTTGGGCTGGAAATTCAGAAGAATTCCGACCTCCGACCGAAATGCTCGGACCCGCTCGAGTTGAAACGAACTGGCCTCGACAACGATCCAATCGACCCTTTCGTCGGAGACCCGGCACAGCGGCGGTCCGCAGTTGCCTGCCTCGATGGCTTGGATTCCGTGGAACGTCAGAATGTGGTTGATCAGCCGGACAAGCGTGCTCTTTCCGTTGGATCCGGTGACGGAAATCATTCGCGATGCGCTACGGCTCCACCCCAACTCCAGTTCCGACCAAACCGGCACCCCCTCGGCATCAAGCCGCAATAACCATGGATGACCAGGCGGAAAACCCGGACTGACAATGCCCAAGTGCCAGGGGCCGGACGGAATACTCTCCGCCCCGGTTACCACGTTGATTCCTGAATCCCGCAGTTCGGAGAGCCGGTCGGGTGGAACGACCCCTTCATCCAGAATCGTGACCAGGCGCCCCTCTTTCCGCAGACAGATTGCGGCGGCTTGACCGCTTTCACCGGCACCCAATACCAGGACTTTCCGGGGCGATTTCATCATCGAAGCTTCAAGGTTGCAACGCCAACCAATGCACAGATGATCGACAGGATCCAGAATCGCGTCGTGATCATCGTTTCGATGACCTCTACATCCCGGCCTTCCTGCTTTGCCCTCTCCTTTTCAAGAAGCTCAAAATGATGATGAATGGGCGCGATCCTGAAAACGCGGCGTCCGGTCAGACGAAACGACGCGACTTGTATCAGAACGCTGATGGCCTCAATTACAAACACACCTCCGACGATGATGAGCACCAGTTCCTGCTTAATGGCCACCGCAACCGCGGCAATAGCTCCCCCGAGCGCCAGGCTCCCGGTGTCCCCCATAAATACTCGCGCCGGATGACAGTTGAACCAGAGGAAGCCAAGGCATCCCCCCAGAAGGGCGCCGCAAAACACGGCCAGTTCGCTACTTTCGGGAATAAACGGCACTTGCAAATATTCCGCAAACCCGAAATGGCCGGCGGCGTACGCCATCACCAGGTAAGCCAGCGCCACCGAACCGGAACATCCCACCGCAAGGCCGTCAAGACCGTCCGTAAGGTTCACCGCATTGGTCGAACCCACTACCACCAAAAACAGGAACACGAAAGTAAACGTGACGCCCATGTTCTCGATCAGGGCGTGTTTCAGGAACGGAACCATCAGCTTGTGAACATGTTCAGCCGCATGATCAAGAGTCATCAGATAGAAGAGCATCAGCACCACCCACAAGGTCTGAAGCGCGAGTTTGCCGCGTTTGTTCAGTCCCTCGGAATTCTTGCGCTTGATTTTCAGAAAATCATCCAGAAATCCAACCAGCCCCATGTAGGCCATGGTTGCCATCGCCAGAATCACATAGGCATTGGTGGGAATCGCCCAGAGTACGGTGGACAGGATCACCGAGAGGAGAATGAGAAGTCCGCCCATCGTCGGGGTGCCCTGTTTTCTCCCGTGAAAAGTCTCGTGAAGAGATTCAACATGCTCCTTGCGCACCTGCTGGCCAAATTTGAGGCGCCGAAGCAATCGGATCATTCCCGGGCCCAGGATGAGGCTGATAATGAACGCCGTCCCTGCTGCGCCAAACGAACGAACCGTGACATATTTAAAGACCCGTAATGGGGAATACAGTTCTTCTAATTCGCTAAGATATGAAAGCAACGGCCTGCTACTCCTTTGTTGACCGCCGATTCACGAACGCCTCTACAACCAGATCAAGGCGCTCGGCCCGCGATCCTTTGAATAAAACCGAATCGCCCGGCTGTACCCAATCCAGCAACTGATCCACTGCCTGGTTCTGCTCCATGACCGGCGAGATGTTTGCTTTCGGCATGCCGGCGGCATGCGCGCCTTCTGCAATCAACCCTCCAAGCTCGCCGTAAGCGACAAGTCCCGCCCAAGGCCCCTCTCCCACAACTCCACCCAGGTCCCGGTGATGCTGCTCTGCCGCTACTCCAAGCTCCAGCATTCCGCCCAGCACCAGCCAACGGCTTCCTTCCACATTTGTATTTCCGAACGCCTGGAGAGCAGCTCGCATGCTCAGAGGGTTCGCGTTGTAGCTGTCATCCACCACCGAAGCGCCGCCCGCTTCCAGAACATTCCATCGCATTGATTGAGGCTTGAAGTTTCGAACCGCGGTTTCGATCCCGAACCAGGGAACGCCTTCCAGCCGCGCAACCGCGGCCGCCAATGCGACGTCTGTCTTGAAGAAGTCGCCAGGAATCGGAAGTTCCAGCACCCAGGCGTCGTCGGTGCACGCTTCACGAATCTCCATTTTTGACTCCTGCGCAACACCCGCGAAACTGCTCACATAGTCCGCCTCGCCGGACGTCGACACGGAAACCACCCGGCAGGATGCGGCGCGGCGGAGTGGGTCGAACCAGGCACCGTCCGCATCGGTTACCGCGAGCCCGTCCTCCGGAAGGGCCTCGAAGAGGGCGGCTTTTTCCTCGGCAATCCCGGCCTCGTCCCGGAACCGCTCCAGGTGGGCGACACCGACCGACGTGATCACACCAATATCCGGCGACAGCAGTCCGGAAAGTCGCTTGATCTCACCCGGTTGATTCATCCCAAGCTCGAACACACCGTGCGTATCGGGAGATGAAATTCGCAACAGGCTCAGCGGAAGGCCCAACTCGTTATTCCAGTTTCCCGGTGTGCGCGTGACTTGAAATTGTGTCGCGAGCATATCGGCAATGAGCTCTTTGACAGTAGTTTTTCCGGCGCTGCCGGTGACGCCGATGATTCGCAGGTCGGAGTGGTTACGATGGCCCTGCGCGAGTCGCCAAAGAGCGTCGCAGGGATCAGGCACTACCAGCAGGGGAAGTTCTTCACCGAGACTCTCCGCGCGTAGTTCCGCAACGAGGGCGGCCGCGGCGCCGGCTTCCGCCGCCGATTTTACGAATTCATGGCCATCTGCGTGCTCCCCGGGAAGCGCTACAAAAAGTTCACCCGGTCGGATGGTCCGCGAATCAATGGATACACCTTGAATCCGCGATGGCGCAAGCCCGCGCCACACGCCTTTGCTCCAAGCTCCCAGATTTTCCCTGCCTATCATCAGAGGATCCGCTCCCGACCCGACACCTCTTCGCCCAGGCCTCCAAACTTCGGAAACCGGCCCCATAGGTTTCCTTGATTACTACGTATGAGGATGTCAGAATCCTCGCTGATCGCGATCCATTTCGTCCAACACCTCTCTTGCGACATCCCGGTCGTCGAATCGGATTGACTCCTCCCCGATCACTTGTACGGACTCATGCCCCTTTCCCGCAATCAGGACACAGTCTCCCGGATCGGCCAATGCAATAGCTTCTGAAATCGCCTCACGGCGATCGGGAATCTGTCGCACAGCGCCCTGGCTCTCACAACCTTCCGCAATTTCGGCGATGATCATGCAGGGATCCTCCGAGCGCGGATTATCCGACGTTAGAATCGTGACGTCGGCGTGCCGTGTCGAGACCCCGCCCATGGTGGGGCGCTTCATGCGGTCACGATCCCCGCCGCAGCCGAACACGGAGATCAGGCGCCCCCCCGTGACCTCTCCGAGACTCTTCAAAACGTTCTCGAGGGCGTCGGGCGTGTGCGCGTAGTCCACAAATACATTGACTCCGTGCCCATTGGGAATCCGTTCCAGCCGCCCGGGTACCGGCTCCACCTGCTGCAGAGCATGCGTCATCGTTTCGAAATCAATGCCGAGCGCGCCTCCGGTTGCCATCGCCGCAAGCGCGTTGCTCAAACTGAACCGGCCCAACATCGGAATCTTCATTTCCGAATCGCCCCACGGCGTGATGGCTCGAAACCGGATCCCTTCCACTGAAACGGAAATCTCCTGCGCCTGGACTCTCGCCTCCGGTTGCATCCCGTAGGTGAAAAGGAGGTCGCCGGATCCGCCCCGCAGCGCGAGCTTACGCCCCCACGCATCGTCGATATTCACGACCATTCGCGTATCCTTCCCCGCAAGTTTTCCGCGGGCAAAGAGCCGCGCCTTCGCGTGAAAGTATTCGTCGATGGTACGGTGGTAGTCGAGGTGATCCTGGGTCAGATTCGTAAAAACGGTTACATCGTAATCGATTCCACGCACGCGTTCCTGGGCGAGCGCATGGGAGGAGACTTCCATGACGACACTGTCACAACCACAGCGAATCATCTCGTCGAACATCTGCTGTAGAACCGGAGATTCGGGCGTAGTTCGTGACGAGGGAATCAATCGCTCGCCAATTTCGTACCGGAGGGTGCCCACAAGCCCCGGCCGTAGATTCGCCGCGCGGAGTATGTCTCGAATCAGAAAAGTCACCGTGGTCTTTCCGTTGGTTCCGGTGACCCCGACTGTTTTCATCCGTTGGGTTGGAAATCCGTAGAGTGCGCATGCGATGTCCGCCATCGCGATTCGCGGCGCGTCCACTTCAACATACGGAACGCGCCGGCTCAAGAGATCGAGCCCACATCCGACGATGGCCACCGCGCCCTTGTCGATAGCCTGATCGGTAAATACCGCACCATCGGTGCGGATGCCACGCAATGCCGCAAAGATCATGCCGGGCTGGACCTGCCGCGAATCGTGGGTAATCCCGACGCACTCACCGGTCAGCGTCCCATAAACCCGGCACCGCCCGATCAGGTCCGGCACGGCCTCAAGCTTTAAACCACCACGCTGAAAGTTTCCGGTGATCAATTAACCGCTTCCCTCACTTTTCCGCGTACATAGGGTACTCCCAACCGCCGGGCGGAATTCCCAGATAACGAACAATTTGCTCTGCAATCTCTTTAAAAACCGGCGCCGCAACCCGCCCTCCGGTATGAAACTTGTGCGGCTCATCCACGACGATCAGTATACACAACTCAGGGTTGTTTGCGGGAAGGAACCCGGCAAAAGATGCAATGTTTGCGTGCTTGGTGTATTGGCCGTTAATAACTTTTTCCGCTGTGCCCGTCTTTCCCGCAACGTCATATCCCTCAATGCGGGCGCGTCGTGCAGTGCCTCCCTGGTCAGCTACGCGTTTTAGCAGTCGCCGCATGATACGGGACGTTTCGGGTCGAATGGGGGTTCCAACAATTTCGACCTCCGATCGATAGATCGCTTCCCCGCCGGCATTGGTGACCAGGTCGACTATCCTCGGCCGCAGGAGTTTACCATCGTTTGCGATCGCACTGTACATGGCAACCATCTGCAGGGCGGTGACCGATAAAGCGTGTCCCATCGGCAGGCGGGTGATGGTCAAAGAATCCCAGTTTTTCCTGGCATGGAGGATCCCACTCTCCTCACCCGGCAACTCAATTCCGGTACGACGGCCAAGACCGAATGCGCGGAGATACGTATCGAGCCGCTCCTCACCCAACAGGAGCGCAAGCTTCGCGGTGCCGATGTTGCTTGATTTTTTCAATACATCGGGAACACTGAGCAGTCCATACGGATGAAAATCACGAAGCGGACGTCTCCGGTAGAACCACGTGCCGCGTTCGCAATCGACCATCATACTCTCTGTTACGACTCCCTCGTTGAAGGCGGCAGCGATCACCGCGGCTTTCATCGTCGAGCCCGGCTCGTACGTATAGCCGATAACGCGATTGAGAAGCTGGTCCTCATGCATACTTCGATATTCGTTCAGGCTGAAAGAAGGCAGACTTGCCATGGCGAGGATCCGCCCGGTTTTTACTTCCTGCACCACCGCCCACGCGCTTTTCGCATTGTGTTCGTGCACCACATTCTGCAGCGCCTGCTCCACCACGTACTGCACGTGGACATCGACGGTAAGGTGTACGTCACACCCGGATTCGGCCGCAATCTCCACGGTTCGCAAGCGGTAAACCTCGTGGCGACGGCCGTCTCTTTTGCTGACCAGAATTCCCGACGTACCCTTGAGCTCCTTGTCGAGTTTCAATTCGATCCCGGCGCACCCATCACTGGCAAGATTCGCAAATCCGATGACGTGGCACAGCATGGCGTCGTGCGGATAATACCGGGCTGAACTGTCCTCCATAAATACGCCCGCCAGCTTCATGCGCTCGATCTGTTCGAACTGGTCGTGCCGGACATACTTCTTGATGTACTCGTACCGCCGCCCGGGACGGTTAACCCTTGATTCGACCTTGTCCAGAGGAATCCCGAGGGCGACGGACAACTGTCGCGCCACGGCCTGGGCCTGCCCGTTTTCCAAAACCCTTTGGGGATCAACGATGACGTCCTTCGTATCGAGGTCGAGCGCGAGGGTAGCCCCACTTGCATCGTGAATCCGGCCGCGACCCGCCACGAGTTCGCGCTCGAAGTGCCGGATCTTGCGCACCCGCTCCTTCAAGGACTCGTTGGGACCGAGATGCAGAAATGTGAGGCGAACCGCCAATCCCGTCCAGGCGCCAACGACGACGAGAACAATCAGCGCCATTCGCCACAGCATTCTCCGATCAGTCATGCTGATGTTCCGGTTGGGTCTGAGCGAGATCGAAGTCGAGTTGCCTGGTGCCGATATCGAACGCTCGCCGCTCTTCGATTGGAATCCGCACAATATGACCCTCGTCTGGCCAGCTCATGCTTAAATTGTGCCGGGAAAGGTAGATGTGGATATTGCCCGGGGACTTCATACGCGACCAATGGGACTCCTCCGTTTGGACCCTTCGTTGACAGCGCTTGTACTCCCCCTCCAACTTTCGAATCCGGGTACCGAGGTACTCGCACCGACCACAGAGCCAGAGATAGCTGATAAATACAGTGGCGGCGAGTGCAAGCACGGCAATCATCGGCGCATGCAATTTCACCCCATTGCCGCGTTTTCTCTTATTCTTTCGGGTACGCCTCGCCATCGGTCAGCCCTCTCGTTCCACCACCCGGAGCTTCGCGGAGCGCGCCCTGGGGTTCTCCCGTTGTTCCTGGTCTCCGGGCGATCTTGGCCTCTTGCCAAATACGTACTTTGCCCGGGGCTCGGTTCCTTCCCATCGCTGTCCTCCTTGCGGCAGCGATGCCATCCGCCCAACGTGGGCGGCAAAAATCTGTTTCACGATTCGGTCTTCCAGGCTGTGAAAACTAATCACTGCGATCCGTCCTCCGACTCGTAACAGGGACAACGCCTCTTCCAGCCCCTGCTCCAAAACCTCCAGTTCCCGGTTCACGGCAATCCGCAGCGCCTGGAAGGTTCGAGTGGCCGCGTGAATACGCCCGCGGCCAGGACGCCCGACCCGTTCCACCAGCGCGGCAAGTTCTCCCGTGGTCCGCAGCGGCGCCTCAGCGCGATGCTCAACAATGACCCGCGCAATTTTTCTTGCGTTACGCTCCTCGCCGTACTCGAAAAGGATGCGTGCAAGGTCTTCCTCTTCCAGTTCATTGACCAACTCCGCGGCGGTCGTCGGCTCCCGGGGATCCATTCTCATGTCAAGAGGACCGTCGTGCATGAAACTGAACCCGCGCGCGGCATCGCCGAGCTGGTTCGATGACATTCCTAGATCCATGATAATTCCGTCCACGCCATCCATTCCCGCCGTATGCGCCACTTCTGCAATACGTTCAAAACTTGCGTGTTCCACCACGACCCGGCCACCCGCCCCGGACAGCCTCTTTCGAACCCGGTCCACGGCATCCGGATCCCGGTCCAGGCAAAGCAGGGTTCCGTCGGGCAATATCTGCCTCAACAGAGCCTCCGCGTGGCCGCCGCCACCGGCGGTCGCATCAATGATCATGCTCCCGGGCCGGGCCGACAGGCCGCGCAACACCTCTTCAAGCAACACCGGGACGTGCATCCCGCTTTTCCCCACCCCTGCGCCGCCGGCTCGAGATCCCCGAATCGTTACATGCCACCCATCTGGTCGGATCGGCTGCCCGGCAAGCTTTGCGGGGGTTTTCGCAGGTCCTTAAGAAAATCCCGAGTTATGCGGTGCTTCGCATCCAAAGCAATACGCGCGCGAAACAGCCGCCTTGGCAGCTGGTACCACCGGCCCTGGTCTTCCAGCTTGTCGAGTGAACCGGTGAGCCGGAGAAATCGCGCCATGTTAAATTGAAGTTTCGCAGGCCGAGTCGGGTCAGGCACGGGCCGGACAACCTCCCCCCGGCCTTCGAGGGACGGCTCCGGCGGAGGCGGTTCTTCCCGGCGGCGCGCCGCCGTCTCGACAACAACGGCCTCTTCGCACACCGCAACGGCGACATCCCGACCTTCCGATTTGCCCACCGCCGAAACGGCCTCCGGGTGGACCGGAACATCTACAGCGTACTCCGCCTTCTCGCCTCCAGCCTCTACAACGGCGTTTTCCAGCCGGAATTCGAGGGGCGGATCCTCAGCCACCAACGTGTGTTTCCCGATCTCCTCGACGTCCTGGACCGATACCGCGGCGACCGCATCCGGATCCAACTGGTCGGGCGACCAGAATTCGATCTGCTCAACCGTCAACACCCGGTTTCTCCGGGGTGCAGTTCCAAATCGCCCGCGCGGACGAGTAAAATCCTCGCCCCACCACGACGGCCGGCGAACTGCCGATCGATCCACAAAAACAAAAATATCCTGAACATGCGTCAGAAGCCGACGTAACGAGCCGCGTCTCCGATATTCTCCTGATCGACAAGACTGTCCTGCTCTTTCCATAGATCCGGGCTCCAAAGCTCAAAGCCATCAAATGTCCCCACCAAGGTCACTTGCTCCCGCAGCTCCGCGTGATCCAATAGTGAATCCTTGATGCGAATCCTTCCCTGGGAATCCCAAGGCACCAGATCAGAGCGAGAGGCGAGTGTCCGCGCGAGCCGCCGGCCCTTCTTGTCGGCGATCGAAAGCTTACGAAGACTTTCCAACCGCCTGGTCATTTCACGAGCGGGGTAAACGCACAGGCACTTTTCGTTGACTCCGGGCAACACAAACAACCTTTGCGGAACACCCACCACCTCGCGCCAATCTGATGGAATCGTTAATCGTTTCTTCGCATCGAGGTTGTGCACGTACGTATTGACGAATAATCCGCCATCCACGTCTTCATGCTCCGATGTACCTCGCTGCACTTCATATACCTCACGCCCCACCTTAAACCATATTGCCCCACCGCCCGTCAATAGGGTTTCTACATTTTTTTTTAAAAAAGTTTTTTTTAGTCGGTTTCCAGCCGGTTCGCGCCGGAAACACCGCCCGGGGGCCGGTTTTCGCTCGCCCACCCGGGCCCACCGGAAAACTTGGACTACTTCACGTCTGCGCCGCTCGAAAGTTCGCCGTCCACGGTAAGGAGACGAAGGCTTTCCCCCTTGTGCGCCGCGAGCAGCATGCCCCGCGATTCCATTCCGCGAATTTTTGCGGGCTTTAGATTGGCAACGACGATGACGGTTTTCCCGATCAACACTTCCGGTTCATAGTGAAGTGCAATTCCCGCTACAAGCTGCCGGCGTTCCTCACCCATCATGACATCAAGCCGCATTAACTTTGCTGTGCCTTCGACTTTCTCCGCCGCCATGATGATTGCAGTTCGCAACTTCGTATTCATGAATTCGTCGAAGGTAATGAGTCCCGCACCGTCCCCGGCGGAAGGATCCGACGGATCTACGGATTTCGATGTTTCTGAACTCACGACATCAAGACGGGGAAACAACGGCGGCGTCTTGGTCACTGGCGTTCCGGATACGGTACCGCCCCACGTTTTCAACGACTGAAAATCCGGGTCGCCTTCCGGCAGCCCAAGCGCCTTCCGTATCACAGACATTTTTTCGGGCATGACGGGCGTCAACAGGATCGACGCAACCCGCAGTGCTTCCGCCGCCGAATACAACGTCGTGCGCAACGGTCCGAGGTCTTCCCGCTTCGCCTGGGTCCACGGCGCCCGCTGCTCCAGGTACCGGTTGGTCGCGCGCACCAGCCCGAGAATACCTTCGATCCCCTTGTCCAGCGTCATCGATTGCACCGACGCTTCCAACCCTTCCACCGCTTCCGTCGCGGTCCGCCACAGGGCACTCTCCAACTCGCCTTCCAGCGCGCCCTCCTCGGGTGCGGGAATCGCCTTGTCACAATACTTGGTAATCATGTTCAGCAACCGGCTCTGCAGGTTGCCGAGGTCGTTGGCCAGATCCGTATTGTACCGCGTAACATACAGTTCTTCTGTAAACCCTGCATCCTGCCCCAGCACCATGCTCGCGATCAGAAAGTAACGAAACGCGTCGACACCGGTTGCATCGACCATGTCCATCGGATTCACAACGTTGCCGACGCTCTTGGCCATTTTCTCCCCGCCGATCAGCCACCAGCCGTGGGAAAAAATCGACTTCGGCATGGGAAGGCCCATTGCCTTGAGCATGGTAGGCCAGTACACAGTGTGGGTGGTCAGAATGTCCTTTCCAATCAGATGGCAGCTTGCGGGCCAGCGCTCGAACGCGGTTTCGTCACGGCGATACCCGACGGCGCTGATGTAATTGACCAGCGCGTCAAACCAGACGTAGGTCACGTAGTCGCTGTCGAACGGGAGTTCGATGCCCCAGCTCAATCGTTGCTTGGGCCGGGAAATGCAGAGATCCTGCAAAGGCTTCCGCAAGAACCCGAGCGTCTCATTGCGCCGGAACGACGGCTGAAGGAAATCCGGATTTTCATTGATGTATTCGATGAGCCACTCCTGGTACGCGCTCATCTTGAAGAAGTAGTTGGTTTCGGTCAGGCGCTGCAACGGTCGGCCGCAGTCCGGGCACTTCTCGTCTTCGATCTCTTTATCAGTGAAAAAGCGCTCATCCGGAACGCAATACCATCCGTCATACTCGCCCCGGTATATTTCTCCCCGGTCATAGAGATCCTGCAGAATTTCCTGAACGATGATTTTATGACGATCTTCCGTGGTACGGATAAAATCATCGTGCGTGATTTCCAGCTTCTTCCAGAGATCCTGGAACGGGACGACGGTTTCGTCCGCGTGCGCCTGGGGAGAAATGCCCCGTTTTTCCGCCGCCTCCTGGACCTTTTGGCCATGCTCGTCGGTGCCGGTCAGGAAATAGGTCGAGTCCCCGAACATCCGATGATACCGGGTCAACACATCCGCCAGGATCGTGGTGTAGGCATGGCCAAGATGCGGTTTGTCGTTTACGTAGTAAATCGGCGTCGTGATGTAATAGGAAGACATTCGGTTCAGTCCTTGATTAAGCCCCGCCATTATAGGGATCCGGGCGGGCTTGGAAAGAAAGAAGGCGATCAGCCGGATCCGACGGGCCGACGGGCCGACGTCACATCAACGACAGTGCATCCACATCCACGATGTGCTTCACATCTTTCGGCCAGGCGAATCCGTCCAGCACCCGCCGCAAGGGAGTCGTGATCTCCTTGGTTCTGGGGGCACGGAGCATCAGCTGAAACCGATACATCCTCTTCACCCGCTCGATTGGCGCCGGCGCGGGGTCGGAACTGATCACCGCCTCCGACAGCAGCGGCCGGAGTTGGCGCATCAGTTCCCGGCAAGTCAACTCCACAAGCTGCTCAGACGGGCCACTCAGCGTGATGCAAACCAGGTGCGTAAAAGGCGGATAGGACAGTTCCCTCCGAAATTCCACCTCCTGGTCAAACATCATGTCGTAATTCAACTGGCGAGCTGCCTGCACCGCCGAGTGGTGAGGCGTGAACGTCTGCACAAATACTTCGCCCATTACGTCCCCGCGGCCGGCCCGGCCCGCAACCTGGGTCAGAAGTTGAAACGTCCGCTCCGAGGCCCGAAAGTCCGGCATATGCAGCGCAGTATCCGCAAACACCACTCCAACCAGGGTCACATTGGGAAAGTGTAGTCCCTTGGCGATCATCTGGGTCCCCACCAGCACATCGATTTCGCCCTTGCGAAAAGCGTTCAAAATTCGGCCATGCGAGCCTTTTTTCGTGGTGGCATCCGCATCCATGCGCCGGACAACGGCACGCGGAAACAGCTTCTGCACCACCAACTCAACCCGCTGGGTTCCTATTCCCGAGTACTTGAATTCGGGATCCCGGCAATCCGGAGCCGGACACGCCGAGGGGACCATGCCGCGTGCGCCGCAAAGGTGGCAGCACAGAATTTCGCGGTTGCGGTGGTACGTCATGGGTATGCTGCAGTTCTCGCAGGTGATGACGTGACCACACTTCGGGCAGGTCACTGAAGTGGAAAA
>Ga0310121_10004109_pt1 | contig 13002 bp, 9 predicted proteins | sample CB27_Tmax_986_MG_FD_203504 | JGI IMG/M metagenome (GOLD analysis project Ga0310121, IMG submission 203504) | Marine microbial communities from Western Arctic Ocean, Canada - CB27_Tmax_986 | ecosystem: Environmental > Aquatic > Marine > Oceanic | place: Canada: Western Arctic Ocean | collected... | reverse complement strand
ATCCACTGGGAACCGCGGGTAAAAAACGACTCGACGCTGTCACGCCGTGACATGATCCGCGTGGTTTTTCATCTTGCGCACACACATTCATACTTTTGGGAATTGGCGACCCGTGACGCGATCCTCGACGCAGTTGAGAACCTGATCGGGCCGCAGATCAAACTTTATTCCGACCAGATGTTCGTCAAGCCAGCGCACCACGGCACCGAGGTGCCCTACCATCACGACTCGGCGTACTGGCCCTTTGCAGACCCCGGGCTGGTCAGTTGCTGGCTGGCGATTGACGACTCGACGATCGACAACGGGTGCGTCTGCTACGTCCCCGGCTCGCACTTGGAGGATATTCCCCATCAACACATCGACACGGATCTGCCCAACAGGACAGGCGCCGTGCCCGGCGTGATCGACCCGTCGCGCGAGGTGCCGGTGCAACTCGAGGCCGGCAGCGCGTGCATCCACCATTCGCTGACCGTTCACCGAAGCGCCGCCAATCGAAGCGGCCGCAGCCGGCGCGGATGGGCATTGATTTACTATCCGGCAGGCATGCGGTTCGAGAAACCTCGCTCGGCGCCGTACGATCCCGTCCTCGTGCGCACACGCAGCCGGATCACCACGTAGCCTCAAAAAGCGGTCGGCCGCGGAATAAGCGCCGCCGGGCCATGACACGGAAAACTGGTGCTACCGCGCCGCTTGGCTAAACTTACTTGGGATGATCTCGCTCAGCTCCCGGATCCTGGACAACGGCAACCGCGACTACACCCGTCGTCGCAAGCCATCGTGGCTACGCGCCCAGTTGCCAGGCGGACCGGGGTACCAGAGGCTGCGCAAGCTGGTCGACGAGCATCGCCTGCACACCGTCTGCGAGTCGGCCAAGTGCCCCAACCTCGGCGAATGCTGGGCGCGTGGCACGGCGACGATCATGATCCTTGGCGATGTGTGTACCCGGTCGTGCGGGTTCTGCCACATCCATACGGGTCGTCCGAGCACGCTCGACACCGACGAGCCGCGTCGCGTCGGCCAAAGCGTTGCACGGATGGGCCTGCGCCACATCGTGATCACCTCGGTCAACCGCGACGAGCTTGCTGATGGCGGTGCCGCAATCTGGGCCGAGACGATTCGCCGGATCAGGAGCGCCGCGCCGCGCACCAGCATCGAGGTGCTGATCCCCGATTTCGCCGGTGATTGGGGGGCGCTGCAACTCGTGATCGACGAGAGGCCGAACATCCTCAACCACAACATGGAGACCGTTCGTCGGCTATATTCCACCGTCCGACCGCAGGCCAAATACGATCGCTCACTTGAACTGTTGCGCCGCAGCAAGCAGGCCGGCCTGACGACCAAGACCGGCATTATGGTCGGCATCGGCGAGCACGATGATGAAGTGGTCCAACTGATGCGCGATGTACTCGACGGTACTCAAACCTCAGGCCTCAAGCCGCAAGCTTCCGGCACCTGTGACATCCTCACGATTGGCCAGTATCTCCAGCCGACGCCCGATCATCTGCCGGTATCGCGATGGGTCCACCCGGAACAGTTTGCCGCTTTCAAACAGCTGGGAGAGTCACTGGGCTTTGGCCATGTCGAGTCCGGCCCGCTGGTCCGCTCCAGCTACCATGCCGAAGACCAGGCCGTGGCCCTGACCTGACATCCATGCGCTTGCCCGCCGTTCCATCCGTCGGTGCAGCCCAACTTCGCCAGCCGCCCACCGTCAGGGTGGTGAGCGGCGGCTCGCAGCGTCGTGGCCGGTCGGATGGCCTATACTTACGGTTTTCACCGCGTGGCGGTGACCTCCGGAACCAGGAATAGCGGTCATGAAACCACCAAAGAAGATTGTGCTCGCCTACTCAGGCGGGCTGGACACGTCTGTCATTCTGCCCTGGCTCAGAGGCCGATATCCGGGAGTGCAACTGGTCGCGTTCGCCGCGGACCTCGGCCAGGGTGACGAACTCAAGGGTATCGTAAAGAAGGCGAAACAGAGCGGCGCCGACCAGGTCGTCGTCAAAGATCTTCGCCGTGAGTTTGCCGAGCAGTATTGCTTCCCGATGCTGCGCGCCCACGCGACATATGAAAACGATTACCTGCTGGGCACCTCCGTGGCGCGCCCGCTGATCGCCAAACATCAGGTCCTCGTGGCCAAGCAGAGCGGTGCCGATGCCGTTGCCCACGGCGCAACCGGCAAGGGCAACGACCAAGTTCGTTTCGAACTGACGTACAAGGCGTTGAACCCGAAGCTGAAAATCATCAGCCCATGGAAGGATCCGGCGTTTGAGCTGACCAGCCGCGAAGCCGCCGTCGATTACGCACGCCGGCATAATATCCCTATCGATCAGACTAAAAAGAAAAACTATTCGCGCGACCGCAATCTCTGGCACATGTCACATGAGAGCGGCGAGATCGAGGATCCCGCCAACGAGCCCTACGACGCCTGTCTCGTGATCTCCGTACCGGCCACCAAGGCGCCCAACAAGCCGCAGTACGTAACGGTCGAGTTCCGCGCCGGCGTGCCCGTGGCCGTCGGCGGTAGGCGGCTTCCCGGCCACGAGGTCATTGACAGGCTCAACCGCGTCGGCGGCAAGCACGCCATCGGGCAGGTCATCATGGTCGAGAACCGGCTCGTGGGCATGAAAAACCGTGGCGTCTATGAGACGCCCGGCGGCACGATCCTCTACGAAGCGCACAAGGCGTTGCAGCAGTTGTGCGTCGAGCGTGATACTTTTCACTTCTCACAACAGGCCTCGTTGCGCTATGCCGAACTGGTCTACTACGGCCAGTGGTTTCATCCGTTGCGCGAATCGCTTCAGGTATTCTTCGACGAAATCAATCGCCCGGTGAGCGGCAAGGTTCGACTCAAGCTTTACAAGGGCCGAGTCGTGGCCGTCAGTGCCACCTCGCCGAAAAGCCTGCACGACGTGAAATTGTCCAGCTTCACCATGGGCGACTACGACGTCACCGCAGCCCGTGGGTTTATCGACCTGTTTGGCCTGCCCATGCAGGTGCGCAGCATGCGGCAGAAAACAAAGGGATGACGCGGACAACCAGCTGGCCCTGACCGTGTGCAACCAAACAAAAACTGCTCCAGCAGGCTCGAAACAGTCCGGCAAACGTCTGATTTGCGGATTTTGTTGTGCCTATCGCGGTGTTTGGTTTTCAACGGTCGAGAACGAATAGGATTCACCGCATTTACATACATCACAGGTGTACGAGCGGCTGAACGTGCAGGACGTCAAGATCCAGGTAAAGCCATATCAGGTCTGCCGGTTTCTTCGGATCGGGCAGTGGTATAATCCAATTTGATGGAGTAAAAATTTGACAGACCATCACATCAACATCTTCTTCAGCGATGAAGACGGGGGTTACATCGCGGATATTCCAGATCTCAAGGCGTACTCGACGTTTGCCGCGATACCGAAGCAGGTGCTGTGCGAGGTCGAGGCTGCGCATCAAGTCCGGTTGGAGGCGCCGCGGACCGCAGGCAATCCCCTCCCGGAGCCGACAGGCCCCCTCATGATCTGTCAGGGGGCGATATGAGAAGCGGATCGGCACCTTGACGCTCCATTGCTTTGCGCCAAGCCCAACGGAAACAAACCTCGAAGACCACGCGATGACCACCGACAATCTTGCAAATTCGTTTGTACCTGAAGGTTTCGATGCCGGTGATTTTGGCGCGATCGAGCCGTTGCTGTGCCGATTGCTCGATCGCCCGATTGCATTATCGCAAGAACTGCGCCGTTGGCTGGCAGACCTTGCTGAGCTGTATGAGGCCATTGACGAATACGAGACGCGCCGGATGATCGAGCACGCCTGCCACACCGATGACGAAGAAAAAGAGCGGGCGTACCTTCATTTCGTGCGCGAAGTCGAGCCAAAACTCAAACCGATCGTTTTCAAGCTGAAGAAGAAATTTCTCGCCCGCCCGCAGCGCGCACAACTCACGCAGCCGGGCGAGACGATGATCACGCGCGACTGGTCAGCGGATGTCAATATTTTCCGCGAAGTCAACGTGCCGTTGCAGACGAAAAATACCGAGTTGAGCGCGCAATACAACAAGATCTGCGGCGCGATGACCGTCGAATATCGCGGCGAGCAATACACTCTCCAGCAAATGGGCCGGTTCCTCGAAGAGCCCGACCGCGACACCCGGGAGCAGGCATGGCGACTGGTGGCACAGCGTCGACTTGATGACCGCGATCGGATCGAAGACATATTTGACCAGATGCTCGACACAAGGCAGCAGGTCGCCGCCAATGCGGACTTTGCCGACTATCGCGCGTACGCATGGAAAGCGAAGAAGAGGTTTGATTATACGCCCGATGATTGCACGGATTTCGCCGACGCCGTCGAACAACAGTGCATGCCGCTTGTGCATCAGATTGACGGGCATCGGCGCGAAGCGCTCGGGCTAGATACGCTGCGCCCCTGGGACCAGAACGTGGACCTGAAGCAACGGCCGCCGCTGCGGCCGTTTGACGCCTCGGACATTGATGGATTCGTGGACAAGACGCGTCGGATCTTTGAACGAATCCAACCGGAGCTTGGCGAGCAATTCGATCATATATGCACCGCGGGCAACTTGGATCTGGACAGCCGACCGGCAAAGCGTCCGGGCGGATTTCATGCCGCGCTGCAGGCGTCACGCCAGCCGTTCATCTTCATGAATGCGGCCGGCCTGCAGCGCGACGTCGACACGCTGCTTCACGAGGGCGGTCACGCATTCCACTACCAGGCTGCCTGCGACGAGCAGATGCTGTTTACCCGGCAGGCGCCGCTCGAATTCTGCGAGGTCGCCAGCATGTCGATGGAACTACTCGGCCGCGAACATTACCGGGAGTTTTACGGCGACGACGGCGACGGTCGTGCCGAGGCCGACCGCGCCAAGCGGTGTCAACTGGAACACATCGTGGTGCAGTTGTTGCCGTGGATTGCAACGATCGACGGGTTTCAACACTGGCTGTACACGCACCCCGGCCACGAACGCAGCGAACGGGCCGAGGCCTGGCGGACCGTGTTCGAAAGGTTCATCAGTCCGATGATCGACTGGTCCGATCTCGAAGACATCCAACACGCCTGGTGGCAGCCGCAGTTGCATCTGTTCAACTATCCGTTCTACTACATCGAGTACGGGATCGCGCAGCTCGGGGCGTTGCAGGTGTGGGCCAACCACCGTCGTGATCCTCAAAAGTCTCTGCGCGATCTGCAAGCCGCCCTCGCGCTGGGGGGATCTCAGCCGTTGCCGAAACTGTTTGACGCAGCGGGTATCCGGTTCGACTTCTCACGACAGACCGTCGAGCCGATGATCGCCATTGTACGGGAAGAACTCGAGCGTCTGCCGAGATGACGCGATTGACCATGACAGGAGCGTAACGTGCGATTGGCGTTCATCGGATCAACCGGACATCAGAAGTTGTACAAGTTCGTCACAGATGAGCGTGACCAGGTCAGCGCCGTCGCCATCGCGCCCGGGGGAAACGGCAGTGATGCTCGCGTAGCGGCATGCGATATCTTCGACAACGTCGAACAATTCGATGATCCGCTGGAAATGATGGATAAATTCAAACCCGACTTTGTAAACGTCGGTGCCGTGTATGCGCTCAACGGCGATTTCGTCGCAGCAGCGATGCAGCGTGACATACCGGTCTGCTCGGACAAGCCAATTGCCGCTTCATGGCCACAGTACGATCGGCTGGCGGCATTGGCCGGAGCCGATCCCGGCCGCATTGTGGTGACCGAGTTTCAGTTGCGCAGTCGCCCGGCCTTTCGAGCAGCACGCGCTGCGATCGCCGAGGGCTTGATCGGCCAGGTCGTGCTCGCCACAGGACAGAAGAGTTACCGGATCGGCACCAACCGACCGGCGTGGTATTCAAACCGCGACCAATACGGCGGAACAATCCTGTGGATCGCCAGCCATGCCGTCGACTTTATCCGCTTCGCCACGGGCCTGGAGTACTCAAGCGTCTACGGCGAGCAGGCCAATATCTCGAAACCGCAATACGGCTCGATGGAAGAGGTGACAGTCAGCATCTTCGGCCTGGAAAACGGCGGCAAGGCGATCGTGCACGCCGACTACAACCGCCCGGCCAAGGCGCCGACGCACGGGGACGATCGGCTTCGCGTGGTCGGGTCGGCGGGATTGGTAGAGGTGCGCGATGGGCGGTGCATGCTGATGACCAATGATCAGGATCCGGTCGACATCACCGGCCGCGTTGATCCGGCCGAAGCGCATCACGAAATCCTTGCCGCTCTACGCGGCAAAGCGAGCGATATTTACGGCACGCAAACCTCGCTGCGATCGGCGAAGGTACTGCTGCACGCCCGCGACGCGGCCGACGAGGGCCGTGTCGTGACGATCACCGGCTGAGCCTGTCGCATGATTGTGCTGGACGACGCTCCTGATGGGCGTCTGCTGGTGCGCCAACCGGACCACGCTCTCAGCAGCGCACAGATCGCCCGTTCATGGCGACGGCCGGAGGAGATCGGCGCCACGATGTGGGTCCGCTTTCTCGATGCCGTGCGCTGCCACGACGACGGCTGGCGCGACATCGAGCGGGATCCGATCCTCGACGCCGCCGGCCGGCCCCACGATTTCAAATCTATCCCAACGGCCAAGCACGTCGAGGTCTGGCAATGCGGCATCAAACTGGCCAAGCGTCGTGACCCCTACACCGCCCTCCTCGTCGCGCTGCACGCACGCTGGCTGTATACCCACGTCGAGCAAGACTGCGTTGAGGACACACGTCTTGCACAGGTATTTGTTGATTGTGTGACGCAATCCATTGACCATCTCATCAAATTGATCGAAAGCGGCGGCGATGAGCGTAGCGTGGTGACACCGTCTAATCTGTCCATGGGCAGGCGGCTGATGGGATTCTTTGACGCGATTTCACTGGCGATGCTGGGCGTGGTTCCGTGGATAGAACAGACGGAACCCCTCGCATTTGCCCACGAACACACGGTGTTGCAGTTGAACACGAAAATTATTTCTGCCGGTGAGCAACAAGTCAGCATCAGGCCATGGCCATTTGAGTCGGACCGACTTGAGGTTACGACAATCGGCGTCAGACTTGCCCGTGCGAAGTTCGATAATGCGCAACAGGTATCGGCACTGATCGAATGTGCCGATCCGGTGCGTCTGCGTTGGGATCTGGTGCCGGCGTGATGCAACAACGACACACGGTATAATGGCATTATCGGTGACGACCGAAGGGAACGATTTATGGGCGACAAGATCGAGGGAATATTCTGTCCGCACATGGTGCCACTTGACGACACGGGCGCGATCAATGAATCGGAACTTCGCCGGCTGATCGATTTCCTGATCGAGCGTGGCATCACGGGCCTGTATCCAAACGGTTCAACGGGTGAGTTTGTGCGCTTGAGCGAGTCGGAGCGGCGTCGTGTCATCGAGATCGTACAAAACCAGGCCGCCAGCGCCGGTCGCCCGGTGCCCGTGCTGGCTGGCGCATACGAGGCGAACATCGACGCCACGGTGGATGCGATGAACTATTACGCCGACCTCGGCTGCCGCGCCGGTGCAATTATTGCGCCGTATTACTACAAGATGAGCCAGGACAGCATCCGCCAGTATTTCGAGGACCTGGCCGAGCGATCCCGGCTTGACATCATCCTGTACAACATCCCGCAGTTCTCGAACGAGATAGCGATTGAGACGGTCGTGGCGTTGTGCCAGCACCCGCGGGTGGTGGGCATCAAGGACTCGGCTCGCGACCTGCCGCGGTTCCTCGTGACGGTTAACAAGGTGCGACCGCTGCGCCCGGATTTCTCGTTCCTGATCGGCTGCGAGGAGATCCTGCTGCCGGCACTGCTCATGGGAGGAGACGGCGGGACGATCGCGACCTCCGGCGTCGTGCCGGAGATGATCATGAAACTTTACAACCTCGCCCGTGAAGGACAGATTGAACTGGCAAAGAAAATTCAGTTCCAGATGCTCGATCTGATCGAGGTGATGCTACTGGGCGCCGATTTTCCCGAGGGGTTCCGCGCCGGCATGACCGTGCGTGGGTTCAACATGGGCCGTGGCAGACAACACCAGTCGAACGCGGCGCAGGCCAATATCGAGAACATCACGCGTACAATCCAGTGCCTGATCGCCGAGCACGGCCTCGTCGCTACCCCGCCAGGCGGATGCGATCTGCCCGCCATCGACCAGCAAACAGTGCAGGATATTGTGGTGCGCGTGATGGCGCAATTGAGCAGGTGAAGGAGAAGTATCTGGCGTCCAGAGACCGGATAAGAGGTGGTTTGGGGGCGCGCAATATGTGCGGGTTAAACGCGGTGAGGATTTGGATGTATGGCGATGGGCGATTCAGCTGGTCAACGAAGTGTACCGGCTGACTAAATGACTGCCGGATGACGAGCAGTTTGGGCTGATCAGTCAGATGCGCAGAGCTGCGGTTTTGATTTCAACATCCATCGCGGAAGACGCCGCCCGCAACCATGCGAACTAGTTCCTCCGCCATCTTTCGATGGCAAAGGGCTCATTGGCCAAACTGGAAATATTCTTTGCAATACTGATGAACCGACATATTTGAGCAGGCAAGACCTCCAACAGAGTCAGGACCTGTCGATCGGGGTCGGCCGAATGCTAAACGGCTTACAACGTTCACTGCGCAACCACTCTGAACTGATCCGACCGGCCCACCGGCCACTGTTGCCATGTCCACAACCACATACAACCTCGCCCTTGTTGAAGTGATGGGCCTGGCTCCCGCACTGATCATCGCTGACCAGGCGGTGAAGGCGGCGAAGGTACGGATCGTCGGGGTGGAGGGCAACACGGGCCAAGAGTGCCTGATCAAGATGGCGGGTGACGCGGCGAACTGTCGGATGGCCCTGGACGTGGCGCGGGGCATCGCCGAGCAGATGCGCGCCAAGTTCACCGCAACACTGCGGTTACAATTTTCCGACTCCGATGACGTGCCCATGATCGACACGCCGCAGGAGTTCAGTCCGATTACACAGGGTTATTTGCACCTGCTGCCACGCAGCGGGGGCGAACGAAAGGAACAGACCACCATGCAGGCACTGGGATTGTTGGAGACGCAGGGTTTAACGGGTGTGATCGAGGGTGCCGACGCGATGCTCAAGACCGCGGCCGTCGAGATCGTGGGTAAGGAAAAAATCGGCGCGGCGCACGTGACGGTGATGGTCCGCGGCGACGTGGCGGCGGTGACAGCGGCGATTGAAGCAGGGTCCGCCGCGGCGCAGAAAGTCGGTAAGCTAGTCGCTGCGCATGTCATCGCACGCCCGCACGAGGGGTTGGCAAAGTTGCTGCCGGAGTAATTCTCGCCTGGTTCAATCGGTCTTCGCGATGCCGATCACGCCGACGCCAATGCGAGATCCGGCGTTGCCCGTCGGCTGTCCGCCATCGTCGGCCTTGGCGTGAATAATTACGGCACGACCTAGCACCGGGTTGTGGAAACCGTCGAGCGAGATGTTATCCACGATGTTCCGATATGAGGCGAATCCCCTGGCGTCGGCGGTGAGGTTGCCCAGATCGCCCGCGTGACGCTTCGATTCGTCGGGCAACGCGTGGTCATGGCCGTCGGGATTGTAGTGTCCGCCGGCACTCTTGCCGGACGGGTCACGCGTATCTCCGAACTGATGAATGTGGATCGCGTGCCTGCCGTGGGGCGTCAGGCCCTGAAGATCGGCGGTAACGACCACCTCGTCACCACGCTGGACTAATTCGACGACACCCGTGACCGAATTGCCCTGCGTCGGGCGCATCATGGCGACCGCGTGATGAACCCCGCCGGTGCAGCCGACGTTGACGGCAACCAGCGCAGCAAGTGCGGTCATGCGTGTGACAGTTCTCATAACGCTCCCTTTCAGATAGGCGCATGCGGTGATAAGTAACCCATGCCTTATGTTGACCGTCGCGACGGTTGCGGTCAAACAACACCAAGCAAATCTACTTGCCGTCACCCGGATTCGGTGTGTGACCCCGGCATGTAAGGCTTGGAGGCTTGAACTTCGCCCTGCTGGTCGCCCAAGCCTTAATCCCCGCACCTGGCATCGAGCAGAGTGCGACAACCGCCGCAGGAAGGGGCGGGTGGGCGGCGAAAAGGATGGCCAGTGTCGTGAAACTGATCCTGTTTCAGGGACAAGTGCGCCAAGAATGCCAAGGCGCCAGATACCGGCATCGCAGACGACAACCTGTGGCTGAAATTACCCCTGGGCTGACGAAGCCACGCCGCCTAGTTTTGCCTGCTCGACCGGCCAATTCACCAGTTGATCTCGTCCCAGCCCGTGTAAGGCTGCAATCGGTTGATCGACTGGCTGGTCAGGCTCCATTCGACGTGTCCGTCAACGTAACAGACGTTGCCACCGCCACGATGGCTGTCGCGCGCCTGCAACTCGAGAGGACCGGTCACGCCGAAGGCCGCCCAAAATCCTTTTTCGCTGTGCGGTTCGACGAGCGCCGGCTGCCGGTCGGGCTCATCGATGTAGATGGGTCCGAACGCGTCGTACGGGTCTCCGTAGCCGATGATGTAGCGGCCGGCCCAGTGGAGATTGGGGATATAGGACCGCCGCGCCGGATCTTGCTCTATCGAGCCGTGCGTCAGCATCCGGCCGTGAAAGTTGCGGTGCTGGTTGTCGAGAATGTCGCCAAAGTTGCCCGTCCCGGCGATCAAGAAATAGGTCGTACCATGCATTCCACCTCCGTAGTTACCCGTCGGTACGGTGTCGAGTCGTGGATCGCGCGAAGGGCAACGCAGCACATCCATCGAGTCCAGGTAATCGTCCAGCACGCCGCCGAAGTGCGTATACCCGCCTCCGTGATACTGAAGCGGCACGTTCGGCCGCGCATAAGTCACCGGCGGAAAGAATCCAGCATGGTCCTGCGCGTAGATGGCCTGCATGAGAAATATCTGCCGCGTATTGCTCTGACACCGCATCTGCCGGGACCTTTCGCGCGCCTTTTTCATCGCGGGCAAAAGAAGGGCAATCATCATCGCAATGACCGCAATGACCAGAAGCATCTCCACGAGCGTAAATGCCGGCAGGCCATGCCCCAACCGTCTCTGATTGTGACGTTGCATGATGTGCAAGTACATGGTTCTGCGCGATTGACCAGCCTTTAGATGCAACCCGAAGAGGGTCGTTTCAGCCGGCCCACGCCCCTTCTAGTCGCTGTTGAACGTAACATTGAACGCGCGTGGCTCGAAAACACGCTGAGCCACCTTGAGTGTAAGCACAATCCATAGCGGGCCCGGCTTCGATTCTGCATCGCCCGACCAAGACACATTGAATGCCAACTCACCGGAGGAAAGATCAAGCGATTGTGTCTCTACGATCCATTTGGTTTTTGTGTCGGCCCCAACGATCAACCGCGTTTGTGCCGGTAGTTTCGAGATATCGAGGATATTGCGGTCTAACACGACACGCATCTTTCCACCGGCGTCGATCAACTGGCCGGTGAGATGGTGACGATGGCTCGCCGGGTGCTGAAGGTCGTTATACACCATGTGAATCGCCTTCGCGGTGGCGGAATCAACGGCTTTGGCGAGCACCTCCGGCTGAAACGTGTCACTTCGCTTGATCAGTGTCATGCGATCGATCACCCCTCCGTCGATGTCCCGGACGATCATGTCGAGCCGATCGCCTTCAATCTGGAAGGTGCAATAGTGATGCACGCCGGCCTCTTTTTCCGCGATCGGCGTAACAGTGGTGTTGGGGTTGACCATTCCGCCACCACCGCCAGTGGTGATATTAATCACGGGTTTCCGCCCAGATTCGCCGATGGGCAGCAACCTGGTGTACACGTGATAGTGCCCGTTGATGACCAGGTCAGCATCCAGCCGTTCGACGAGCGGGCGAAATTTCTTCTGCCCCATCAGCCGGTCTCCATTGGCTGTGTGAAACATCGGATGGTGCAGCGCGATGATCTTCCATTTCGCATCTGACGATTTTATCTGTCGCTCGAGCCAGGCCAACTGCTTCTCACCACGCTGGCCGCCCAAGCCCCACGTGCTCTCGAGCACCATGACATGTACATCCCCGAAGGTGAAGCTCTGCCACATCGCACCCTCGCGCCCGAACAGGACGGGAAAATAACGCCCGTCGTCGTGATTGCCGCGCGCGACCCAGATCGGAGATTTCTGCATAAACGGCTTGCCCGGATCAAAAAACTGTACTTTCCATTCATCCCACCGGCTTCCCTTTTCAACGCAGTCGCCGACGTGCAGGACAAAGTCGGGGCGTTCCGCCGCGATGGCCAGCGCAAGTTGGCTGTGGATCTGCCAGCCGGTCTGCGTATCGCCGTAGGCCACGAACCGCACGGGACCCGGTTTGTCGCGGGCGGTGCGGAACGATCCGCGGGCTACTTTACCTCCACTGGTCACCTCGTATTCATACAATGTATAGGGTCGCAGCCCCTCTAATCTGACAGCCTGGCGGTTTGCTTCGCGGTCGACCATGCGTTTAACGGTCGCGTCGGCGCAAAACTCTTCGTCGCCATTGCGCACAACGACACTGCCGGCCTCAACGCCTTCGAGGCTGATCCAGAAAATAGTCGCCTCGGTTGCGCTGACCAGGCTTACATAGGGTGCTATGAAAAATGGCGCATCGGCGTCGATCACAGCGCGACATTCGGTGGCCCGGTTCAGGGCTCTCCGGCCCCATCCGGAACTGGCGCCGAGGGCCACCGCCTTTTCGTGAAATGACAGCGCTTCCTCGTAGCGGCGCTGCGCCTGCAGAAGATCACCGGTCGCAACGAACGCGGCCTGATGAAACCATTTAGGCGCGCCGGTCACCTCGGTGACGCCGATGAACGATTGGTACGCTTTGCCCTTCCTGCCGATCTTGTTGTGGGTATACCCCGCCGCCAGTCGCGCTCCCGCCCGCGCGGCCGGCTCGACACCTTTGATGGCCTCGACCGCCACGTAAGCGGACAGCGCTTCTTCGAGCCCGCCGCTGAGTTGAAGGCATCTACCGATCTGCAATTGCAGCTTTGCCCGAAACGATCCGGGTACGCCGGGTATC
>Ga0310121_10004108_pt1 | contig 13003 bp, 12 predicted proteins | sample CB27_Tmax_986_MG_FD_203504 | JGI IMG/M metagenome (GOLD analysis project Ga0310121, IMG submission 203504) | Marine microbial communities from Western Arctic Ocean, Canada - CB27_Tmax_986 | ecosystem: Environmental > Aquatic > Marine > Oceanic | place: Canada: Western Arctic Ocean | collected... | reverse complement strand
CTGGACCATCAGTTGGCACTGGATAGGACGCTGGTTTCTCGGTACAAAACCCAAACTGACCCTCGCTATCCGTGTGAAAAATTCCCCGAAGATTCATATCTGGAAACCGTTCAATTTCCTGAACATCGTAAAGCCCCTCGGCAGAGGCCTGCCAAACATCCAGTTTAGCGTTGGCGATCGGAGTGCCATCGATACCCAAGACCCGCCCTGTCACCAGGGTAGGTTCACCAGACCTGCCCCTGGAAATATTAGCGCCAAATTGCAGTTCGGGTGCGTCGGGTACATGAAATGGACCCAGTACAGTGCTTTCAGTTGCACTGTCCGGTTTCCGATGCGCCAGCGTGTCGACCAGCATTGACACGGCCAGCGTATCCGAGAGGAGAATGAACTCCTGACGTGTGTCATCGCACCAGTGACCCACCTGAGTCAGAAAATCAATAGCTTGTCCCCACTCTCCGAGTGTCGGCTCCACTTCTCGCACGACTGCATGAAGATGAGTGATGACCGAAGTCATAATCGATTTTAGACGTGGATCATCACAATTTTCGAGTCTCGCGAGAGCCTCTGCAGTGATAATTTCTGCCGTCATGTACCTTCCCTCTAGTAATCTTCGCGACTGCGCCTCGCGGGTTGCTTGTGCCCTCGATACACTTATAGTACATCGATACTGACCCCTGCAAACTTTCCGGACAGGTAATGGAACTCAGTGGTGAAATTAAACTCGAGGCGACACCGGACGAGATCTGGCATGTGCTCAACGATCCCGTTGCCCTTCAGCGCTGTATTCCCGGCTGTACAGCCTTAGAAAAAAGGGACACCAACACATTTTTAGCCACAATCCAAACAAAAATTGGGCCGGTTAACACTCAATTTTCCACAGTGTTAACCGTGATTCCCGTTGCACCACCAACCCATTATTCGCTCACTGGCGAGGGGCAAAGCGGTATCTCTGGGTTCGCAAAGGGCACGGTAAATATTGAACTTAAAGCAAACGCAGCCGGCACTCTGCTTGGCTATACGTCTCAAGTTCTGATTGGTGGTAAAGTTGCTCAGGTAGGCTCACGCCTCCTAACGGCTGCGGCAAAAAAATGGGTTAGGCAGTTTTTTGATTCACTCGAGGCAGTGTTTAATGAGAACTAAAAACACGACTAAGAAACCCCTACGGTCTGCTGAATAGCGCTACCCCTGCATCATGAAAGCTGCAGCATTTCACTATATGCAACCGAAAACCGTCGATGAGGCCCTCGGATGCCTGGAACAGCTTGGGTCCGATGCGACCATACTGGCTGGCGGCCAAAGCCTGATGGCGAGTCTCAATATGCGTCTTTCAAATCCCGCTGTGCTCATCGATATCAACGCTATCGATGAACTCAACGGCATCAGCACGGTTGAAGGCCGGCTGCGAATCGGCGCGATGACCCGCCAAGCCGAACTCGAGTATTCGCCTCTGGTGTCCCAACATGCCCCTCTGATCACGATGGTGATGCCACACATCGCACACCCCGCAATACGTAATCGTGGAACTATAGGTGGCAGTATCGCGTTTGCCGATCCCGCAGCTGAGCTACCCGCCTGCCTGGTTGCTCTGAATGGTCAGGTGGTGGCTCAGGGCCCCAATGGTGAACGACGGATCGCTGCCACAGAATTTTTTCAGGATCTGTTCGAAACGGCACTGACCGACAACGAGCTGCTGACCGCGATAGAAATACCGATGGCGAATGAGAATCAGCGTTTCGGTTTCCGCGAGCTCGCACGCCGTCATGGTGACTACGCCATGGTAGGTCTCTGCGCCTCGAGCGACTGGTCTTCAGACAACCTGACGGAACTGCGGCTTGCTTATTTTAATGTTGGCCCTAGGCCTGTACTTGCTGAACAAACAGCCAGTGACATCTGCAGGATCTGGCCGCAGGTACGAAACGAGATGCCGCTGGATCAGCTGGAGAGTGAGCTCGATCCCCCTGATGATCTTAATGCGTCTTCAACCATGCGGGTTCATCTGGCAAAGGTCCTAACTCGGCGGATCATTGAGGAGTGGTTGTCATGAGTGATTCGTTGGCTGTACTGAAAGGAGACAACAACATCAGTCTGACTGTCAACGGAGAATCGATATCTGAACGGGTACCCGTTCGACGAAATCTAGCTGACTTCCTGAGGCTCGATCTCGGGCTAACCGGTACACATGTGGGTTGCGAGCATGGTGTCTGCGGTGCCTGTACGGTCCGCCTTGATGGCAAGATTGTCCGGAGTTGTCTGATCCTGGCAATTCAAGCAGATGGCAAACGGGTCGACACAATTGAAGGCCTATCCGACGACGGCTATCTTGAAGATCTACAGGCCTCATTTCATGCACGAAATGGACTGCAGTGCGGATTCTGTACGCCGGGTATTCTATTAACAGCTGCTGAACTGATCGAGACACATCCCGATGCCGATCGAGAAAAGATTCGGGAGTTTCTCTCGGGAAATTACTGCCGCTGTACGGGGTACCATGCAATTGTCGATGCGATTGAGTCTGTCGTGCATTCCAGGCAGAAAAAGAGAGAGCTATGAACAGTCAGTCCGAAAATCGCTGGGTACTGGACCGTCCCAACAGCTACATTGGTCGGAGCGTTCCCAGGCCCAATGCGAAGCGCTTACTTGAGGGTCGAGGCCATTTCGTAGACGACATTGTGCTGCCGCGTATGCTGAATGTGGTGTTTGTCCGGAGTCCTTACGCACACGCCCGAATTCTCAGCATTGATACCACGGCAGCACAGTCCTATCCAGGTATCACGGCAGTCGTCACCGGTGCCCAACTTGCTGAACGCCATGAACCGTGGGTTGGTGTGCTCAAACACCTACAAGGTATTGTTTCTCCACCCCAGTATGCAATGGCTGTTGAAAAAGCGTGCTGGCAGGGAGAGGCTGTGGTCGCGATCCTGGCGAAAACCCGAGCTGAGGGAGAGGATGCGGCTGAATCAGTTCAGATACAGTGGCAGGAACTTCCGGTTGTGGCCGATGCAAAGACAGCCCTCGACCCAGATACACCCGTTATTCACGACTCTCTAGAGAACAATCTGTGCTGGGAACGGAATTTTGCTGCGGGTGACGTCGACCAAGCATTTGAGACCGCTGCCGTTGTGGTTGAGGAAACATTCGATATAGGGCGGCACACAGGTGTCACAGTCGAACCCAGGTCAATTGTTGCCGACTATCAGCCTGGGGAAGGCAAGCTGACGGTGTATCAATCAACACAGGCACCGCACATGATGCAGAACGTGTTTGCCAAACACCTGGGTATGAATGAAGGCGATGTTCGCGTGGTCACAAAAGATGTTGGAGGCTCTTTCGGTATCAAGGTTCACGTCTACGCCGATGAATTTGCCGCCGTTGCGCTGAGCAAGATGTTTCAACGACCCGTCAAGTTCATTGCTGACCGGCTTGAGTCATTCGTAACTGATATTCACGCTCGAGATCATCTAGTCAAGGCCCGGATGGGCGTTTCTAAAGACGGAAAGATTCAGGCTCTGGAATTTGATGATCTGACCGGCATCGGACCTTATTCCATGTACCCACGCACCAGTGGCATTGAGGCAAACCAGATAGTCAACCTAACCGGCGGTGCTTATCAGATTGAAAACTACAAAGCGGCGGCGAAGGTAGTATTCCAAAACAAGAATGTAATGTGCCAGTATCGTGCCGTCGGGCACCCTGTGGCCTGTCTGATTGCTGAAGGACTAATCGACGAAGCAGCCCGACAGCTCCAGATGGACCCGGTCGACATTCGACGGACCAATCTCTACCCTGACGATAGCTATCCCTGCAAGTCCATCACCGGGATGGCGTTCGAGAATCTTTCTCACATTCAAAGTCTGGACAAGCTCTTAGACATGATGGACTACGACTCCCTCCGTCAGGAACAGTCAGAACTACGAAACCGGGGTATCTACCGTGGTATAGGACTTGCCACTTTTATTGAGGTCACCAACCCAAGTCCAATGTTCTACGGCGTTGGCGGTGCCGCAATTTCAGCTCAGGACGGTTGTACCTTGCGACTGGATGCCAAAGGTAACGTTTTCTGTGCAACAGGTGTGACTGAGCAGGGGCAAGGTACCGAAACGGTCATCGCCCAAATCGTTGCGACGAGTGTCGGAGTGGCCATGGAAAACGTCCGTGTAATTACCGGTGACACCGAAGTTACGCCTTATGGTGGCGGCACATGGGCATCTCGTGGGTGTGGCATTGCTGGTGAAGCAGCTGGCCAGGCTGGACGAGTTCTACGGGAGAACATACTGGATGTCGCTGGAGTAATTCTGCAGACCGAATCAACCGCACTTGATATTCAGAATGGCAATATCGTCGACGGCGGAGACGGGGAAGTACTGACTACACTTGAAGAAGTTGCCCGTGTTGCCTACTACCGCCCCGATACTTTCCCAGAAGATTTTCAATCTGAACTGGTTGTTACCCGGCATTACGTGCCCCGCGACTATCCGTTCGCCTTCACCAACGGTATTCAGGCCTCTTATCTTGAAGTCGATAATGAGACGGGCTTAATCAGGTTGTTAAAGCATTGGTGCGTAGAAGACTGCGGAACTATCATCAACCCCCAGTTGGTCGATGAACAGATCCGTGGAGGCATCGTACAGGGCCTCGGTGCAGCCCTGTTTGAACACTGCATCTATGACACAGAAGGCCAGTTGCAAAATGGCACGATGGCCGACTATCTCGTGCCGATGGCCACTGAAATGCCGGACATTGACTGTGCACACGTTGTGTCAATGACCCGATCCTCAGAACTGGGCGCCAAGGGTGCAGGTGAAGCGGGCACTGCTGGTGCACCTGCCGCAGTAATGAACGCACTCAACGATGCATTGACTCCCTTTAACGCACGCGTTACCGCGGTTCCACTGACACCACAGAAAATTCTAGAAGCTCTCGGCACGCTGTCACCATAACTGTACCGATAAATTCCGCGTTCGGTCATCACCCCAAGCAAGTGGAACGCGAACTGTTTTTCCTCGGGAGAAATGGTTGAAACATTTATACGCCCAAGTAGTACTGCTTGATCATCTCGTTATCAGCCAACTCTTCTGCACTACTGGCTGCAAATTCGATTTCCCCATGAACGATGATGTAGCCACGATCTGCAATCTTGATTGCCTGGTTGAAGTTCTGCTCGGCCATCAACACAGTCAGGTTTTTCTTCTCTTTAAGTTCTCTGATCTTTTCAATCATATGACTGACTAGATTTGGCGCGAGACCCACTGACGGCTCATCAATCAGCAGAATCATCGGATTGGACATGATTCCTCGGGCAACTGCGACCATCTGCTGCTCTCCGCCACTCATACTCCCCGCCAACTGTTTTCGACGCTCCCGCAGACGCGGAAATGTCTCGTAGACAAAATCCAGGTTATCGACGATTTTCTCTCGAGCCTGCTTACGATAAGCGCCAAGATAAAGATTTTCTTCAACAGTCAGTGCCGGAAATAATCTTCTACCTTCCGGGACCATTGAAATTCCCGCCGCAACAATCTCCTCGGGTCTCTTTCCGACCAGGTCAGTGCGTTTACCGTCTATTTCGAGAATAATCTCACCACGGTCAGGTTGAACTAACCCTGTAATGCACTTCAACAGCGTACTTTTACCGTTTCCGTTCGAACCCAGTAACACTACGGTTTCACCAAATTCTACGGTAATAGACAACTGATGAAGCACCCGGACAGAACCGTAGCCGCCTTCTATATTTCTGAGTGTCAGACTATTCGCCAAGATAAGCTCTCTCAACATCCGGATTAGCTACGATTTCGTCGGGCGAACCGTCGGCTATCATTTTGCCCGCATCGAGTACAACGATCCGTTCTGAGAACTTCATCACGGCCCGCATGATGTGCTCAATCATGATAACTGCAACCCCACGTTCGTTCAGCGCAAAAAGTATATCGAGAACCTCGTCGACTTCGGAACTCGACAAACCCGCCATGGTTTCATCGGAAAGCAATAATGAAGGTTTTGCCGACAGCGCCCGAGCAAGTTCTAATCGCCGCATATCAATTTGGGTAAGATTGGCCGAATTCTCGTCGGCCCGATCTTGCAATCCTACAAGTTCAAGAGATTCCATGGCCTGATCTCGAAGATGACGCTGCTGCAGACGGCCCGAAGCCGCATATTTCATCGGTATTTCAAGATTTTCGATGATGGTCATGCTGCGAAAGGGCCGCGGAATCTGGAAAGTCCGAACAATCCCAAGTCTGGCACGATTGCTTGCGCTCGTTCCTGTGATATCACTGCCCTCAAAATTAACTTTTCCCTGTTCGTTGAACAATGCGCCCGAAATACAGTTGATCAAAGTTGTCTTGCCGGACCCATTCGGTCCAATCAATCCAAGTCTTTCCTTGCCAGCCAAGGAAATGTCGACTCCATCCAGCGCCACAAAGCCGCCAAATCGTTTTGTCAGGTTGGTAACTGCAAGAATTGGCTCAGCCATTTCCCTTTCGCCTCTTGCGTATGAAATGTATGAAATCTTGATACAAACCTGTAATCCCCTGTGGCGCCAGGGAAATAAAACCTACCAGTACAACACCTACGATCAGCAAATTCAGCTCCGAGGAGATATTGACCGTAACAGTTTCCTGGATTGTGCCGAGAAGCAAACCACCAATGACCGGACCGATCCACGATGCGGTACCGCCAATCATCGGTACGGCAATAGCCATGACTGCAACTAGAAGATTAAAGGCTGAAGCCGGCTCGACGAACGTGATGAAATAAGGGAAAGGAGCGCCCGCTGCGCCCATCAGCCCACCCATCACAGTTGTTGAGATCAATTTGAGCTTGAGTGTCGGAACACCCATGCATTCTGCTGCCAATTCGTCATCTCGTATCGCGGCCAATCCTTGGCCGATCTTTGATGAATTCAGGTAGCGAGAAACAATGATGGCAATAAGTGTGATTGCAAGAATTAGTACAAACAACCATTCAATGTAGGAATCAAAGAACACTACATCCTCAGGAATCAGAAGATAGTAACCGCCGGCACCACCAACATATTCCCAGTTGACAACAATAGTTTCAAGAATAATCGCCACCGCCAAAGTTGCGATTGCAAAATAAACGCCTTTTAAACGCAACGTAAAATATCCGACACCCAGACCGATCAAACCGCTTACTATCGGCGCCACCAACACCGCAATGAGCAACGGCGGCGCATCAAACGCCCTATGCAAAAACACGGTGGTATAGGCGCCAACGGCGAAAAACCCACCACTGCCAAAGTTCACGTATCCGGTAAATCCACCCAAAATGTTCCATGCGATGCCCATGATCATCAACTGCATCACGGCATACGCTGCATAAAAATAATACTCGTTGTCTACCACCATCGTAAAGGCGATGCCAACCAGAAAGAGGGCTGCGATGATGGGCCAGAATTTATTCAGTTTCATCACCCGCGTCCAAACAACCCTTGCGGCCTCACGGCAAGTGTCACCAGCAGTATCCCGTATGCTGCTGCCGGCGCCCAGGAAGGTCCGATGAAGGTCGAAATGAGAGTCTCTGCAATTCCAATCATCAACGCGGCGAAGAAAGTGCCGCTGACGGATCCCATCCCGCCCAGAATCACGATGGCAAAGACGCGGCCGATATAAAGACGCCCGACTGAGGGTTCGACCGGGTGAATCACAATCAACAAAGCGCCAGCGATGGCCGCGGTGGCAATTGCGATGCCAAAAGCCCATTGCTTTACCTTGATGGGATCAGCGCCCATAAGCTGCAGCGCTATACGATCCTGTGATACGGCCAAAATAGCCCGCCCCATAAAGGTCTTCGAGAGATACAAATAAACCCCGCCTGTGACCGCGGAGGCAACGATAAAGGGGACCAACATCCGGTAGGGTAGAGAAACTTTAAAATTCCCCAATGGTACCCAATCATTTATCCATAGAGTTTCACCGATGTAAGGTGCCTGCACATTGCGGTAGTCGACGCCGTAGACCAGAATCAACAACACTTCGATAATAAACATGATGCCGAAAAAATAGGCCAAACCGGTTAGACTTTCCTGACCGGTGCGCTCAAAACAAACGTAATAAAATCGGTACATCCCGATTCCAAAAAGAAAGAAGAGCGGCAGGAAAAGAAAACTCGCCACAATTGGATCAAGTCCAAAATTCTCATTGACATAGAATGTGACGTACGATCCGATGATCACGAAAGCGGGGTGTGCAATATTAACGATATCAAGTCGCCCAAAAACAATTGAGAGGCCGAGCGCAACCGCGGCATAAAATCCGCCGAGAAGCAGACCGGATACTACCGCGTTGATAAATAATTCAGTCACGGGCGTGTCAAGCTGCCTGATCGTGCGTCATCGTCTGTCAAAACATTAAAGAGGAGGCCCCGGATTCGCAGTGTTCGCGAGATTCACACTCACTGCGACGCGGGGCCCCTTAATTTTAATTATCAAAAATCAGCAAATTTATTCAAATTGTCACTTGTTTCCCCGTCTACTTATACTAGTCTCGCGTATACGGATATTCGATTTCGCCGTTCTTTACCGATTCCGGATACAGGACAACACGGGTCCCCTCATTTTCGAACTGAGACATATCGCCATCCTTGATATCTCGAAACTGTACTTGAAGGGTACGCGTTTTGGCCCATTCACCATTTGGAGCAAACGACACCGCTCCAACCACTGTATCGAATGTGTTGTTGCGTATGTGCTCTCCGATCGCCGCATGATCCAGTTCGCCGACTGCGTTCACAGCAGCACCCAATACCTGAAGGTAAGCGTACGCGTAGGGCGGCAAGTAGTGTCCGAGAGGATCCACTTTCCCACCCGCCGCAGCGGCTTGATACTTAGCTAGGAATTCGTCGACACCCTCAAAATTCAACGTCGAGGCAGGAACCCAGAAATCATAGTTGACGATGCCGTTCATTTTTGAGCCCAGGGTTTTCTGTATTCCAGCATATTGCAGGCCAACCATTCCGCCGCCAAACATTTTCGCTTTTAGGTCCAGTTCGTTGGCAGCATTCGTTATCCCAACAGAACCTGGGGGATAGGAGCCGACGTACACCAGATCGGGGTTGGATGCCATGATGGCACGAACAACCGGCGTAAAATCAGCCGTTCCCGGTGGATAGGTCTTGTCGTAAACGATATTCAACCCCAGTTGCTCTGCGTGACTCCGTGCACCGGCTACTGCATTCTTGGCAAATTCGGAGTCGGCAGCCAGAAGCGCGATCGATTGCGGTTGTGGACTCTGGTTCATCGCCAGATTAAAGAAGCCCCGTGACCAATCCAACTTCGGCTCGGGACCGGCAGGCATGATCTGGAAATAATTGTTGTAGTTAAACCGTTCGTTGACCGCCAATCCGAACAGCGCTATGAAGACCATTTTTTGCTTCATGACAATGGGCATTGCCGGTGCAATCAGGTTGGTTCCGTAACTCGAAACTACGAGATCAACCTTGTCGACATTGATCAGTTTCGAATAAATACCTGGGACCTTGGATGGATTCGTCGAATCGTCGTAATAGACGAATTCAACCTGGCGTCCTAACAATCCGCCGGCTGCATTGACATCATCCCTCCAAATCTTCATTGCGATCAGGGCTGCCTGCCCCGCACCGGCCAAACCGCCGGTCAAGGTCATGCTGAAACCGATCTTGATCGGGTCGGCGGCCTTTGCAACCGGCGCCAGAGCCAGGGTTACGGCTATACCGGTTGCAACCACCAGCCCTTTGATTGTTGTGCGAAATACACCTTGCTGACGAGTCTTCATAATCATTCCTCCATATTTTAGTACTGTTTAGCACAAACAATGATGGATGATCCGCTAGAGGCCACCGAGGTTCGATCAACATTGTTTTATGCTCCCCCAGGTTTAGAGCAACCGTTACCGATCATCTTTTCAAATCTGCGATACTCAAAACATGAACGGTGGCGGTCTGCCCTAACCAGACATTAAACCATTCATTGGCTTTTGTCTGCATCCGAAGTATTGCTGGCAGTTACCGCCCAGCCTCCCCTCGTCTTGCTGCTCCCTCTTCTTGCCCGACCTACCCGTCCTTATTTAACTTGTTGATATCACGTTCAATTTCCGGTTGATTCGAGCCTATATCAAACTTGGCCTCAACCCCGCCCAGGGGTGAAATTGTTCGAAAAATCAGCCTTTACATGACCCCACAAAATACCCGGCAGAGCGATTAACATGCCCCAGAGTGCATCCCAGCCTCCCTTGAGGGTTTCGGGCACCATGATCCAGGGGGCCGCTGTCACTATCCGTTTTCTTTCCGCTAAATGCAGCTTCGGCCGGTCACTCAGTACCTGATCGATCAGATGAGGAAACGCCCAGTCACAGCGATAGACCACCACGCCATCTGGGCTAATCACATACACCATGTTTGGAAATGACCCATAGGCACGGTGCATGGAGCCGCTGAGATCGTCGACGAAAACTGATCGGGTTTCACCATAAGTTTTCCGACTCTTATGTGCAACTGACAACTTTTCGGCCAGAGTCGCGTGTGGGCCCTGGCGGGAACCCGGGTGGGCCTCTCGAACATAGATCACTAGATACTCGACATCCGGATATTTCTGTATCACCGACTTGATCGGGTTGATATTCTTAACATACATCGGGCAGGTCAGGCTTCCCGTTGCCAGCACCAGCCATTTACCATGATAGTCGAGCAGGTTTAGGGGATTGCCATCGAGTGCATACAATTCAAAATCAAGCATGTCTGCACCCGTTTGAGGTCCATCAAACCGTCCGTAATCATAATTTGATGGGTGAAAACGGCGGTAGTTGTATTCAGTCATTTGCCAACTTACGTACGGTATTAGCGTTTGTACCATCTACGGTAAAACCTACTCAATCATTTGTCGGTCAATTCCAGCGGAAATCTCCACGGCCTTACAGACAGCTGAAGTATCCAAATGACCAAAACCAAGTTCGATAGCTGAATTCAGTTTTTCCCGCGCCACGGTGTAAAGATCAATTGGTGCATCAATACTGGCGGCAAACTCGGCAATGATGGCAGAGTCTTTTTTGAATATGTCAAACATAGTACCTCCGCCTTCGCGGTAATCCGACTCCGCCATCATAGCGCCTCGGACTTCAAACATTTTGGAACCACCTGCACCGGGTTTAAGCGCCTGATAAATGAGATCTGGCGCAAGCCCCGCCTTTTCACCCATCACCATGCACTCCGCTGCAGCCGTGGTGTGCACATGAACAAGGTAATTCGCCAACAGTTTCATGCGTGTCCCATTACCTACTGGGCCCACAAAAAATGAGGACGCGGTAAAACCTTCAAATACCGGCAGACACTGCTCATACAGTTCTTTATCGCCGCTCACATAAATCGAAGCTGTCATGTTAGCCAGCATCGGCGGTGTACCACTGATGGGGCAGTCGAGCAGGTTCTTTCCGGCAAGCGCAAGCCGTTTTGTAGATTTCAGTTTCTGGTCCAATGTCAGCGTGCTCGTTTCAATCAGAATATGATTTGGTCGATCGCTTTTCAGCACTTCAGCCACAACAGTATCCAGCGCCAAGGCACCGGGAAGAGACGTGATCAGCACATCTGCCCTATCAGCAACTTCGGTTGTGGATGACAGGCTAACCCCACCATTGGTCTCTAGTTCGCGTCTGCACTCTGCCCGAATGTCATAACCCAGGATTGAAAAACCCCTCGCGAGTAGGTTGGTTGCAATGATCCCGCCCATCGGGCCGAGGCCAAGGATGCCAATTGTTGTCTTCATCTGTCTTCTCCTGACTCTAGTAGACGAGCTTGCAGTGCCGCTGATCGCCATCTATAGGTACTCTATACCAACTCGGCCTGACCGGATTCGAAGGAGCACCCGATCGCGTCGAGCAACGCGATATTCTGAATCAGTTCATCGGCTGGTACCGGATATTCGATCTGCCCCAGCACGGCGAGTGCGAACGTTTCCAGATTGACCACCACGGCATCCGTTCCCTCATAGTCCTCCATCCATCTTTTCCCGGCCCGTGTCTGAACGGTAAGCTGCGCTGTATGTTCACTGCTATCAGGGTGGGCAGTATCGATAACGTGGGCCCAACCCGAAGACCCGAATACGTGATAACGCATATAGAACGGTGTGACCAACAGCGCACTGAGAAAGCCGGTCATGCCTGACGCGAAGCGGGCTTGCACGCAGACAACATCGCCGGTGGTCAGCGCAGTGACACGGCGTGCTCGTTGTGCAAACACCTGTTCGACTGGGCCAAACATTTGTATCCAAGAATCAGTCAGATGAATTCCCATACCAGTCATTGCCACTGCGGGCCCGTGTTCTGGCGCAGCACGCCAATCATCTGCAGACAGCTCTGCCAGTTTGTCGTGACTGAATGCCGCTTCTACATGGAGAATGGTGCCAAGCGTACCGTCATCAACCAGTTTCTTGAGCGCAAGCATCGCCGGCTCAAACCGACGTTCATGACCGATCCCGAGCACGACTCCCGCACTGCCACAACGGGCCACCATACGTTGTGCACTCACCTGGCTCAAAGTCAGTGGTTTTTCACAGAAAACGTGTTTGCCTGCAGTCGCCGCCTGAATGACCTGCTCTTCGTGCTGTGCATGAGGGGTGGTAAGAATCACGGCCTCAATGTCAGATCGGTCGAGTGCGAGTTGGTAATCATCTATAAGCTCGAGCCCATGGCGACGAACAAAGTCGAGTGCTTTATCTGGAGCCTGCTCAACTGCCAGTTGAATTCTGAGCGGACTCCCAGTCCGATTGCTGAAACGCTCGATGATGTGACAACCCCACCAACCCAGACCCACGACCGCGACGTTTACAGCTCCGACTTGCTCTATTCGTTTCACCACAAAAGTACCTCGATTTTTACATCGCCAGTCAGATCCGGATCAAGTAGGCTGGCTGATTCACAAAGGAAATCATTGTCTGGCCTTCAATATAATACGAGAAAATCCTATAGTAGCCGTATGACTCTGGAGACACTGATCATACTGGCGCAGTTTGTTGCCGCCC
>Ga0310121_10004106_pt1 | contig 13010 bp, 7 predicted proteins | sample CB27_Tmax_986_MG_FD_203504 | JGI IMG/M metagenome (GOLD analysis project Ga0310121, IMG submission 203504) | Marine microbial communities from Western Arctic Ocean, Canada - CB27_Tmax_986 | ecosystem: Environmental > Aquatic > Marine > Oceanic | place: Canada: Western Arctic Ocean | collected... | reverse complement strand
CCGCCAGAAAGAGTCGAGAGAAGGAGGATAAAGAGAGTGGCAGCCAGTGCGACGCCACCCGCGAGTACACCAGTTCGTACAGCGTCCGATTCCTGAACTTCGATTGTGCGAACATCCCCAAGTACAACTCTGGCTACCGGACCGGCGTCTGTGGTACCGACAATCATACCGTTGGCCACCGTGGGATTGCTAAGTACCAGTTCACTTTCGTCTCTGAGCGCTACACGATCCAGATTAGGACTAGCCTCCTCGACTACACGAGCTTGCGTTGTGACGCGCACACGTGAGGGTTGTTCCATCTCGATCACCTCTTGTGGGCTCACAGTTCGAGGCTGCCAGGTCGAGCATCCACTCAACTGTAGACTGAGCAAGAGGAGTAGCAACGTGTGGGATCTTAACCGGACTATGGTTTCCATTGGCGACCCATACTTGCAGAAGGGTTTCATTATGAAAGGGGGATTACAGGTAATTCGATCCGAGACTGATAAACGGTCCCTCGGTGTAAGGTAAGCGTTGTGGCCGAGCATTGCTCAGCAACGCCGGTAGCGCAGAGATCTGGGTGCAACTCGAAGTTGCCCGCGTCTGCTCCAGCTATAGAGATTCGAATACGATGCCCTTCAGTGAAGACCCAACTCGTGGGTTGAAGATCAAAGCGGAGGTTAACAATATGGTCATCCGCAAACGCATTCGCGTCATAATCTCCGGCCCGGAATCCATGCCATGGAAGTTCAGGACGTACAGGTCGGAGGCCTTGGGTTTGTAGTTTGGGATCCTGCATTATGTGGAATCCAGCTCTTAGTTGACCTTCCGTTATGTAGTTCGCTGTCCCGTCTGGTGCTACGTCACTCAGATACACAAATACGTCCGCATCAGGTTGATTCGCGCTCACCCAGAGATCTACTACTGGATGGCCTGTGACCTCCAACTCGGTGTCTAGCGGCTCTGTTTCATAAAATATCGTTTGTTCATCTAACTCTGTTCGAACCATGAGCGAATCTGGAGATCGCATCAGAATCCAGCGATTTGTGGCGTTGGAACCGAAGTCTGCAGTATGCTCAAAATCCACGTTGTAGTGATCCAATCCAGGCTCACCTACATCAGCCCCGAGTGATCCAGATGGTCCAAGGTGCAGTGACTGAATTTCTTGTCTTTCCAGCGGCCAGCCTTTTTCATGACGCCAACCGCGGTTCATGACATAGAGGAGCACCGGATCCTCCTCTGAGACCCCAGTATCGATTCCCTTGAGGCACCAGTCGAAGAAGCGGATCTCTTCAAGTACAACATCGGATGCCAGGTCTCCATCGTAGCCGAGTAATTCTTGGTAGGGTGGAGTCACACCTTCGGGCACATGGAAACGGGGTCCGATCATCATTCGCATTCCCGAACCTTGTTCCATAGAGCTGAAAAGTTTTGTCGTGCCCTTCAGGAAACCATCAAACCACCCACCCAGGTTTAGTACAGATACACCAGATGCGGCTACCCTTTCAAGCATTGCCCCTGGGCTGGTATCAGTGAAGGAGAGTGTATCTGTCCCAAAGGCTTGGACTGCATCTGAGAAGCGCATGTCAGGCTCAAGCAAGCGTCGGCCTAAGACATTGCCCTTATGCTCATTGACGGCCCTAGCCAAGTAATGTTGTTCTCGAAACTGTCCGTCTGGGTAGATGAGTTCGTCGTCGTCGGTGAAGAGCGTGACATCGCCGGTGGATGCGAGTGGGATTTCATCGATCCATCGTCCGTCACCGTCTTCATCCACGACTGGTGCTACCGGGAAGAATCCATTGTCAGGATCATTCTTGCTGAGATTAAACGCCTGGAGGTGATCACTATACTCTGAGAGCCATCGAGTCGTGGTTATTCCACCGGGTCTCGTTCCTTCGGTATAGGTATCAAACATGATGACGCCCGGTGCGATGCACTGAAGCCCTTCAGGTGCTTGGCTCGCGGTAGCGTATTGGCTCCAAGCCACGTAGGACTGTCCCCTCATTCCCACAGACCCGTCCGACCACGGTTGGCTGGTGATCCAATTTACGATCTCAGCTCCGTCTGATCCGAGTCTAGGCATGAGAGGTGTTTGGCTTCCAAACGAAGCTCCGGTTCCCCTCATATCGACTACGACGTAAGCGTACCCTAAGCCGATCATGGTGCGTACAGGTTGCGACAGAGATCGGTCGAAGACTGCTTCCTTGAGTCCTGTACGCCAACGAAGACCTATCATCTCCCATAAAGCCATACCAGGTAAAGCGAAGGCGCGGTTATATGGTGTGTACTCTAGGATCGTCGGGAAGCTTGTTGTGAGTGATCCGCTGTCGTCTGCCGCGTCTTCAGGAACGAAAATGTCTACCGCCAGGTCAGTCCCATCCTCCAGGCGGACGAAGCGGCTCTCCTTTTGAAACGATAGAAATTTTGCAGTTACGTCGTAATCTGCATCAAAAAAAGGACCGACGAGCGTGGTAAGGGGGGGTGGGTCAGACGTTCGGTTTGCCACTAAACTGGCTATCGCCAAGAGCAGTGCGGTTAGGATTCCGAAAGTTATGATTTTACGCATTGCGTGGGGTTGATAGTTGTGCGTTCAAGGGTCGGGTTAGGAACGGCTGAGCAGATTGGGGTCAGAGTATGAGGTGGGCAAGATGCTAAAGCAGCACAGTTCGATATTAGCACACCCTGATAACTTCCAGTCCATTATCTGCGTTGGCTTCGTTCTCCGCGTCTTGTTCCACCAGTAAAGAAAGAAAATCCGAAACCAACTCCGAGGCTGCTCTCGGCGGCTCTACCGGAAGACTGGAAGTCATGATAGAAGAAGCCACTCGCTCGTAACCCCAACCTGTCATCGATTCTCACTTTATACCCAATCTCTCCGGAGACCCCAAATTGAGTGTCATTCGGAGATCTGCGTTCAAGGTACCGGTCATCTTTGTCCCACTCATCTTTCTCGTCATCCCGAGGTGACCGAGGATCGCGCGTTGGTGGGCGTCTGTCACGATCTTGATCCCTATCCTTGTCCCATTCATCCTCGAATTCACGTTTCGCGTTTCCTGTAGCCTGGCCTCGCGAGTTGACGCGGGTACCGACGCCCATAAAAAATGTGGAAGAACGCGTCGGGGGTGTTATGTGATACTGGACGCCCGTGCCCAAAGAAAAATTATGATTCGTCTGATCTTCTGATGAGGCGTACTGGTGGGAGACATCGGTTTCCAGGGAAACCAGATCAGATAGAAAAATTCCGAACCTGACAGATGGTGCAGGGATCGCGAGGGATGTGCGGCCAGCGTTACCCGGGACGTTCGCCTCTATGACACTCCGAATGAGCGATGCATCAAACCCTATCTCAATCGGGTTCCTCTGCGCCTGAGACCGTAGAGGTATCAGGACAATTACCAACAGTGCGAGGAAAGAAAGTTTCTTCATTGTTTACATCTCCCGCAGACGAGCGTAGTGGTGCAATAAAACAAGACCCATCTACTACTACAACTGATGTTTTCTAGACGAGAACGTTAGTTCTAAGGCTTCCCATCCTGCTAGTTAGCTGTGAGTGGAAGTCACGTTTCACTTGTTGAGTCGCAAAACAAGGCGCATTTTTGGCAACATGTCTGGCCTGAGAAATTTAATCCGAGAGATTCACCGCCGCTCGATGTGGCAGGTGACGGGGATCTATGTTGGGGGCTCCTGGTTGGCGTACGAGCTCATCAACCAGATCGCTGAATCCGCAGACCAGCCCTGGCTTCCGAATGTTGCCCTAGTCCTGCTTATCATCGGGTTTGTCGTTGTCTTAGCAGCGGCATACGTGCAGGAGCGTCCTAGTCAGGACGTGAGCCAAGAGACGGCAGAGACTTCGAGTGCGCAGACTAGTGCGGAGCCAGCTGCGGCCAGTCCAGGGTTGTTCACCACTCGGAACACCGTTGTTGCATTGATCTTGGTAGCCGCCGTTGTGTTCACTGTGATCAACACGGGTATCTGGACGATCGGTGGGTCCGAGAATGTAGATCTTGCTGCGACTCCAGAGGCTGCCTCAGTCGTAGTGCTGACGCTTGATAACATCGGTGGGCGGGAGGAGGTAGCGTATCTAAGCGAAGGCATTACCGAAGAAATTACTGCTCAGCTTGCTCGGGTTCCCGAGCTCAAGGTGATCTCTCGTACCTCCGCTGAAGCGATAGGCGAGTATAATCTGACGATTCCTCAGATCGCTGATAGCTTGGGTGTCGAGCACGTAGTCGAAGGCTCAGTTCAACTTTTTGGGGAGCAAATTAGAGTCACAGCTCAGTTGATCCACGCAGAGACCGACAATCATCTCTGGGCGGACTCGTACAATGGGCCACTTGCCGATCTCTTTACTCTGCAAGAAGACATTGCGATCAAAGTTGCTTCCGCTCTCACTTCTGCGGTTGGAGGGATACGTGAAGTCAGCTCGGCTCGTAGGACTGAGGAGCCTGAAGCGTATGAAGCATACCTTATTGGGAAGTCCGAGATGCACAGCAGGTCGGAGGCTGGTATGCTCGCCGCAATCGAGTCTTTCGAGCGATCAGTCGCGCAGGATCCAGGCTATGCCCCTGCTTATGCGGGGCTCTCGATGGCATATGGGTTGTCGGTGATGTATGGCCATCCAGAACTCGATGGGTACGAACTTTATAATCGTGGCATGGCGATGGCCAACCGTGCGATTGAGCTCGATGAAAATGATGCGGAAGCCTACGCTGCAAGAGGTTACTTACGTACGAAAGCTCTAGGAGAATTTCAACAAGCTGAAGCAGACCTCGTCAGGGCGCTTGAGTTAGCACCTAATTCTGCTGATGCACTGGGATGGTATGCCCACCTTTTCCAGCGTGAAGAACAATACGACCGAGCTTTTGACGAAATGGCTACCTCAATTGAGATCGACCCCCTCGCACCTGGCAGGAGGAACGGAAATGCATTTGGTGCCCTAGCATCTGGTGATTATGCACTAGCCATTCAAGAGGCAGAGCTAGCGCTCCGCCTAGAGTCAACCATAACGATGCCCTATCTCTCTCTTGGTCTCGCTAACCTCCTAGCAAACCGTCCCGACGAATGTCTGCGTGTTTTAGGTGAGAGGTTTCCTGGGGTACGGGCAATGTGCCAGTACTCGCGAGGAGATGAGGCAGCGGCCACAAGCACCATCGATGTTTTGAAGAGCACCTTGAGTTTAACTGACGAACCTCGGAGCAATGCCGAGATGATCTCCTACCGTGATGTGGGGGTGTACTACGCATGGGCGGGTGAGTTCGATGAATCTTTGGCGTGGTTAGACCGAGCGTTTTCATGGTCTCACAATGCGGTCGATTTCCGACTTCTTAATTCAGCGGTCTTCGATAGTGCTCGAAGGGGTCCGGGTTTCCAAGAAGGGTTAGACCGTATCCTTAATCAAGTGAGAGAGCAGCTTCTGGAGGCAACTCGATAGGGAATGCCTGGTTTACGAGATTTGGTCCAAGAGATCCACCGTCGCTCCATGTGGCAGGTGCTCCTGATTTACGTAGGGGGCTCCTGGGTCGTGTGGGAGGCGATTGAGGGGATTTCTAGCACTGCAGGCTTACCGGATTGGGTACCTGGTGCAGCCCTGATTCTCATCTTGATTGGATTACCAATCGTAGTGGCAACAGCATTTGTACACGAGCGTCCGGTTGCGGTTGAGAACGAAGGGCTGGTGGACGGAATAGCAGACGAAGTTATCGCTGTCTCAGGAGAGGCTGTAAGCCAGGCGGCTATTGAAAAGTCAGCTTCGGGCACTCCGGGGCCGTTCAACATCCGGAACGCAACTCTTGTATCGGTCTCGTTAGCTGCCGGTGTCTTCATTGTTATGAACACTGGTATCTGGCCAGTGGGCGGGGGTGCGGAGGTAGAGGTAGAAGTCGCTGAAGGGCGTGGTGCTGCCTCTGTTGTAGTTCTACCCTTCGATAACATCGGTGGACGAGAGGATGTCTCATATCTCAGTGAGGGTATTACCGAGCAGATTACCGCCCAACTAGCGAAGGTACCTGAGCTCAAAGTGATCTCACGCACCTCCTCTCAGACTGTCGCTGGCTATAATCTGACGATCCCTGAGATTGCAGATAGTCTGGGTGTCGAACATGTCGTCGAGGGTTCAGTTCAACTTTTTGAGGATCAGATTCGGGTGACAGCCCAGTTGATTCATGCTGAGACCGATGAACACCTGTGGGCTGACTCCTATGACGGTCGCCTTCAAGATCTTTTTGCGCTCCAGGAAGACATCGCGATTCAGGTGGCATCGGCGCTCACTTCCGCAGTTGGTGGTGTCCGCGAGATTAGCTCCGGTTCGAGGACTGAAGAGCCGGTTGCATATGAAGCCTACCTGATCGGGAAGTCACAACTGCACAGCCGCTCGACCGCTGATATGCTCGCTGCGATTGAGTCTTTTGAACGGTCGATTGCCCAGGATCCGGGTTATGCGCCTGCTTACGCTGGACTTGCGATGGCGCACTCGTTGCTTATTGGCTATGGGCACCCCGAACTCAACGGGTATGAGCTCTACGGTCGTGCCATGGCGATGGCCAATCGTGCGATTGAGCTTGATGTGAATTTTGGTGAGGCCTATGCCGCGCGCGGGTACTTGACTACGAGAGCTCTGGGTCCTGCGGAGCCGATTGAAGCAGATTTTCAGAGAGCGTTAGAACTCTCTCCAAACTCAGCCGATGCCCACGGTTGGTATAGTCACTTCCTTGTGCGTGAGAGACGGTACGATGAAGCCGCAGAGGAAGCTGGTAAGTCGATTGATATTGATCCGCTCCATCCGGGTAAACGCTATGGTGCTGCTTTGGATGCAATCGGAGCCAACCGCTATGACGTAGTTGTGCAAGAGTCCCAGCGGGCTGTGGGTCTAGAGCCGACTTTGACTGTACCCTATTTCCTTCTCGGTCTCGCTAACCTGTTGGAAGGGCGTCCCGACGAATGTCTGAGCGTCTTAGGTGACTTGTCCCCTGGGGTGAGAGCGATGTGTCATCACTCTCGAGGAGATGAGAGCCAGGCAATGCAGCTCGTCGATTCTCTGAAAGGTACGCTCAGTTCGACTGACACACCTGTAAATAATGCTGAAATGATTCTGTATCGTGATATAGCGATGTTCTACGCTTGGATTGGTGAACTAGATCAAGCTTTGGATTGGCTAGAGAGGGCTGTATCCTGGTCCCATAATGCTGTGGAATTTCGAATCTTAGGCTCAGGAATCTTTGAGAGGGCGCTCCAAGATCAGAGTTTCCGGAGCGGCTTGGAACGTATCCAGGCCCTAGCGAGACAGAGACTTCTTCAGGCATCCGGATAGGATATGTCTGGTCTAAGGGATTTGATCCGCGAGGTCCAACGCCGTTCAATTTGGTGGGCGTTAGGAGCCTATATTGCGGTTGCTTGGTTGGTGTTTGAGCTCATCCAACAGATTGCTGAATCCGCCAACCAACCCTGGCTTCCGAATGTTGCTTTGGTCCTTCTCTTGATCGGGCTCCCCATTGTCGTCGGCACAGCACTTGTGCAGGACCGTCCTGTTGAGGATGCGAGTGAAACGCCGGGGCAGGCTTCGAGCGCGCCGACTACTGCGGAGCCAGCTTTGGCCAGTGCAGGGTTGTTCAGCGTCCGCAACATCCTCTTGGTAACCCTTGTTGGGGCCGCCGGTGTCTTCCTTATGATGAATACGGGTATCTGGCCGATCAGTGGAGACGCTGACGTCGAAGTTGCTGCAACTCCAGGTGATGCTTCAGTGGTTGTACTACCGATGGACAACATCGGTGGCCGAGAGGAGATAGCGTATCTCAGTGACGGAATCACAGAACAGATTACCGCCCAGCTAGCGAAGGTTCCTGAACTCAAAGTGATCTCACGTACTTCTGCTGAGACCGTTACTGGCTATAACCTGACGATCCCAGAGATTGCTGACAGGCTGGGTGTGGAACACGTAGTAGAGGGCTCAGTTCAACTTTTTGGAGAGCAGATTCGGGTTACGGCCCAACTGATTCATGCCGCGACTGACGAACATCTTTGGGCTGATTCTTACGATGGTCAGCTTCAGGATCTTTTTGCGCTCCAGGAAGACATCGCAATCCAAGTCGCCTCAGCGCTCACCTCTGCGGTTGGTGGTGTCCGAGAGATCAGCTCAGCTTCTAGAACTGAGAATCCTGAGGCGTACGAAGCCTACCTGATCGGGAAATCACAACTGCACAGACGTTCTACCGAAAATATGCTAGCAGCGATCGAGTCGTTTGAACGGTCGATCGCTCAGGACCCAAGCTACGCACCCGCGTATGCTGGACTGGCCATGACCTATGGCTTGTTCACTATCTATGGGCATCCAGAGCTCGATGGGTATGAACTCTATGGTCGTGGTATGGCGATGGCGAACCGTGCGGTTGAACTCGACCAAGACGCTGCTGAAGCCTACCTGTCACGGGCCGGTTTACTTCTGAGAGGATTTGCCCCAGCGGAGCCGGTTGCATCCGACTTTCAGCGGGCGTTAGAGCTCTCACCAAATTCAACTGATGCGCACGGATGGTATGCCCATCTGCTCATTCGGGAAGGACAAGAGGAAGAGGGTCTTGCAGAGACCCAGATGGCGATTGAGATCGACCCTTTGGCACCCGGACGGAGAAATGGCGCCGCATTAGATGGCCTTGGTGCCCGACGCTATGACTTTGCTGCGACAGCAGCTCAGCAAGCTCTAGCACTTGAGCCGACGTTGGCCGTGCCGCGTTTCCTCCAAGCTCTAGCACACCTTCTTGCTCGTCGACTAGACGATTGCTTGAATGTTTTAGGAGATGCTTTTCCTGGGGTTCGGGCAATGTGCCAACACTCTAGGGGAGATGAGACTACAGCCATGCAAGTCGTTGATTCGTTGAAGAATGCACTTGGTCCGGGTAATGAGCCTCAGAATCATGAGGAAATGGTTTTGTATCGGGATATCTCAATGTTCTACGGATGGATTGGTGATCCTGATGAGTCGTTGGCCTGGTTAGAGCGTGCTTTTTCATGGTCGCATAACGCGATCCAGTTCGAAGTAATGAATTCAGGGGTCTTCGATAGGGTTAGTGAAGACTCAGCCTTCCAGGCTGGGTTAGAACGCATGCAGGCGCGGATAAGGGAACGTCTTATTCAGGCAATAGAGGGATAAAGTAGTGCAGCACTGATCGAACTAAGGCCGCACGAACTCAAGGGGTAAGAGAAACCAGATGCCAAAGAACCAAGCACCTAGTCGGAGAGACTTTATCAGAGGTCTTGGTCTAGCGGCCGGTGGAGCAGCACTCGGTTCTCGGCCTGAGGAACTGCACGCTGCACCGTGGTTCTTCAACGGGATTCGTCCGCCATCACCGTTCCCTGAATTGAACGACCGTGCACTTGGTTGGCTGCAATTTCTTTGGGAGAAGTCCACAACAAGGGACAACTGGAGTCGGTGGGGTGTCCCCCATCCGTGGTGGGACCAGTACAGCGTCCCTGGTGTCACGAGCTATCCCCGATTTGACCTGCAGTATTCGACCTATGCGATCCTTATGATGGCGGATCAAACGCCTGCTTGGCGTGAAGCGTACACAAGGATCGTCGATGAATTAGCCAACCGTTATACGACCTACTGGGGTGCAGTTGACTGGTTAACACAAATTGGTCCGGATCCTGCTCGAGCGAACTACCCGCCTCAGTTTATGGGAGGCATCCCTAGAGATCTTCGGGGTAATTATGACCGGATTGGTTGGACAGCGAATGGTGTTGAGCCTTGGGGTCTACAGGAAGATCCAATTGGCTCGGATGGAAATATGTTTTTTAGAGGTTGGCTTGGCCTCATGCTCTCGATTTACGGGTATGTGTCAGGTGATGACAAATGGGAGCGCCCGTTCACTACGACGGGTTACGCGGACCAGGACTTCGAGTGGGACCACCACCGGATGGTTGAACTCATGGAAGCACAGTGGAGAGCGCATCCTGAAGGGCCTCATTGTGAGAACACTAAGATTTGGCCGTTCTGTAACAGTGCTGCGGGATTGGGTGTGTATCTCTACGACAAGCTTCACGGAACAGATAGGCATCTCGCCGTACAAAACTGGCTTGAGTATGTGAAGAACAATTACATGGGTGTCTCAGACGCCGGTGAACTTGAGTGGTTCACGACTTGGTATGATCCGATCGTGAACCATAAGGCGAACGGTGGCCCGAGTTCAGGACTACAAGCAGCGTTCCTTATTCTCCCTCAGGAACCAGAACTCGCTTCATTCATTTATGAGGCCTCAGCAAATGCGGCTGGATGGAATAATCCAAGGGTTCCCGCAAGGCCTTCATCAGCAGGCCTACTGATGGCACGAGAACTCGGCGACGAAACTGCGATTGTCCGACTCAGCGCTGCGGCTGAGAGGGCCTATGAGCCCCGTTTTTTTGGCGACCATGATGAAAAGTTTGGCTGGTGGTTTGGACTCAATGAGCCGTACCCGAGAGGCCAACGCAGCGCGATGATGATGGTCTCTGAGATTGGCCAAGGAGGAGACTGGACTCGTGCGTTTGAGACTCCACACATGAACAAGTTTGAAGCTCCTACTGTGGAAGGGATCGAGTATCCCTCAATGGGCGTGTTGCAGGCTTGGAACGACCCTGAGAGCGGGACGCTCTATGTGGGCACGTATGCTGCCACTTCAGATAGACAGGGCCAAGATACGAGCTGGCGTGTTACCAATCTGCCTGATTCCGGAGAAGTTTTTGTGATTTGTGATGGGCAACCCTTTGATCGTTTTGAGACTGAAGGGCCAGCGACGATTCGGATCGATAGTGATATTGGCGACCATCGATACCAGATTTTTACTGGTTATCGAGGACAAGGAGCATCAACTCGGGAAGCGCGCCGGAAACGCTCATCGAGTGCCGCTAACCAATCGATTAGAACTGTTCCGGACTCTGCTCGCGAAGTTAGTACTTCATTTGTTCCTGATGGTGGACCAATCTGTGGGTGTTGCTAGTCGCGAACACGTATTGCTATAGAGATTTGATGAGCGGACCTGATCGATTACTCGATATGAGTTAAGCAGAGTGACACCGTCTCGTCGTGAGTTCCTGCATCGGTCTGGCACGGCCACCTTGGCCCTTGCCGCGTCTCGATGGGCTGGCGCGTGCACGCCTACTCCCCGTCTAACCAACGTCGTCCTGATCTTCACAGATGATCAGGGCTACGAGGATGTTGGGATCTACGGTGCCAAGGGATTTACGACCCCCCACCTAGATCGGCTGGCATCGGAGGGTATGCACTTCACGGACTTCTATGCGTCAGAGGGTGTCTGCTCAGCCTCGCGCGCATCTTTACTCACCGGTTGCTATGCGTCCCGGGTGTCCATCTTGGGTGCTTTGAACCCTGATGCTCAGGTTGGACTACACCCAGGAGAGGTCACGATCGCTGAGATCCTGAAGTCTCTTGGCTACGCCACCGCAGCTGTGGGAAAATGGCACCTTGGACACGGTTCTGAGTTTCTGCCTCTTCGTCACGGGTTTGACGAGTACTTCGGCCTACCGTACTCCAACGATATGTGGCCTGTAGACTATGACGGTATCCCGATCAGTGGCATGAGCCAGTATCCACCTTTACCACTGATCGAGGGGGATGAGGTTGTCGAGACCATAGACGAACTCACAGACCAGGACCAACTCACCACGCGCTACACGGAGCGGGCCGTCCAGTTCATCGACCGAAGCGCTAACGGTCCGTTCTTTCTTTACCTAGCGCACTCGATGCCACATGTGCCTCTCGGTGTCTCACCTAGCTTTAAGGGGTCGAGTGAGCAGGGCTTGTATGGCGACGTGATTCAGGAAATCGACTGGTCAGTAGGGCAAGTTCTCGAGGCGCTGGATCGGAATAGCGTTGCTGAGAATACACTCGTCATCTTCACGAGTGACAACGGGCCTTGGCTTAACTACGGCAACCACGCTGGGTCGACAGGGCCTCTGCGTGAAGGTAAGGGCACTGCACTCGAAGGTGGCCCTCGCGTGCCGGCCATCATGCGTTGGCCTGGTAGAATCGAACCGGGATCTATCTGCGATCGTCTCGCCTCAACGATCGATATCTTGCCAACGGTAGCGGCGATCACAGGGGCAACACTTCCTGAGAACCCAATCGATGGCGTGAATATCCTGTCGCTTCTGGAACTACAATTGGATGCGGAGCCTCGCACCCAGTTTTGGTTCTACTACACGGGCGAATTGAGAGCTGTCCGAGAGGGGCGATGGAAAAGGGTCTTTGAGCATCGTACCAGGTCCTATGTCGGTGTGGAGCCAGGGGCGGATGGTCATCCCGGCCCCTATGCATTCATTACCGTGCCCACAGCGTTGTATGACCTCGATCTTGATATTGGAGAGACCGTCGACGTTGCCGAGCAGCACCCTGATGTAGTGAATAGGCTCGACGAGATCGGGGAGGTAGCACGATCCACCTTGGGAGATCGATTGACCGGGAGAATAGGCTCAGAAGTTCGGCCTCCAGGGCGGAGGAGCCTCGGGCGGCCTGATTCCGTAGACCACCTCGCGGCTAGAGCCGTAGTTGTGACCAGCACGCCCTCCCACTCCAGTTATCCAGTTGACACCGGTGTGTTGGTGGACGGGTTGCTTGGGAGTGCTGATTTCCGTGACGGACGCTGGGTTGCCGTCCAGGGTACAGACTTCCAGGCCACTCTAGATCTGGAGGCTTCGGTCGAAGTGACCCGGATTAGTCTCGACTGTCTACAGGTGCAAAGTGCATGGATTATGCTTCCACGCTTGGTAGAATTCAGTGTGTCGGATAATGGATTGATCTGGATGGATCTGGATTCGATTCCGACCTCAGTAGAGCCTGATCCAAGCGTCATTGCCCATCGCCTGTCCTCTTCGATCGAAGGCGTAGCTGCTCGCTATGTCCGTGTCACAGCGCGGAATCACTCTCAACTCCCTGATTGGCATGCCGGCGCTGGAGGAGAAGCGTGGATCTTCATCGACGAGATCATCGTTGAGGGGATGTCCTTGACCGCCTGAGCGGTGGGGGGGGCGCCCGCCCCGGCCCCCCC
>Ga0310121_10004104_pt1 | contig 13011 bp, 9 predicted proteins | sample CB27_Tmax_986_MG_FD_203504 | JGI IMG/M metagenome (GOLD analysis project Ga0310121, IMG submission 203504) | Marine microbial communities from Western Arctic Ocean, Canada - CB27_Tmax_986 | ecosystem: Environmental > Aquatic > Marine > Oceanic | place: Canada: Western Arctic Ocean | collected... | reverse complement strand
AGGCGCCTCCTGCGGTGAGTTTGCTACGTGAGGAGTATTCACTGGGGCTGGTTTATGCCGGTTGGATCCTGTCTGTTCTGAGCGCTTTGGGAATGGTGGCTGGCACGGGATTTGGAACATTGGCAGACCGCTTGGGGCCACGTACGGTACTGCTTGGGGGATTGTGGATTCAGGCCATTGCCGGAACGCTGGCTGTACTGAGCGAATCCGCATCGACACTGCTGATCACACGATTGCTGGAAGGTGCCGGGTTTCTCGCGGTAGCCGTTTCGGCACCAGGGATCATCTTTGCCGCCAGCTCGAGTGGTGTTCGAGTTTGGAGTCTGGGCTTGTGGAGCATTAACGTGCCGGTGGGAATCAGCCTGGCCATGATTTTCGCAGCACTGACTTTGGAAACTATAGGCTGGCGCGGGGTGTGGCTCTTCTATGTGGTTCTGATATCCGCTTTAGCTATTTTAGGGCACCAGATATTGCCCCGGGAACGAGGATTTGCTTCTCGCGAACCATCCACCACCAGCCCGATGCCGGTATTGCGGCGACTTGGCCCCTGGCTACTCGCTGGCAGTTTTATCGCTTATACGATGATGTGGATATCCATTATGGCCTGGCTTCCGACCTACCTGATCAATCATCGGGGCCTGGTTTCGGGAACTGCTTCGCTGCTGAGCGCAGCAGTGGTGGCAGCGAATGTTCCCGGCAATCTGCTGGGTACTTGGTTGTTACGTCGACGGTGGAGTGGGGGAACTATCGTCGCTCTTTCATCGATTGGCATGGGATTATCCACTTACATTGTGTTCAGTGGGCAGTTTGGCGATGTTCTGCGTTATGGGTTCTGTATGGTTTTTTCTTTTGTCGGAGGATTGTTACCCGCCGCGATTCTCGGAACCAGTCGTTTACATGCACCTGATTCACAGCGTATCGGCACTGTCAATGGAATGATCATTCAGGGATCGCATCTTGGCCAGTTTGTTGGCCCGCCCGTGGTCGCAATGATAGTGACGATCCATGGCCAGTGGCAGGATGTCCGCTGGTTCATGGTGGGATGTGCACTGGTTGCGCTGATACTGGCCGTGGCTTTGCATCGCATCGAAAGAAGACAGGCCTGGCCAGGGTGACGTATCGGGAACTATAGGGTTAAACATTGCTTACAGATGTGCCCTAGAATGACCGGGCACAAGTAATCTTCGATCTGAAAATAAGCAACGCTATGGAGCGGGGTTGGTCAGCGAGCAGATCAGTTGGAGGAATTTCTACAGGCATTGGGTCCACAAGTTTTTATGAGTGAAAAGCAAACACCACCGACGAAAGCGAAGCTCACTAACCGCCTTCTCACAGGAGAGACTTTTCTAGAGAGTATCCGGGATGGGCGTGAAATCTGGTATGACGGTGAGCGAGTCAAGGATGTTACCCGGCATCCCGCTTTTCGAAATAGTGCGAGCAGTGTAGCCCGGCTTTATGATCGGTTACATGACCCCGAATTCGCCCAGGTACTCACTAGGCCGGACAAGTATGGCATTGTGACTCACAAGTTTTTCTGCCCAAGCTATAGCGCTGGCGAACTGTTGGAAGCGCGGGACGCTATAGCTGTGTGGCAGCGGATGAGTTTCGGATGGATGGGTCGAACCCCCGATTACAAAGCGGCCTTTATGGCGCAACTTGCTGAAGGCGCCGATTTCTATCACCCTAACGGCGGCAACGCGCTCAACTGGTATAAAAAAGTCGCCTCCCAGGCGTTGTTTCTCAATCACGTACTGGTGGACCCACCGGTGGATAGAGATCAGCCCCATCACCATGGAACTGACGTTTTTGTCAACGTCACCCATGACGACGACAAGGGTATGTATGTGAGTGGTGCCAAGATGGTTGCTACCGGGTCTGCATTGACCCATGCCACTTTCGTTGCTCCCAATAGCGGCTCAGCGGCACGAATGAAAACTGGCAAGGATGAAGCGTTCGCCCTGGTTTTCTTTGTCGATATGGATACCCCAGGGATGAAACTGGTAAGCCGGCCATCGTATGAAATGAAAGCAGCCAGTCCGTTTGATGCACCACTTGCCAGTCGATTCGACGAAAACGATGCCGTGCTGATATTTCATAATGCGTTTATTCCTTGGGAGAACGTTTTGGTTTATCGTGATGTGGATAAGGCCAAGGGATTTTATGCAAGTTCCGGGTTTTTTAATCGGTATAACCTTCAATCGGCAACGCGTCTTTCGGTTAAGCTTGAATTTGCCTGCGGGCTGTTGATGAAAGGGACGCAAGCCACGGGAACTGCTTCGTTTCGTGGTGTACAAACTGCAGTAGGAGAGCTGGTTGGCATGAGTCAGTTGGTTTGGGCGCTGACAACCGCAATGGCGCTCGACCCTGAGCCAGGGGTAGGGGATTCAGTGGTGCCTAGACTCCAGACGGCCGCCGCCGCGCGAATTTACATGACAGACGTGTGGCAAAAAGTCAGACAGATATTTGAAGAGATTCTTGCCGGCGCGCCGATAGTGACCGTCTCATCCCATCGAGACCTACAGACGCCGGATTTAGATCCTGTAATAGAGCGGTATTTTCGCGGCACTGGTTTGACGGCACATGACCGGATAAAACTCTTTAAATTGATCTGGGATGCACTTTATTCCGAATTTGCCGGGCGCCATGCACTCTATGAGAAAAATTATGCGGGCAACCACGATCAACAGCGACTAGATGCGTTGCGGTGGGCAGATTTGCGCGGCGACAGCCGCCGGTACGAAGAAATGGTTGAGCAATGCTTGAGCGACTATGATCTGAACGGCTGGCATGCCAAGGATCTTTACAGCGCTTAAGCGCTGTCAACCAGCCAGGTCATAGATGGCGCTTGATCTGTTAGTTAATGCCATACAGCGGGGCAAAAGAGGCACTTTTGGTTGCGACAACTCAGCGTGGATGGCAATGCCGCCACATCAACACTCGATCAAATACCCAGATAGCGGCGTTTGATATCCTCACTGGCGAGCAACGCTTCCGACCGGCCGGACCAGACCGTTTCCCCTTTTTCGATAATAAAATGCCGGTCGGCGATTCGAGCCAGGTCGGCAACGTTCTTATCGATCACCAGAATCGAAAGACCATCTCCTTTGAGGCGAGAAAGGCAGGACCAGATTTCCTGGCGTACCAGAGGCGCCAGTCCCTCAGTTGCCTCGTCCAGAATGAGAAGACGTGGGTTAGTCATCAGCGCTCTGCCGATGGCGAGCATCTGTTGTTCACCGCCCGAAAGAAGATTGCCAAGCCCATGCCGGCGTGCGGCCAGAGCGGGAAACATCTGAAACACCCGCGTACTGTCCCAGGGATCGCTGTCGCTGGGTCCTGCGCGGGCAGCGACAATCAGGTTTTCGATGACCGAGAGATTCGGGAAAATCTGCCGACCTTCGGGAACCAGTCCGATCCCCGCCTGTGCAATATAATAACTGGGTCGGTTTGTAATCACTTGATCTTCCCAAGTGATCTGGCCGGTGCTGGTTGGAATAATCCCCATGATGCAGTTGATGGATGTCGTTTTCCCCATGCCATTGCGGCCCATCAGGGTGACAACCTCTCCAGCATTGACCTGTAGATTGACTCCGAACAGGGCCTGGCTTGCGCCGTAATGAGCCTGAAGGCTTTCGACGCTTAACATGCTGACGGTGATTTGGCCATCGGATCCTCAGCGTGCGGCTCGCTGGGTATCGAATCCAGTTCTTCACCCAGATAGGCCTGACGCACCCTTGGGTTAGAGCGAATCGCATCCGGGTCTCCGGTAGCGATGACCTGTCCTTCTACTAATACGGTAATCCGATCGGCTAGCGTGAACACCGTGTTCATGTCATGTTCCACCAGGATAATAGTGCGTGACCCCTTCAGTGCCTGGAGTGTTCTGACCATCCGACTGGAATCCTCCTGCCCCATACCAGCTGTCGGTTCGTCCAGCAGTATTAGTACGGGATTGGTCGCCAGTACCATAGCCATCTCCAGCTGTCGATGTTCGCCGTGGGATAAAGGGCCTGCCATTTGCATGGCCTGATCCTGGAGCCCAACCTGCTCTAACGATGCCATAGCCGGTCCTACCAGAGATGCGTCATCGCCACTGTTGGCCCAGAAACGGTAGGAGTGACCTGCTTTGGCCTGCACCGCCAGCAGCACATTTTCGAGTACGGTCATGTCAAGGATAATGCTGGTGATCTGGAAAGACCGAGCGATCCCCAGATGAGGGCGCCGGTGGGCCGGCATCCGGGTGATATCGTTTCCCTGAAAGAGGATTCGGCCCGAATCCGGCAGCAGTACCCCGGCCAACTGGGAGACCAACGTGGTTTTCCCTGCGCCGTTGGGACCGATGATCGCGTGAATCTCTCCTTTTACTATGTCCAGTGAAACCTGTTTGGTCGCGGCAACCCCTCCAAAGGATTTGTGCAGGTTGACTATGCTGAGCAGAGCGTTAGCTGTCATGGGATCGTTTGCTACGTCCGCTCAGCCAACTGTCGATGCCGCCGTTGGCAAACAGCACCACCAGAATAAGAAATATTCCAAAAACTAACTGCCAGTAAAGCCAAAGCCCTGATAGGAACTCTTCCAATAACAAAAATACGCTGACGCCAAGTACCGGCCCGAATAGGCTGCCCGCACCGCCAAGGACCACCATAAAGATTAGTTCGCCGGAACGAGTCCAGTCCATCATTTCAGGACTGATGAAATTAGTGAAATTGCCGAGTAGTGCGCCGGCAAATCCGCAAATCGTGCCAGAAATCACATAGCAGATCAGTTTGTATCTGAAAGTATCAAAACCCAAGGATTGCATCCGTAACTCATTGCCTCGAGTACCTCGAATCACCATGCCAAAGCGCGAGTTAACGATACGTTTAACCAGATAAAGCACCACCAGTAGTGAAGCGAAACAGACATAGTAGAGAACTGTCGCATCCTCCAGGTTTATGAATCTGCTGAACTCACTTCTCACTTCAATCACCAGCCCGTCGTCACCGCCGTATTCCTCTATAGAAACGAAAGTAAAAAACACCATCTGAGCGAAGGCCATCGTGATCATGATGAAGTTCACGCCCCGGGTGCGTAGGCAGACCAAACCAGTAGCGAGCGCAAATACAGCTGATACAGCCATCGCCACTAGAATATGAAGATAGCCGTTGTAAATTTCGTAGTAGACCGGGATCCCGACGGCATAGGCGCCGATGCCCAGGTAGGCAGCGTGACCAAAGCTGATCATCCGGCCGTAACCGAGAATCAAATTGAGGCTAACAGCAGCGATCGCCAGAATGACACAACGCGTTGCCAGGTCGATAAGAAAGGCATTGCCGGTAAGATCTACTAACCGTGGCACCAGTGCCAGGATCACAAGCATCAGTGCGGTGACAAAGCCTCTCAGGGTTAGGGTAGGCAAACTCATGGCGCGCTTGGACTCAATGGCCGCGTGGCCCAAAAAGGCCCGTTGGTCGAACGGCCAGGATCACAGCCATCAGAATGTAGATCAGCATTGCCGATATCGCAGGCGCCGAGGTTTCAGCGTTCTGAGCGGACATAAACAGTTTGAATAGTACGTCGAGATATGAGCGTCCCATGGTATCGATTAATCCGACCAGGATTGCAGCGATGAAAGCACCCTTGATCGAGCCGATCCCACCAATGACGATCACCACAAACGCGACGATGATAATTTGGTTGCCCATGCCAATCGATGCTTCAGTAATCGGGGCAATCATCATCCCGGCCAGTCCAGCCAGTACGGCGCCTATTCCAAAGACGATGGAAAATAACATGCCAATGTTGATACCCAACGCGCTGATCATAGTTCGGTTAGTTGCGCCGGCGCGGATGCGCATGCCCAGTCGGGTTCGGGTAACCAGCACAAAAAGGCCAATGGCAACGAGCAAACCAGTCGTAATGATTGCAAGTCGATAGGTGGGTAACACGATATCAGCGGTTAGCATGACTTGCCCATCCAGCCAGGCCGGCAGTGGAATCACCTGTCCATCCGGCCCCCAGATCATCTGTGTCAAGGCGTCAAATGCCAGAATCAGGCCAAACGTAGCCAGCACATGATCCAGGTGGTCGCGTTGATAAAGACGCCGGATTACGATTAGTTCCACCAGCAGGCCAATAATCGCGACTGCCGGTAGTGCCGCGAGGAGGCCTAGAAGAAACGAGTCAAACCATTGTGTGAAAGTGGCACAAAGGAATGCACCAGCCATATACAGTGAGCCGTGCGCAAGGTTCACCACATCCATAATGCCGAAGATCAGCGTCAGGCCCGATGCCAGCAAAAACAACAGAATTCCCAGCTGTAGGCCGTTCAGTAGTTGTACGGCCAGCAGTGTCCAGTCCATGGTTATCTTTCAATTAGCGAGACGTAAAGACGCCCGGCAGGTTTTAAACCAACCTGCCGGGCGTCTATCAGCAACGAGAAAACAACGCTATAAATGGCACTGATCGTAGTAGGTATCCTGGTGATCTGTAAGAACGGTAGATACATATGATACAAACCAGTCCCCATTGGCATCGGCTTTAACCGTGCGAAGGTAGAAGTTCTGGATCGGGAAATGGTTTGGCCCATAGCGATATTTCCCGCGGACGCTTGGGAAATCGGCTTTGCTCATGGCTGCACGAATTCCGTCCTGATCGTCCGTGTTGCCATCGACAGCGTCGACACCGCTCTTGATCAGCATGATTGCATCATAAGCCTGAGCGGCGTAGTGGGTCGGGTAACGCCCAGTTTTGGCCTTGAAATCTGCAACAAAACGCTTATTGGTGGCGTTATCCAGATCCGGCGCCCAGAACATAGTATTCCATGATCCCAAAACACCCCCGAGGCCGGCTTTTTGCAGGCGCGTCAGTGACAAGGCGTCGACCGTGAACACCGTGTAAAGGGGAATCGTACCGCGCAGGCCTGCCTGCTCATATTGCTTAATGAATGCAGGTCCTGCCGGGCCTGGATAAAATACAAAAATGGCATCAGCACCTGATGCTTTTGCTTTGGCCAGCTCGGCAGAGAAGTCGAGCTGCATGTCTTTGCCCCACTTGGTCATATCTTTGCCGACGACTTCGCCCTTGAAAGTGCGTTCGACACCAGAGACCATGTTTTTTCCCGCAGCATAGTTCGGTGACATGATGTAAAGTTTTTTGACGCCCTTGCTGTTCAGCACTTCGCCGGTTGCCATGGGGTTTTGATCGTTTTGCCAGGAAGAAGAGAAGAAGTTCTTATGGCACGCTTTGCCTGCCAACGGCGAGGGACCAGCATTGGCACTGATCAGGAATTTTCCTCCGTCCAGCGCTGATTTCTTTGAGGCTAAAAGGACGTGTGACCAGATAAATCCGGTGATGAAATCTACATCGTCCTGTTTCACCAGTTTGTCGGTTTTCTGCTTACCAATCTCTGGCTTAAAGCCGTCGTCTTCAACGATAAATTCAACGTCTTTGCCACCCATTTTATGGCCGATGTGGTCGAGCGCTATATTGGCAGCTTCAACCATGTCTCGGCCAATGGCGCCGGCTGGGGTCGTCAAGGTGGTAACAAAGCCAATCTTGACCGTGTCCGCTGCAGCGGCCGGTAGGGCGGTTAGAGTGGCGACTACTGAAAGTAGAACAATTCGGAGTTTCATATCCCATCCTCACTTTTTATCTGCCTGGTAATTAGACAGGGGTTTCGGTCATGATCTTAAGGCCGACCCGTTTTCGGTTGCCGCACTCTTTGGGAAATCCAGGTGCGCCGGGCCTCATAAGAGGCAACGTGCCAATCCGACCTTCCGTCAACTTTAGTGGGTTGCTTAGATCAACGCAACTTCACCATTAACAAGTATTAAGGTCCGCTGGCGATGGATGTTGGTTCTCCGAGTGTGTCGCCAGGGTGGCTCAGTTACTTCAATGGAAGAAACCACGCCCATTTTCTTGCCGAGAAGATCGTTGCGAGCTCTATGCTAAAGGAGTTTCGGCAGGCTTAAATTGAGGTGCGTCGAGAGTCTGGTCAAGGTATTGTTCGATAGCCAATCCCACATTCAATCCAACTATGCCAGTCAGGCGTAATGACCCGACTCGCTGGCGGTAGCCGTGGACTATGGCGCCGTCAAGATCAGCAGTTGAGGCGACGCCCTGTTCAACCATGCGGGTCACTTCCATTGCCGATCACCAAACGGCATAGCCGCAGGGCAGGAGGTGTAGTGTGGCCCGACGTGATCGTAGCGTCGGATCAGATCCGAATTAAATACGAGGTTTGGTGACACAGACTCTCGGATAACGCGTATATGCTAAGACAAAGCCGACCAGTATTTGGATTGATGTCTTCAAATGTATCCCCGGGGTCAGTGCCCAGGGCTGACATATGTCACAAGTGAGAGTAATGCCGGCGCCTTTACAAGGCTCAAGGTTATAATGTTTTTCGAACCTTTTCGCCAAAAGAATCAGCGACTGAGAGTAACGATGGTTGTGGTACTCGGCAGTTTTAACCACAATTGTGGCGCAAAGTCTGGGACTGACCCGGCGCCAGTTGGCTAATCGCAGGCTCTTGAGTCGGCTCTAATTGGGTAACCATTATGCAATTGAAGTTTCGACAAGTTTACGCTCGGATCTAGTGGCGCTAAGGAATATGTCGGGATGAAAAAACCTGTTCTTCTTGCGGCCACACTACTTCTGGCTGTCAGCGCCTGGATTGGCTCGGGCTTGCTGATTGACCAAAAGCTCACGTCGGCACCGGGTGTATCGGCGGATTCAGCCGAAAACACGGGTTCTCAATCGGTACTGCCACCCGCTGTCCAGGTACGTATTCTGGTTGCGGCCCCGGTTTCACGAAAACTTCACTTGATGGGAGTGACGCAGCCGAAGCGCTTCGTACAGTTGCGGGCGCAGACAGCCGGTGCTGTTGTCGTGGTTCACTCTGATAAAGGCGAGATGCTGAAGGCCGGTGATCTGGTGATACGGATTGATATCCGTGACCGCAAAGCCCGCCAGCGCCAGGCCAAGGCGCTGGTAGCCCAACGCCTCGCCGAGTACCGGGCAGCGTCTGAGCTTTCCAAAAAGAAACTCAGCTCCAAGACCACGGTGGCTGAGGCTCAGGCGCTGCTGGAAGCGGCCAAAGCCTCGTTGCAAAGTATCGAGCTCGATATGCGCCATACCCGGGTAACGGCACCTTTCGCAGGGATCATTGAGCGACGTTTCGTCGAGATAGGCGACTATCTCGATGTGGGAGATCCAGTTGCGGATTTGTTAGATTTGTCGGAGGTGGTTATCAGTGGCCAGGCGTCAGAGCGGGATATCGGACAACTGCGCACCGGTATGCCGGCTCAATTGACTTTGTCCGGCGGTCAACGTCTAACCGGTACGGTGACCTTTATTGCTCATGCGAGCGATAGCGCAACCCGGACCTTTCGAGTCGAAGTCACCGCGTCCAATAAGGATGTTGCCGTAGCCAGTGGGATGACGGCCAAGATCAGTTTGAATCTGGGCACGACTCCAGGGCATCTCCTCACCCCGGCGGTGCTTACCCTGGATGACGAAGGTCGGGTTGGTGTCAAGATTATTGATAGCAGCAGCCGGGTACGTTTCCTGCCGGTAGATCTGATCTTGGACACTCCTGATGGCATGTGGCTGGGTGGATTGCCGGATACGATCGAACTGATCACGGTGGGGCACGAATTTGTCTCGGCGGGTCAGCAGGTGACGGTCAGCCGTAACCTGCAATAGATCACGGCTGAGTTTTATGTCTTTCGTTGGCACAGCGTTCAATTATTCGCGGACAGTGCTTTCCGTTCTGGTGTTCATTTTAATAGCGGGTTCATTTGCCTATCGGGATATTCCAAAGGAATCCGAGCCGGATATCGATATTCCGATCATTTATGTCACGGTGAACCATGACGGCATATCTCCGGAAGACGCAGAGCGTCTGCTGATTCGACCTCTGGAGCAGGAGTTGAAGACGATAGAAGGGGTTAAGGAGATGCGTTCGTCCGGTTACGAGGGCGGCGCCAACGTGTTATTGGAGTTTGACGCGGGGTTCGATGCGGATACCGCGCTGCAAGATGTCCGGGAGGCGGTCGATCTGGCGAAAACCCAACTCCCGACAGCCTCTGATGATCCCGAAGTGCACGAGGTTAACTTCAGTCTGTTTCCGGTTGTCGTCGTCATTCTTTCGGGAGATGTGCCGGATCGCGCGCTCTATGATCTCGCCCGGGATCTCAAGGATGCCGTCGAGGGAATTGGAGAGGTGCTTGAGGCCAAACTCGCCGGTAATCGAGATGAGGTTGTGGAAGTCATCGTTGATCCTTTGCGCTTGGAGAGTTATGGGCTTGATCCCGCCCTCGCAGCGGCTACCGTAAGTGGCTCGAATCTGTTGGTGGCCGCCGGAGTACAGGACACCGGGCAGGGCCGCTTTTCGATCAAGGTACCCGGCCTGTTCGAAAGTGTGCTCGATATCATCGGTTTGCCGGTTTTAACTGATGGCGACTCAGTGGTTACTGTCGGTGATATTGCCCAGGTACGGCGCACTTTCCGGGATCCATCAACTTATGCCCGGGTCAACGGCAAACCTGCTGTGGCATTGGAAGTATCGAAACGTTCTGGAGAAAATGTCATCGCCACGATTGAAAAAATCCGGGCGGTGGTCACAAGTGAACAGCTCAAGTGGCCAACAACACTACGCGAATCGGTAAAGGTCAGTTACTCGCAGGACCGCTCCGGCCAGATTCGCACGATGCTGAGTGACTTGCAGAATAGTGTCCTTAGTGCTGTCATTCTGGTGATGGTGGTTGTTATTGCTGCGCTTGGCATACGTAGTGGCGCCTTAGTCGGAATGGCGATTCCTGGTTCGTTTCTAACGGCCTTGCTGTTGCTTTACCTGCTGGGGGTGTCACTGAATATCGTAGTGTTGTTCAGCCTTATTCTTGCAGTGGGGATGCTCGTTGATGGCGCTATCGTCGTAACCGAGTTTGCGGACCGCAGGTTGAGTGAAGGGGTTCCGCGCCGGCAGGCTTATCTGCAGGCTTCTCAGCGCATGGCCGCCCCAATCATTGCCTCGACTGCGACCACACTTGCGGCCTTTTTGCCGTTGGTATTCTGGCCTGGGATCGTTGGTGAGTTTATGAAGTTTTTACCAATGACAGTGCTTATGACCCTGAGCGCCTCATTACTGATGGCGCTTATTTTCGTACCCACTGTAGGGGCCTTAATTGGTAAACCCGCTGACATCAGCAGTCAAGCCCTGCGCACGCTGAATGCAGTGGAAAGCGGAGATCTTTTCAGTATTAGCGGATTTACCGGCCGATATCTTACGCTCTTGGCCCATGCTGTGAAACGACCTGGCCAGGTGATGGCTTTGGCGATAGGATTACTTATTGGCGTACTCCTCCTTTATGGGCGCATCGGCCCCGGGGTAGAATTTTTCCCCGATGTTGAACCTGATAATGCTCAGATTCAGGTCCGTGCGCGTGGCAACCTGTCGGTAGATGAGCAGGATGAGATCATGCGGGCGGTGGAGCAGCGGGTTTTGGATATTCGCGGCGTACGTACTTTTTATACGCGAGTGGGTGGCGATGCCAACAGCGAAGAAGCCGAGGATATCGTCGGCTCGATATCGCTGGAGTTTGCTAACTGGCGCCACCGGCCACGGGTCAACCAGATTTTTGAGACATTGCGTGGGCGCTTGGTTGATTTTTCCGGGGTGATTATTGACCTGCGCAAGGAAGAAGGTGGGCCCCCCGTCGGCAAGCCGCTCCAACTACAACTTTCTTCTTATTATCCGGAACTGCTGGTACCAGCCGCTGCAATAGTTCGGGCTCAGTTCGACGGTATGACTGGACTGAATAGTATCGAGGACTCCCGGCCCTTACCTGGTATTGATTGGGCGCTGCAGGTCGACCGTGCCCAGGCCGCTAAGTACGGGGTAGATATTGGGAAGGTCGGTAATATGATCCAGATGACGACTGGCGGTTACAAAATTGGCGACTACCGTCCTGACGACAGTGCGGATGAGATCGAAATCCGGGTACGCTTTCCTGAATCCGACAGGACTGTTACGGGTTTGAGCGAGGTTCGTGTTAGCACTGCAGCGGGTTCAGTACCGGTCTCGAACTTTGTGGTGCGTGAGGCTCGCCAAAAAACTGGGATGCTAAAGCGCGTTGATGGGTTTAGAGTAATCACAGTCAAAGCCGATGTTGATGACGGGGTGCTGGCCGACGCCAAATTGCAAGAGCTAGAGTCGTGGCTGGTGGAGTCTCCTCTTGATCCTCGGATTCAGGTGACATTTAAGGGTGAAGATGAAGAGCAGGCCAAGGCCAAGGCATTCCTGGGTAAGGCTTTCTTGGTGGCCTTGTTCGTGATGGGGCTGATACTGGTAACGCAGTTCAACAGTTTCTATCAAGCCTTACTGATACTTTTCGCTGTAGTAATGTCTACGGTCGGAGTGCTGATTGGTTTAATGGCTACCGGATCACCTTTTGGCATCGTGATGAACGGCATTGGTGTGATTGCTCTCGCCGGCATTGTGGTCAACAATAATATTGTTCTGATTGATACCTATGCGCGACTTCGTCAGACCATCGCAGATCCAGTGGAGGCGGTGCTGCGTAGCGGGGCTCAGCGGTTGCGTCCAGTGATGCTAACTACGGTGACAACCATACTGGGACTGTTGCCGATGATGCTTGGTATTAATATAGATTTCCTTTCACGAGAGGTGACCCAGGGTGCGCCCTCTACGCAGTGGTGGACACAATTAGCCACCTCGATCGTTTTTGGCCTGAGTTTTGCCACGGTGCTCACTCTGGTGGTGACGCCAAGCGCTTTGGTACTACAAGCGAATGTTGGTTCCTGGTGGGCAACTCGTCGGCTCAGCCGGGGTCTGATCCGAACTCCAGACTAAACCGTGCTCGAATAGTTTCTGCTCAGCGCGCCTTTACCCGCGCCCAGGTATCGCGCAAAGGGACAGTTCGGTTAAATACCATTTGTTCTGGCGCGCTATCGCGGTCAACACAAAAGTAACCAAGGCGTTCGAACTGGAAGGTATTGCCCGCAGTGGCC
>Ga0310121_10004103_pt1 | contig 13011 bp, 9 predicted proteins | sample CB27_Tmax_986_MG_FD_203504 | JGI IMG/M metagenome (GOLD analysis project Ga0310121, IMG submission 203504) | Marine microbial communities from Western Arctic Ocean, Canada - CB27_Tmax_986 | ecosystem: Environmental > Aquatic > Marine > Oceanic | place: Canada: Western Arctic Ocean | collected... | reverse complement strand
ACGGGCGTTCCCTGATTGTGGGCCGGAATGGAAAGCCGGTTGCGGTCGACGCCAGGGAACTGGCGAAGAAGCTGCGTCTACGCCGCAAAGGGTGAGGCTGCCGAACCTATATCAATTCGACGTGTCAGGGTAGACTATTGGATTGATTCCACTGATCCACACAGCCCTTACCAGAGGCGGGATTTGGTCAAGGACGAGTCCCATCGTTGGGCCAGTACCAGGTCCATGACGGCTTTGGCTGCGGTGGCCGATCCCACGTGCTTCAGCGCGTCTGTTGCGATCATTCCGACATAGCCACAGGGATCGTCGAGGGACTTGATCAGTTCTTGTTCAGTTGCCGCGGCGTTCGGCCCGAGCCTGGCCAATGCGGTCGCTGCATTGATGCGTACCTGGTCGCGCGCCATCCAGGCCCGACTTCCCGTGAGCACTTCTTCCCAGTCAGGCCGGCTTTCGACAAGGAATCGCCCCATGCGGGGAACGAACTGGTCTGCGCGCCGGCCGATCAAGCCAAGAGCGTCAAGGGCGCTGCGCACGACGCGGTGCGAATCGTCATCGAGGCAGCGGGTGAGCGCGGGCACGGCATCCCTGGCGGCCGAGCCCATTTCGCCCAGCGCGAAAGCGGCGTTGATACGACTCCATTCGTCGGGGGCCGCCAGCAGCGCGGCGAGTGGAGCGACTGCTGATGCGCCGACGGCCGACAGGGCGTGCGCTTCGTCCATCATCGATACCGCGCTTTCCGTCCACCCCGTCGATGTATCCTTGTCCCAACCCGATTGGCCGGCCTCTTCCAGTCTTTTCTCCAAGATCTCGACCGCCGGATCGCCGATTGCGCCGAGCGCATACGTAGCTGCGGTTCGTGCCGCCTGGTGATCCTGGTTGAGCAGGGCGGCCAGTGCTGGAACGGCCTCTGCCGCCCGTGGCCCGAGCGCGGCCAACTTTCGGATCGCGACCAGGACCCGATCGAGCGTCTCGGAAGGTGTCAGTGCTGCGACCAGGTCTGCCACGTTGCAGTCTGCGGCGGAGCCATGGTTGGACTTGAAGCTGTGATAGCGATCAGGGTTGCCGCACATCCAGTCCCAGATGTGCGACCAAGCGACTTCGAGATCCCATGGCGCCTGGAGGTTATCGGGATTCTGCCACCGCTCGCCGCTGCAGTTCCACGCCGGTGACGTCGACTCCGTGCGTTGCATGTAGATAAACTTAATCATGTGCCGCACGACATTGGATTGGTTTACGCCGGCCCCGTGTGCAATGTCAAAATGAGTAATCCACAGGGAGCCCGCGGCCCCCACCATCGGTGTGGCTGCGGCCCGGTCTTCCCCGGCGATCGCCTGGTGAAATTGAGTACCCGGAGAGACATGGGTGGGTCCAAGGGCAACTGGCGTGTCCCGGGGGTAGTAGATAATTCGCGCGAAGCGTGGGTAGTGTTGGCGAGGTCTAGCCATCGGGGTGTACGAATCCTGGTGATACCTTTGGCCGACTTCCGAGGGAATATCCTCCGGCACTTTGTCCTCAGGCAAACTGGCGTGACAGAACCGGTGCGGGTACTCGATGTAGTCTTCGCCAAGCAGGCTGATGAGTGCTCCCTGGACTTCGGGGGCGTTGAGGACATGCCGAAACTCCGGCGCATGCGGGAGAACGTTATTTCCCAGGTTCGGTCCCCGCTCCACCATCAGGTCGAGCTTCCGCGCGATCGCCTCATGGAGCTCGCCCGGGAGCGATGTTTCCACCTTGATGTAGCCGTTGGCTATGTATTCCCGAATTTGCTCGTCATTGAGGAGAAAGAGTTTTTTCCGGGAATCCGTCATGTCTTTGCGCGCAGGCCGTAACCGGTCTCGGGATGAAGCGTTTTCGGTTCTCCATTCACCAGGCAAAAGGAGCATCCACCGACGGCGAGACCGATGTCGGTCACCATCATGTCCGGAAGGCCACATTTGTCAATGACCAAGGGCCAAATTTACTGGTGTGAGAAACCTGGCCGGAGTTGTGTCGACGGAGTCGGTCGTCAGGATCATCCGTCATTCCCGTGTAGTGGTGGCCAGGCGCGGTGTCAGGAAGCCCGCCTTATGACTGCCGGCGAGAATTCTCAATCCGCCCACGTCCAGGGGAACATCCCCGGAGGGCGCCCAGCAGGAGATGATCCCGGTGGATCCGCCCACATACAGCCAGTCCTGATGAGGCTGCGTACCGTTTTCGTTGTCCCGCGGAATCCTTGAGCAGGCCAACGTGGGCTGCGTCCTGTTTCCGCCACGCTCACCGAACCTGGCGGTCTACATCACGGAACGGCAATGGCACCCATAGCAAGAGTTTCATATGCAACGGGACGGCTGCGTCGGGATGCGCTTCGAGACCACCGGCCGCAAGCAGGTCGTCCGCTGGATACTCTCATGGATGCCGGACGTAAAGGTGCTCGCCCCGAAGAGCCTGCGCGACCGGGTCCGCGATAAACTGCTGGATGGGTTGCGGAGCCAGGGCTGACCCGTACCGTTTCGTGGCTTGATTCAAGTTGTGGGTTCTGATTCTTATTGCCAGACGTCGTACGATCCGGCCACCAGACCGGTGCCGTTGGGCGGCGAGACCGGGGCAGGGCGGTTGACGCTGGTGAGTGCGGCCTCGGTCCATGAATCATCGGTGATCAAATAGGCGGAGATTTCCTCGGGACGGCTGCCGCCGAAGCGACTCATGCGCAGTTCCGCGTCCGTTACGAAGCCGGTAATGCTGGAGAGATCGAATTTGAGGTAGATCCAGTAGTTGGCCAGCGGGCAGATGCGCAGATCGGTTCCGGTTCCCCGCGGGGTCGTATCGGCCAGGCCGTGGATCCACGAATCCTCCGTCACCAGGTTGGTGGTTGTATCCGCGGGGGCCCATTGAACGAGGGCCAGCACCACGAAGAGGACAGTTTCGCATGAAGAGAATCGAGTCATACGTTGTTTCGCGAAGGCGCAGAGGGCGCGATGCATCCGATCGAAGACATTCCGCACTTCCTTCCTTGGTGAGAGCATGTGCAGGTTAGTACCGATCCGTTGTAATATGTATAACGAGGGATTCGAGCTTGGATACTCGTTCCGACAGTTCACGGTTTTCCCGTTGGAGTTCGCTGACCAGGTTCTGTTCCGCCTGCCGCGTACTTAACCCGACCGCCACAAGAACTTTAAAAAAAGGAGGTGTCACTTCAATAAAATTTTCTTTCCGGGCCGCGATGCGAGTCTATTTCTACGTTGTTTTTTTAATAAGCGTAGGGCTATTTGCCATTGGTGGGTTATCCACATTTTTGAAAGTTGGATTTGGAAAAATTGTCGCCCCAGAATTCAGCTATGGTGATGTATATAACATCTGGCAGCAGGAGAAATGGGAACAGGAGGAAAGGGAGGGGGTTGATGATTCATACCAAGAATATGCGGAGGAGGAAGGGTTCCTGGATACCACAATTTTGGATGGTGGACCACGAACCGTTCCTGAACGGATTGACCTTGCTATGCGGATGGATCTCATTAACGGATTGAGCATGGGCATGATTGGTTTGTCTCTTCTGCTTGTTCATTACTTTGGAAGAAGATGGATAGAAACTGAAGAAGAAAGCTCCGATCCGATGAGGAGATTTTATTTATTGTCTGGATTGATAATTTTCACGTTAGTCACTCTCACGTCATTGACCCATGGCATTCCAGAAACATTACGATATGTGTTGTTAGAATATAACGAACGAGGTATGGAATCCCCCGGAGAAAGTCCCTCTGTAGCGATCGGCGCATTACCGATTTGGATTTTCTATCTAATTGAGACAATAAGAAAAGATCGGGCTAATAGGACTTGAATCACCCAGAGGTAACGATGATACAAGACACAAAAGGGAACTCAGTCGGAAAGGTTTTGATGAAAAACAAAGAGTTAAAGGTCTTGATTTACGCCGGGATGTGGTTGGCGGGATGGATCGCGGGCACCCCCCATGCGACGGCCCTCTTCCTGGCTGAGGAAAATCGTGCCGGAGCCGCCATCGTGGTGGCAAAAGATGCCGGCCCTCCCGTGCGGCATGCGGCGGAAGAATTGCAGCTCTTCCTTAACAAGGTGACCGGCGCACAATTTCCCCTTCTCCATGAAAAGCAAGGAGACGGCACCCACATCTTCGTCGGGCCCGAGGCCGCCGTTTTCGGGGATCCCTCGTTTTCTACGGACGGTCTGGGGGACGAGGGAATCATAATCCGGACGGTGGATGACAGCCTCATCCTGGCCGGTGGTGATCCCCGGGGCACATTATACGCTGTCTACACTTTCCTTGAGCAGGAGGTGGGCTGCCACTGGTGGTCAGCTACGGCAAGCGCGATCCCCCATCGCCCCACTCTCGAGATACCTCCCCTCGATATTCGGCATGTCCCTTCGTTCAGCTACCGCGATACGGATGACATCGATGTGTCAGACCCCGATTTTTCTGTGCGTAACAAATACAATGGACACCATGCCCGTTTGTTCCACGACAACTCCTTTCACAACATAAGGAATGACCTCCGTCGAGGAGGCCGAAAGTATGCCTTTATCCGGAGCGACAAATGGTGCTCCCATGGCTGGTGGACATTGATTGAACCCCCCATATATTTTAAAGACCATCCGGAATGGTTTGCCATGATCGATGGCAAGCGTACGGATGTCTCGCCCGTATATCACGTGTCCAACTTATGCCTGACCAACGGAGAGATGCGCGATGAACTGGTAAGGAATGCCAAGACTGCCTTGAGTTGGAATCCGCATGCCACGATGCTTTCCATATCCCAGCCGGATGATGGCGGACATCCCAACCGCTGCCAGTGCACGCCCTGTTCCGCGGTGGAAGCTGCGGGGAACCCCTCGGATCTGACAATCTGGTTCGTAAATCAGGTGACGAAGGATCTCGTGGAAATGTTCCCCGACCTGGCCGTCACAACCCTGGCCTATCACTATACCCAGGCCCCCCCAAAAAATCATCGCCCGCACGACAACGTTGCCGTCCGGTTATCCACGATAAAATGCTCCTTCCGTGTGCCCATGAGTCACCCACGCAACAAGATGCTCACCAAAGACCTCGAGGGGTGGTCCGCGATCTCGAACCGGCTACGCATATGGGATTATGTGGACAACTTCACCTACATCGTGCCCCACCCCAACCTGCGCGTACTGGGCCCCAATCTTCGCTACTACGCAGACCACAATGTTACCGGAATCTTCAATGAGGTTGTGGTCGAACCCGGCCGACCCGGCTTTGGGGAACTGAAACTGTGGCTTCTGGGCCAGTTGATGTGGAATGTGAATCAAGACCCCGAAGTATTGATCGAACAATTCGTACAGGGGTTTTACGGTCCCGCGGCTGGACACATCCTGGAGTATCTCGATTTAATTCACGATGCAGTCGAAAAAACGGATGATCACTTGGGATTAGGCTCTCGTCCCGATGCAGATTTCTTATCATTCTCCACTCTGAATGACGGATGGCGCTATCTGCGCGCAGCAGAAAAGTCGGTTGAGGGAGATCCAATCCTGCGCAAGCGAGTACGACTGCAGTGGATTCCCGTGCTGTTCACCTTCATGTTCGAGTGGGACGCCCTGCAGGCTGAGGCAGAAAAAACAAATCGCCCCTGGCCATTTGAAGGAACCCAGCATGATCTCCATGCGTACATCGCCGATCTGGCCGGCGAACATGGCGTGCGGCTTAAAGGCCGATCCAGTCCCATCGCATTCTAACCTCGGCCCTTCATCCTCAGAAAGGAGGGCTATGGCTACCTTGAGACGACTCCGGCAATGCGAAAGGGAACGGAGATTCCCCATCAATAAGAGTAGTCTGGTCTTGTTCCTGCCATGTCGGAGTGAAAAAATCCTGTCATAACCATCCCGCTTCCGGGGTGGAAGAAACAGGAGCTATACCCCGGCCTATGAACGCCATAGGCGATCGTCGGGGAATCCGGCTGCATGACAATGCCCGCATTTCGTGTCGTGATGAGTGCGGCACGCACAAATTGATTGGGGCTCGTAAAACTGGCCCAACCGGGAGCGGGGGATGGCCTCTGTTCTCGATCCTTGATGAGGATGAGGAATGAAGGGCAATCACGGGGCGTGTATGGTCATAACGAGTGCCCGGTTCATCCATTCCTTTATGAGCCATGGAGCCTGCTCTCAAACAAGTCGGCCGTTGACGCTACCATCTCTCGTGCAAGCACGAGGACGATCGCGACGGGGACTCGTGATCGATCCGCTCTTCTCCAGTTAACTTCCCAAATCCAGAATGTAGGCCGCCGTCCTTGCGCGAACGGATGACAGCTCTGAAGGCTGAAAGTCTGAACAAAAAGGATAGAGCTCAATACCATCCCAGGCCCACAGGGACGGCGGCATATTCCGCCCCCGGTACCAATCCACTTTTTCACGGATGGAGTCCAGCCATGACCTGGCTTCTATCGCCTTGGCGTGATCCGGGCGTTCGGCAATGAGCGACTCGAGCAACCGCAATGAACGATAGTCCTCGACGCCTTCTCGCCGCGCCTCCCACTGGATAGACGGTATCGGGCCCTCCGGACTGGGCAGCACGCGACAGAAGAAGGCATTCCTGCGATCCTTCCATCCGTAGTGCTCAGTGTAACACCAGATGAAGTTCCCCTTCAGATTGAGCGCCCACGTGTACAAGCCTGCGCCGAAGCGGGCCATGGGCGAATTGCCCGTACCCCGATCGCTGCATGCGTACGTCCACATCTCCGCGCCTTTTCGTGCCGCCAGAGCACTTAATTCAGGGGTGATCCTCCCGGTACTGACTGCCCAGATATCCAGGTAGTCGGCGTACACCTCGGCGGGCCGGTCGCTCAGGGCGGTCACAATACGAAAATAGTCCCTCCAGGGCTGGATGGATTCCAGCCCCTCCTTCGCCTTTTTCGCCCGTTCCCCCTCCACCGGCGGTTCATCCACACCGTAATAAAGAAGCTCAGGAAACCCTCGTTTCCTGGCCTCCGCCACCACCACCGGGGCAGCGTCCGCGGTCAGGTGCGGCCACAGCCACATCACGGGAATTCCTTGATGAACCAGCCCTTCCTCCATCATGGCTTCGAGCATTTCCATGTCGGGGTTCCCGTCGAAGGTCACGTTCCCCTCGTCATCGTAAATGGTCTGCTCGCGGTCACTGTAAACGGTCGCGCTGGTCATCCCGTGTCTGGCCATATCACGCCAGAACACACGCAACATTTCCGGGGTTCGATAGTGTGCGGGAAGGTTCTGACCACTTGTCGGCCTGAAATACATGCCATAAGCGATATCCGCAACCGGCAGGGTGTAGTCCAGCACCTCGACGGTGAACGGCAGCTCGATGGTCTGTCGCTTCTCTTTTTCGCGGCTGCCATGCATTGCGAGTTGCAGCGCGCACGCGTAACTCCCAGCCTTGGCGTCGCCAGGCGTTTCAACCGTCAGCCAGTACACCGTATTCCGCCCCTGCAGTACGTCACAGGTATCCTCAGCCGGCAAGAACGTGGCCAACCCGATGACCCTCGCGCCCTCGACGGTTTCGCCAAAATTGTCTGTGGGAATCTTCCGCGGGCTGAATTCCACGCGACGGATGGTGATGGGGAACGGCGAGTCTTTAACGGTGAGTGTTACCAGCCCTACATCCCGTATGCCCCACAGGCCCAGAACCAGCGGCTCGTCTTCCCCTGCGATGGTCTGTACCACCGGACGACGGGTGAGCTCCTCCTGCGTCGGAGGCTGCCGGGAAAAGATCTGTACGCTGTAATCACCCCACCAGATCGCCATTCCGTGCTCGCGTGACGTCTCATCGAATTCGGGCTCCTCCCGTTGCGGCGGCAAAAGTTTCAAGAATTCCGCATCCGACGGACGGGGCGTCTTCCGCACCTCCCGGTGTGGAATCGACCACTGTCGCCACTCCTTAAGGAGCGGATCGGGCACCTCATCGCCCCGGATAGCTTGTCCCAAGCTCAAGAATACGATCAACCCAACTGCAGGCGCACGGCGGACAATCTTCAGGAGTGAGCATGCCGAATTCCCAGATTCCATATCGAAACTCCTCTCCTGTGGCCGAACTCACCAAACTGGTCTGGTAGTTATATTAGTCCGGACACCAAGTTGCTGTTTAAATACTTAGGCAGTATAGATGTATTGTCAAGCTGGGGTGTAGCCGTCTACATTTTTGCTGAGATAAATGTAGTCTCAGGGTCGGGCCTGCGGAGCCCACCCGAGGACTTCCCTGGTACGACCCATTTGAATTGTTTTTTCCTCATAGTCCCCGGAAGCCGCCGCCGGTGGCAACATCGTGCTGGGTATGGCGGATCGCATGGAAGCGGCCCTCGTTTCGCGCGCATGATCACCAACAGCCCGGTCTGCGCCCCGGCACGGGCCTGCCTGGCGCTCGGGAAACGCCGCCACCGCACCGGGGTCTGGAGCAATCCTGATGACACGGATCCTGCCGAGACCACTCTTTTCAACCTGCTCCAGGATGCCGGCTATCACACCGTGACCTGTGGCAAGAACGACCTGCACAAGGGTTCTGATGACTACCACAACTCCGGCCGGGTACCGCGCCTCGGGGCCTACGGTTTCGACGACGCGATCGACCAGCGAGGCAAGATGAATTCTGGAGCCGCGATGCCGGACCGCGGCGGCGCTTACCTGGAATACCTGCGGTCCCACGAGCTGCTGCAGACACATATCGACGACTATGACGCGCGCAAGCAGAAGCCCAGCACCTTCGCCACGTTGGCCTGGCCCACCCCGTTGGAACGCGAACAATTCATGGACGACTTCTGCGGCCGGGCCGCGCTCGAACTCCTGGACCGCGCGCCGGAAGGCAAGCCCTGGTGCCTGTGGGTCAATTACTCCTCAATAAACCACTGCTCTGGGTGGTGCAGCACCGTGACCATCCAGGGCCATCCCAGCAGCGCGCCGTCCCCAGCCACGTTGTGAAGCCGGTCCGTAACGACGATTGGGGCAATCGTTCCGCCAACGGCTCCGATGCCGTAGAGATTCTCGGCCTGGCTGCGTACCAGTTTCTTGCCAAGCCGAACACGTTGGTCGGCATCACCGGTCTGCCTCAGTTGCAACCAGGTGTTGTAAAGCTCCTTGATTTCATCGGGAGGCTCTTCGCCACGGCTGCCGTTGGAAATAAACCAGTCTTCCCAAAGTGGAGCCCACAGTCGCAGTTGCATCAAACGGCCTGTGATGACCCCGATGTCGGTTGCCTCATCGCCGGGATAGATCGCCAGATCAAGCAGGTTGCCCATCAATTTCGTCTGAACCAGCTCCCCGTCCACCACCCGCCAAGCCAACAGAATACCCAGGTCCGCCCAGTAGTCGGAAACGAGTTCCGTCATTTCGGGACGAAATCCGCCCTCAATCACCACCGGAGCGAGAGCCACCTGGCGCCCATTCGCAAAATGCCTCCACCCGGCCGGCCCTTTGCGCTTCAACCCGATCTCGTCCAGGAGTTGGTTCGCGCGTTCGGGATCGTAGGTCGCATAACTAGTTTCGAATTCCGGTTCGAAGAAACTGCAGGCGCGGTTGACAGTGTACTGCCTCGGAATGCACTTGCCGAAATAGAGAATCTCGTTGATCTCCTCGCGGTTGATGCCGTGCGATAGAGCGATCCGGAATCGGCGGTCGCGGAACAGCTCGCGAAGCTGCGGATCCGGATAGGTCTGGTTCAGGAAGTAGGTTACCCGGGTTCCCTGATTTTCGACCCACATCCGAACCGAGTATTTCCCCCGAATCTGGTTGGATAAGAGCACCGGCACGTTTTCGAGCGGATTGCTGGCAAAATCGACTTCTCCCGCAATATATTTGAGGGTACGGGCTACAGGATTTCCGACATACTGGGAGTGAATTCGATCAATGTACGGAAGCTGGTTGCCCTCCGAATCGACCTTCCAGTAGTAAGGATTTCGTTGAAGAATAACGTGCCCGGTCGCGGGCGCGTCCGCCACCTGCCAGGGGCTGAGCGTCGGGTAATCGGGCGGGCACTGGCCGCTGGTTCGGCGCGTGGAGTGATTCACGTCCCTGAAGAGCTCGAACCAGGAGTTAAACCCGCGCTTTTTTGCCAGTGCGGTAATGTCTTCCTCGTCCGAGTACCTGGCGTGGAACTTCTTCAGATAGTGTTGCGGTTGAATCATGCTGGCTTCGGTGACCGTATGAATAAGTGCGTAGAGCACGGCTCCGTACGGTTCTTTGTACGAAAGTCGAAAGCGGAGCTCATCCAGTGCCTCCAGTTCCATCGGCTCGCCTGCCACCATGAAATTGGGGGACGGAACCGGAGTGATGTCCTTGTTCATAATCACGTCGTGGTAGGCAAAGAGAACATCCTCCATGGTCACCGGCACCCCATCCGACCACTTCATGCCCTTGCGGAGCGTCAGGGTAATGGATCGCGCGTCATCGGCGAGTTTCCATCGTTTAACAAGATTGGGTTCGACCGTAACACCATCCGGCGCGAACCGAAGCATGGGTTCCCACACCATGTACATCTCCTCCACCAGCCACCCGGCGATCATGGTGACGGTATTCATCTCCCCGCCATAAACGCCAATCCGCTCCAGGCATTTGACCACCGGGGGGTTGTCGGGCAGGCGCTCCTCTACCGGCGGGAGTGCGCCCTCTTTTACCCGTTCCCTGAGCATCGGTGCTTCCCGATACATCGCGCCCGGCGCGCCGGTGGTGATCGCGATCACGACGATCCATGCGAGAATCATGGAGCGTTCAAACTTGATGGCCGGCTCCTCGTTCACGGTGCAATGACCTTCTTGCTGAGAGTTTTCACTTTTTTACCACCGGCCGAGTACAGCGCGAGAATCGATTTGAGGTTGGACATACCAGCCCAAGGGTCATTCTTGATCCGAATGATCTTCTTGTCCGCTGCTTTCGTCCAGTCGTTTCAACTCGAGAATAAACGGCCGTTAGGATCCGGCCCCCACCGTCCCCTCGCCAACCCTGGCACAATCCATTTGCCTGCCTGCCTGCCGAGGTGGGATAAAGTGCTCGGTCACCCAGGCGCTCTTCATTGGAGTGCGGAGGCCTTCGTGCGTTTTCATCCTGCGGCGCCAGTGAATAAATAGAGGGTCAGATCCGAATGGTACTTCCGGCCGATTCATGATCAATTCATTCTATGATAGAAGGGGCACAATTCGGAGTGCGATTCAGTCGGCCGCCTTCTGAGGATATCGGAGTGAAGTTTGGCCCGGCCAATCGTTTCGCCGTGAAGAATGTCCTATCTACGGGCAGTGAGAATCACGCGTTGTGCACTGTGAGTGATCCTCACGCGCCGATCCGCCGTTCGTACTCTACAAGCTCTTCTTCGTGAGGACATAGCCGCCCATCCAATCGCAGCCCGCGGTGAACAATGCCCAGGCTGGCGGCCACCTCGTCGGCGGCATCGACCCAATGGGGTGTGGTAAATGCGTTCCACAGGACCGCTCCCGGTTGCATTTCATACCGAAGAATGTGGTCCTCGGTAATCTCAGCCGGCCGGGTCTGGTTCAGTTCACTGCGGCAGCGTTCCTCGATCGTGCTCCAGCGATCCGGATCTTTCAGGCCATTGAATATCTTCCTGCCGTAGCGCTGCCAGAGCAACACGTGGGAAATATCCATGTGATAGTTGGTCGCGCAATTTCGCCCGCTGATGAAGACGATGGGAAAGCATTCCTTCCAGGTGAAGCCGTGAGACCGAAGGGCCCGGCCCCACGGCTCCACCCATCGCTCCCGCAGTCCGTAGAACACCTGCCCTGAGGCGTAGAAGTCGCTGCTCTCGAAATTGAAATTCGCGATGTTGAAGGGTTGGTCCATCGCCTGGTCGATGGGGAGCTTGCGGAACGATTCGGATATATCGGTTTGATCGAACGTGGCGCTCTTGACGCCGCTGAGAATCTGTGTTACCGGGCAGCGCCTCAACTCGTCTACGACCTGGTCAACAGGCGGCAGTTCGAAATCAAACCGTGTCAATTCCGGACCGATCAGAAAATTGAGCAACCCGGACCAATGCTGTTTGAACCCCGGCCAGGTCGTTACCGTCTTTTGCATAAGGAAATCTCCGTGTGGAAGTTGATCGGGTATATTCTTCCTTCGATGTTCAATGTTGGATGTTCGATATCTCAGATACCTTAACAAATTCGGCCGAAGTCAGAGGCCACACTGGACACGAAAAAAAGCGGAAGATGCCCGCAGCCGATTGCTGCCGGCATCTTCTGCGGAGTCCGTGCTTTATTATCGAGCATACTGTTCGTATCTCATTGATAGGAAATCGCTTTTCCTGAGGCATGAGCACTCGCCCGCTGGGCCCGGCCTGAAGGAGCACTTTCATGGGGGAAACGGTAGATGAAGCGGGGTGGATGGGTCAAGACGAACGCCCGGAGGGCATGGCGACACGGCCGGATGCCTGGCGGCGGAACAGACCTCCCCTGCCGCGAGCGTTCAGGATTTCGCGTATGTCAGGACCGGCTCGGTGTCGTAGTCGGGGAAGGGGTCCTCAAGCCACGGCTCGATGGTGCACTCGGGAGGTGGATCTGCTCCGGTGTGGACACGGATGCCTTGTTCCCACAGGCCGAGGTGCCGAAGGATACGCTCGAGCACCTCGCGCTCGTCGATGAGGGCTACGATGCGCATTTCGCGAGAGCAGATCGGGCACAGGAGCGGGTCGGCTTCCCACACCTTCTTGATGAGCTCGCGCCATTTTGCCGAGGGGATGCGGCGCGGTTTGTGCTCGGAGACGTCGATGATCTGTACGGCCTGGCCTCCAGCTGCGGCAGCCTCCTCGGCGGCGTGCTTGTCGCGCTGGCCTCGCATCTTGTTCGAATACCAACCGTAGTACCGGACGAGCTGGAAGCTCTTGTCCGGGATGTGCTCAGTGATCGCTGCGATGAAGTCGCACGGGGTGAAGACCTCGAAGTTGCGCTGAATCTTCGGGTTGAGACCGGAGCGGTAGAGCACGGACCCTTCGGGGTTGGCGCGGTTCGGTGGGCTGACCTGCATCTTTTCGACGGCAAACGGGTTGCGGATGATGTACTGGGCCAG
>Ga0310121_10004102_pt1 | contig 13014 bp, 10 predicted proteins | sample CB27_Tmax_986_MG_FD_203504 | JGI IMG/M metagenome (GOLD analysis project Ga0310121, IMG submission 203504) | Marine microbial communities from Western Arctic Ocean, Canada - CB27_Tmax_986 | ecosystem: Environmental > Aquatic > Marine > Oceanic | place: Canada: Western Arctic Ocean | collected... | reverse complement strand
GCTCGCCTCGACCTGAAAATCCCGACCCGGCCCTCCAAACTGGCGCCATTCGCCCTGCGACGCGTAGTCGCTGTCGCCCTGAGCCTCGGCACCCCGGGGATGCTGGAGCGCGAAGAGACCCAGCATCATCAACGTGGCGATGCACCGCCCCCCGTTTCCGACTGGACCGCGCCCTCGTCTGTACGATGGCAACATCTCGCCAGTGTACCTGAACGGTGCGTGACCCACGAGCAGCCCTTGTGGTAAAGAAGAGACGACGTGTCCCCTGCTCTTCCCCCCATGACCCGACCTGCTGACGATGGCAGCGGCCCCATCGACCTCGACACTCTCGGCTGGCACGTCGATTTCGCCGAGCCGTTCCAGACCCACGCGGCGCAGGGACTACACGCGGCCCGGGTGGCCGTGGCCCACAACTACCTCTACCAACTGACCGGCGCAGACGGTGAACTGATGGCGGAGGTGTCCGGCCGACTCCGCCACCAAGGCGACATCCCGGAGAACAGACCTGTCGTCGGCGACTGGGTGGCCATCAAGCCCAGTCAGTCCGAGCAAAAGGCGACCATCGAGGCGGTCCTCCCTCGGCGGACGTCGTTCTCTCGGAAGGCACCCGGGGAAACGACCCGGCGTCAGCTCATCGCCGCCAACATCGACACAATCTTCCTTGTCTGCGGCCTCGATGACGACTTCAATGTGCGGCGGATCGAGCGCTATCTGGTGGCCATTCAGGAGAGCGGCGCCGCCGCCGTCATCGTCCTGAACAAGGCGGACGCCTGCCCGGACCTCGAGGCCGCCCGCGTGGCCACCGCGTCGATTGCGGCCGGCGCCCCCCTTCACGTCATCAGCTGTCTCGAGGACAACGGGATCGACCCGCTGAAGGTCTACCTGACCCGAGGTCACACCATCGCGTTGATCGGATCATCCGGAGTCGGAAAGTCGACCATCATCAACCGGCTGCTTGGCATCGACCGTCAGCGGACCCGCACGATCCGGCCGAAGGACGGCCGCGGCCGTCACACCACCACGCAACGAGAACTGATCGTGATGCCCGGCGGCGGCCTGTTGATCGACACTCCGGGAATGCGCGAGCTGCAGCTCTGGGATAGCGCACAGGCGCTCGACGACGCCTTCGACGACATCGACGGCCTGGCTTCCGATTGCCGCTTTCGCGACTGCGCGCACGGTGAGGAACCGGGCTGCGCCGTCCGGTCCGCAGTCGACGCCGGACAGATCAGTCGCCAACGCGTCGAGCACTACAAGGGACTCAAGGAAGAAGGGACCCACTTGCAGCAGAGACGGGACGAACTGGCCAGAATCGAAGAACAGCGCCGGACCAAGACCGTGCACCGTGCCATGCGGTCCATGCGCAACAACCGGCTCACCGACAAGACGTGAGGGGCCCGCGTCAGAGAAGCGCCTGGGTCAGCACCTCTTCGTTGAAGCCGACCAATACGGTCCTTCCCGCTCGAATCAGGGGCGCCCTGAGATTGCCGGTGGGACCGAGCATGGCGCCGACGGCATCGGCCAAGACGCTACCGCTCACCGAGAAGCGATCGACCTTCTTCCCTTTGGCCACGATGAGGGTTGAGGCCTCCGCCAGCAGCGCCCTGGCATCCATCTCCTGTAACTTTCTGCTCGCCGGAACGGTCTCGGCGATACGAATACGATTGGCCTCCATGAACTTGGCGGCTCGCGCGCAACTCGTTCAACCGTTGCGGTGGTAGTACCAGTCGACGGTTCGGGTCATCGAAGGCGCTCCTTTCTGTTCTCGGCGCTCTGGCCGTGCGCGCGCCGATGTTGTGCGGTAGAACCGGTCGCGATCAGTCAAGCGCATGGACCTCGAGCGCAGCCCCAAGAATGAGTGCGCCCCCGCGATCGTCGGCGCCGTTGACGGCGGTGCGGTCGAGATAGTAGCGACGCGTCGGTCCGGCGCCCGTACTGATGCAAACGTCCACAAGCGTGCCGTCAATCCGGACGTGGGCCAGGAGCGCCCGCCAGGCCCGCTCGACCACAGGCCGGTACGACGGGTCCAGCCACCCGTGTCGGATGCCCCTGGCCATCGCGGTCAACGTGAGCGCCGTCACACTCGCCTCGCGATAGCTGCCGGGCATATCCACGACCTGCGACCACATCCCGTCCGGCGCCTGGTACCGACGCATGGCCACCATCTGGCGGCGATAGATGTCCAGGAGAGCCCGCCGGTCCGGGTGGTCATCAGGTAGGGCGGTGAGGACTTCGGCCAGCCCCAGCGCGGCAAATCCGTTGCCCCTGCCCCACGCCACCGGAGCATCGGGGGCGTGATGGAACACGCCGCCCGGCTGTTGCAGGCGACGGGCGTAGTTGGTGATCAGCCGGGTCGCCGCGGCAAGACCCGCGGCGTCGAGCGCACGGGCGGCAACAACCGTCCCGAGGAACATGTCGTCGGTCCACCCAGATCCGTGCTCCGGGACACCTGGAGCCGTTTCAGCTGCGCCAAGGGCAACCGCCTCGTCGGCCAGACGGGACGCCGCCTCGCCGTCGTCGCCCGCCAGTTTGGCAATCTCGGCGAACACCATCGCGCCGGCGAGGGAGGCGAAACGGACCATCTCGCCAACCACTGGCTGCTCGCCACGCAGCCAGGGACGAACCTGACCGAGCACCTTGTCCCGCCACGATGCCTCCCCGGTCACGTCAGCCAGCTTCAGTGTGTGTACCCAGGCCACGGCCGGGATGTAGCTCATGGCGACCGTCCCCGGATAGCGTTCGGCGAGCAGGCTCGCGATCGGAAGCGGGTCACGCGTCACCCGCTCGGCGATGGCCTCACGCAGCGGCGACTGACGGGGAACGCGCACGAGCTGGTCGCGCAGCATACCTATCACGGCCGCGCCGTCGGCCTCACTCGCCGTCACGTGGAGCGTCTCGACCGGACCGAGACCCGACTCGGTGCTGCGTACAGCCAGTGCCCGAGCCAGCGCGCCGCCCGGCCGCGCCTCGTCGGCCTCCGCCCCCGGGCGCGCGCGAAAGCCGTTGCCGGCGCTGACCACAACGACGAGGTCGGGTACCTGATAGGTCACCCATCGCCACGTGTAGTGGGTCTCCGGCCTGTCAGGTGCGTGGAAGAAGCCCTCGACCGGTGGAAAGCGATGCGGCGGTTCCGGACCCCTCCTCCCCGGATGCGCCAAGGGCAGTGCGCTGAGGGTCCAGCTGGCCCGAGCGTTGTCTGGCGCCGACGTCTTGAACCACCGTACTGCGTCAAGCACAATCCGTGCGCTGCGAGTGTCTCCGTCAAGACCCCCAACCAGGACCAGTCGGCGATGTGTATCCTCGGGGTCAAACGACGCACCGTTCTCGAGCGTGAGCAGCGACGTCTCGTCACGGGTCACCCCGCCCGCGCTGACGAATCGCGGTTCTCCGGCCAGCGCCGCGAGGGCGGACAGTTCCGTGCGCAGCGCGTCGTCGATAGGCTGCGCCATCGCCACGGACCCGGTCCAGGCGCCCGACAGCACGGTGCACCCAACGGTCAGCGTTGCCTTGGCGACCGTTGTCAGCGTAGCCCACCCGCCCACCGCGGCGCCGCTAGGCCGCGACCATCTCGCCAGTCCGTGGCTCTCGCCCGCCGCAATCCCGTCGCTCGCACGCATCATCTCGGCCGAACGATACCCGATCCGCGCCCTGACCGCTCGGCCCACGTCGCCGTGTCAGGTCGACGATGACCCCTTGGAGGGAGGCGGCCCGGACGGCGAGCGGGCATCTCGGTCCGCGAACCGGTCGACGAGCCCAACCCTCCTCACCTTGGCCCTCGGGGCGCTTCGCTCGGGCTAACAGAGTGCCTGGACCCGACACCGACGGAAAAGCGGGCACATCGCTGCTCCCAGACCCGACGCTAAAACTCCGCGCCTGCACACGGTCCTCGCCGGCGGCACCCCCGGCACCCCGGCTCGTCTCCGACGGTTCGCGGACCGAGATGCCCGCTCCCACCGCCCGCCCCAGGTGTGACCGCCAAGCCACCTCGCCTCGGCATACCACACCCCTACCGCGACGCCCGTCTCGCAATTACGGCCTTTCCTGCCCAAGGCGCGCACATGCGCGCCTCGCGGACGCGGAGTGGGGCCATTGGGATCCCCGCGTCGCGTTCGCGTGGGGTGCGGAGCGCAGCCCCGCCTGAATGAAGTCGCGTTCGTCTCCTGAGGAAACGCCGGCCGTGGGATCGTAGCAAGCCCCTTCAGGGGCGCTGATCGTTCAGCGGGCCTAAAGGCCCTTGCTACGGCCGCCAGCTGGGACCGTTTCCTGCCCGAGGCTTCGTGCCGCAGGCGCGTGAAGAGCTGGCAAGGCTCGACGAGGGAGCATGCAGGGAGCATGCAGGCGGCATGTGACCGCCGCAGCAACGCCGCCAGACGGACGCCTCGCCAGGAAACCTAGTGGACGCCGCGGCCCATTTGTAGCATCGAGGGCTCAGCACCGAGGCGCCGGATCGCGGTTTCCCACATCTGGGCCGACTGGGTGTCGAAGATCAGGTCGAGTTCGACATCGGCAATCAGCCACGACGACGACGACAGCTCTTCATCGAGCTGGCCGGCATCCCAGCCGGCATAGCCCGTCAACAGCCGCGTACGGCGCGGTGGCTGGTCGCTCAGCAACCGCCGTAGAAGCTCTGGCGACGTCGACAGATAGAGCCCCTCGCACACCTCCACCGATTCCGCCTCATCCGGCTCCTGCCCCAGCAGAATCCAACCGCGCTCCGGTTCGACCGGGCCGCCGATCCAGAGTTGCAAACCGTTGTCGCGGTCGACGGGGGGAGTGAGCCGCACCACCGACGAGGCCGGCGTATCGGTCTGACGATTCAGCACCAATCCGAACGCACCGTCAGCGCCGTGTTCGCACAACAGCACCACGGTCTGTTTGAAGTTCGGGTCGCAAAGCTGCGGCATCGACAGCAGCAGCGTGGGCGCCAACGACTTCCCGTTTCCAACCTTGGTCATCGTCGTGTCCCGGGCGGCCGGGGTCCGCGCGAGAACCACCGACACCGCGCTCTTGTATCTTAGCAGGTCACGGTACCGGCGGAGGACAGCCCGGGTGCCGGACGACGCGACGGCTCATGGGCGTTCAGACAGGCGCGCTCGCGCCCAACGGACATGCTCGGCCACGACCGGCTCATCGACCGACTCGGCCACGAAGGTGTTTCGCGTCGCCGGATCGAGCACGGCCGCAGCCTCGGCTGTACCGCTGTTCCCCAACGCCACGGCCACGTTTCGCCGTAGTCGTTTCACCCGCACCCGCATCATCGCGCCACGGCGAATGGCGTCCCGCAACTCGCTGTCGGACCGTGTCCACAACTCGGTCAGACGTGGCCGGTCCAGCGACGCGCGCGGTTGCCAGGCGGGATCCTCGGTGACCGGCGCTCCGTGGTTATATGGACAGACATCCTGGCAGATGTCGCACCCGTAGATGTGGTTGCTCAACCCAGGACGGTCACCGTCTGGAATGTCGCCTTTGGTTTCGATGGTGAGATAAGACACGCACCGAGTGGCATCGAGCACGCCAGGCTCGGGAAACGCCCCGGTCGGACACGCGTCCAGGCACAGCGTGCAGGTCCCACACTGATCAAGGCCCGGCTCATCGGTCGCGAGGTTGGCGCTGCAGAGGATTTCGGACAGAAAGACCCACGACCCGAGCTCGGGACTGATGAGACAGGTGTTCTTCCCGACCCACCCCAGCCCCGCCTGCTCGGCGTAGAGCTTTTCTTGCACCGGGCCGGTGTCCACGTACACCCGCGTCTCCAGTTCGCCGCCCTCATGGGCCTGGACCATCCACTGACTGAGCGCGTTGGTGCGCGCACCCAGCACGTCGTGATAGTCGTCGCCCCACGCGTACCGCGAGATCAGCGCCTCGGCGGGGTCCGGGATCTCGGTCGAGTACGGACGATCGGTGTTGTACAGCGTCCCAAGTACCACGACCGAGCGCACCGACGGCATGAGGGCCCGCACGTCGGCCCGGCGCTCAGCTGTGCGAGCCAGATAGCCCATCTCCCCGGCATAGCCCCGGTCGATCCAATCCCGAAAGAACGACAGCCGCGGATGGTCCTCGACCGACGCGATCCCACACAGGTCGAAGCCAAGCTCCCGCGCCCGCGTCTTGACCGATTCCGCTGTCAGCATGGGAACGAGGCGACCTAAAAGCTGTAGCGGAGGCCCAATTGCATCTCTCTGGCGTTCTGGGCGCTGAAGATGCGACCGAAGTTCGGGGTCCCGAAAATCCGATTCGGCACATCGAAGTTCGCGCGATTCAAGAGGTTGAAGATCTCCCAGCGCACCTCCAGGCGACCATCATCGCCAATTGGCCAATCCTTCTGGATCGACAGATCGACCACGGCCAGACCTGGCGCGAACACGCTGTTGCGCAGCGCGGACCCGAACGTGAATAGGTCCGGCTGGGTGAAGACACCGGGGTTGAACCACTGCTCTGCCGAGCGCTGACTCGCCGGCAGGGTCGGATCGCCGACCTGGTTTGGACGCTGGGCCGGCCCAGAGCCGATGTTGGCGACATCCTGACCCAGATTGACGGTAAACGGCGCCCCCGACTGGAGCGTGGCAATGACAGTGACCCGCCACCCGGCCCCTAGGGCTTCGGCCGCCCCGCCAGCGCCTTCGAAGAACGGCAAGTGGTAGCTGCCGCTGGCCACGAATTGGTGTCGGTGATGGAAGCTCGAGAGCGCCTCCTCCCCAGGAAAGATGTTGCGGACGTCCTGCGGCACGTTCGCTTCGAACGCCGTGGCCCCGGGACTCGACGCGTCATCGCGGGACTGCGACAACGTATAGGCGGTGTTGAACGAGAAGCGCCCGTTGAACCGCCGCTCGGCCTTGAGCGTCACGGCATGGTAGATCGATGTGCCGTCGAATCGGATCGCCCGCACCGCGCTCAGCTGCGGAATTGGACGCCGCTCGTCTATCGGACCCGGCCCCGGCACCGGCACGTTGCGAATCGTCGAATTGTCGGCGCCAATCGTGTACGACCCCATATAGGCAACTTCAAACATCGTCCGCGGCAGTGCCTCGATCTGGAGTCCGCCGCTCCAGGTCTGCGTGTACTCGACCTGGTAGTTGTTGTCCATGATCGTACCGCCAACGGTGCCAGTGGCATCGCCGGCGAGGATGTCCCTGGTCCGCAAGGTGGGCACCAACTGGTCCGACGGAGCGTCGACCTGCTTTAATGAGAAAAACGGCAGGTTCCGCGTGAACGCCGTCTGGACGCTGTAGGCCCATTGGTTGAGGAATACGCCGTAGCCGCCGCGAATGACCGCTGGTCGCTCGCCGTCGAGCGCCAGAGCGAAGCCAAGTCGTGGCGCCAGCCGCAGCTTGCTTGGTCGCAGCAGACTGCGGTCCCAGCCGGCTTCGGCCGACGTCACCCAGGGAATCGGGATCAACGGCAGCATCGCCTCCGCCTCCGGCGAGATATTGCCCGCGTCGTCGCTGGCGATGACGTACCGCCCGCCCGGCACCGAAAAATCGATCGTCGACAACCGGTTGTCGACATCCTTCATGTGCGAGTTGTACTCGTAGCGCACACCGTAGTTGATGGACAGGTTATCTCGCGCGCGCCAGTCGTCCTGGACATACAGGTGCAGCCAGGTCGTGCGCGCGTTCTCGTCACCATCCCCAATCCCGGACCGGGCCGACGTCGGAAAACCGAGCAGAAAGTCGGCCAGCGCATTGCCGGTCCATTGGCCGGTGTAGCTGAAGGCGCCACGCGCGGTGTCGGCATTGACAGGACGGAACCGCAGGTGAAACAGATAACCGCCAAACTTCAGCCGATGAGCACCACGGTCGATCAGGAAGTTGTCATAGAGCTCGAAATGCTCGTTCTCTCGCGACACGAAGCTGGTGGGGTCTCCCATCGTGCTGAACAACCCGGCGGTGGAAATCTGCGGAAACCCGGCGTCGCGTGGATTGGTGCTTACCCCCAGCAGGCCAACCTGGGTAGCGAAGTCAGAGCCGATGTTGACGCTCCGCTGCCCTCCATGCACCCGCATGAAACCGAACCGAAGCTCGTTGAGCATGTTGACGCCGATGGTGTGCGTATGACTGATCCCCAGGTTGCGAGCCGTGGTGTCGAGCGTGCGCCCGAAGCCGGGCACCAGCGTTTCTTGCAACACGCTGGTGCCGAACGGCTGCACCTCGTCGGCGTCGAAGCTGCTAAACCGGACAAACAGTTGATCCCGCTCAGTCAGCCGATGGTCGACGCGCAGACTGAACTGGTGAGCGTCCTTGTCTTGCGCCTCGGCCGACGTCAAATTTTGGAACTGCCCCGCGCCGTTGGGCAACGGCACGTTCCCCAGGAACGTCAGGGCGAGCGGGTCGAGCCGGTCGGCGGGAATCTGGTTTCCGGCGAACGGCGTGCACGCCCCGGTCGAGCGGTTGATGGTGCTGGGATCACAAATAGGATCCCAGCCTGAGAAATCACCGCCGCGCGCAGCCGCGTCAGGCACCGAGAACGTCCTGGTCAGCGACCGCCGCGTGTCCTGGCGCTCGTAGCTCAGAAAGAAGAACGTCCGGTCCTTGACGATCGGTCCGCCCAGTGCCCCGCCATATTGCTGCTGGTCGAGAGGCGGCACCGGCTGGCTCCGGTCGTCGAAGAAATTGTACGCATCGAATCGGTCGTCGCGGATGAATTCGAAGACGCTGCCGTGGAATCGGTTCGCCCCCGCTTTTGTCGCGACGTTGATGAGTGCCGACGCCTTTCCACCAAATTCAGGCGGGTACTGCGACTTCTGAATTTTGAACTCCTGGATGGAGTCCACCGAGGGGTTGATGACCAAGTTGTTGAACAACTCGTCGGTCACTTTGAAGCCGTCGAGCAGATAGATATTGTGGCCGGCTCGCTGCCCGCCGACATTGGGCAGCGGTCCCGCTTGCTGCAGCGCCCCGCCCCTCGTCCCGCCGGGCGGAATGACCACTGCGTCACTGAGCTGGGCCAACTGGAGAAACTGACGACCGTTCAACGGGATCTGCTCGACCTCGCGCGCCTCAATGACATCGCTGATCTCCGCGGTGGTCGCCTGCAACAAAGGCGTGGACACCTCGACCGTCACCTCCTCGCTCATGGCCCCGAGCGATAAAGTGAATTCCAACTGAATAGTGCGGCCGAGCTCGAGCACGACGCCGGTTTGTGTCGCACGCCGGAAACCGGGCAACTCGGCGGTCACGTCCCAGTTGCCGGTCGGGAGGGCCGGCAAAAAGAAGCGTCCCTCGGCGTCGGTCACCCGCTCAATCGCGAAGCCGCTGGTCGGATGACTCGCGCGCACCGTCGCACCCGGAAGCACCCCGCCGCTGGTGTCGACGACCAGACCGCTGATAGCGCCGGTGTTCGTCTGCGCGGAGACTCCGGCCACCGCGGCCGCCAGCCAGATCAGACAGACCGCTCCCGCTACTCGTTCCGTCCGCATCCGCCCCCCTGAACAATTTCCATGACCGACGAGCCCGACCGTGGCGAACGAGAGTCAACCGCCCCAGGTCGTCAACCGCTCATTTTAACGCGCCGGTGACCCACGCCGCGGCGCGACCGTCGGACACTGACCAGAACAAAGTCACCATCTGGGCCGACGCTCCCAAGATGGCGATCTTATTTGAGTCAGTGTCCTTAGAAGAACTTGTGTGCGATGCTGAATCCGATGAACCAGTCGTCCTCGCTTGCACCCTGCGCCTGGTGCAGTGGCGTCGTGCCGAGCGAGTTCGAGACATTCAGCTAAAACGAGTGGCCGCCGGCCACCTTCTCGATACCGAACGACATGTGATGCGAGCCGCCGTCGAATCCACTGACCCTGGGCACGAACTCGCCGACCAGATAGACCGTCGGACGCACCCGCAATCGCGCGCCGAGTCCGACCATGAAGGTCTCGTCTTGGTTGCCATCGTCATTATCGTCGTCGTCCGTGTCGGGCAGATCCGGATGCAAGAAAAGGGCATTGTTCACGTTGCCGACGAAGGTCGGGTCGACATACACGGACACCCGGTCTCCGAGTCGTTTCGAGAGAATCGCCTGTATGGACCCACCATGGTCCTCGCTGAGATTGTCGAGCCCCTCGAGCGACGCCTGGATGTCGAGTCCAAGCCCCCGCGGCCCACGTGCCCACAGGATGTTCGCCCGTGCGAAGAGCTGGATATGCCGGGTATTGCTGCGATAGAACCCCACCTGGGTGCCGGGCAACAGGCCATGCCGAAATTCGATGTCGATAATCGCCGGTGAATCGAACCCGAAGCAATTCTCGACCAGGCCCCCGTCACCCTCCCGTCCGTCCAGCGGCCGACTGAAACGGTGCGTGAGACGGAAGGCGAATTTGCCTTGCGGCAACCGGAGCGTGGTCGGCAGAGTAATCAGCGCGAAGTCCGGCTCGAGCACGTCCAACTCGAGGTCGGCGACCTGGTCGGAACCGTCCGTCGGCGGCGAAGTCGATGCTGACGGGGGTGCCATCCGGCGGAATCGTCTCCCCGATCCCCAGGGTCGGAATCGCAAAACCGTGCTCCACGTCGACCGAATGAACCAGCAGTCGCACGCTTTCGCCGACGACCACCTCGATGTCCGCCGGCTCGAACGCGAACCGCGACGCGGTGACCTCGATCACGCGAGGCGGCTGCGCGCCGGCTTCGTCCGAACCCGCCGCACCGGCCCGTGGCGTCCACACCCCCGCCAGTATCCCGGACAGCAGAACTGCCGTACTTCTTCTCATCATCATCTTGTGACCCATCTGTCTGTCCATCGTTGCAATCATCGTGGTATCCAGTTCTCTGTGTCGAAGGGCGCCGCGTGGTCGGACGCGGTCTGCGGGAATCTGGCGCTGGCACGAGCGACCGCACGCCATTGTGGGGCGGCCGGACGTCAATCAGACGGCGCGGTCCTGGATTCCGGATCCCGAGTCCTGGATTCCGGATCGACGCGACCACCCGCAGTGGGCACTGAGCGGCGCCACCACGATCGCATGCGCCTGGCTGCCTCCGGTCCCGCGATGACCGCGCCGCCCCAGAACGCCACCTCGGCGACGATGACGATACTGGTGGCCACGACGCCGCGCGCGGCGACGCTCAAGGGCAGAAACGGCACCCCCAGCAGCACGACCCACAGAGGCAGCGACCCTGCCATGAGGACCACCCCGACGCGCGTCCATCTGCCGCGGGCGCTGGAAGCGGCGTCACTCCGTGATGCGTTCTGGGTCATGCGTAACCATGGTTGAGTCACCGGCATCTAATCGACTATGGAGCTTCCGCGAGTCAATGCAGTCGGCCTCGTCGAACACCCTAACGAGTACGCCGTTACCGCGCGGGTCTACTCTCGCGGATTGCGCGTCGGCGCCGCCATCGTGTTGGGCACATTCGTGACCGTCAGCCTCGCGACAACCGTCATCAGCCTGGGTGCCTACTGCCTGACCTCGGGGACCGGCCCCATCGGCCTGCTGTTCTAGGGTCTCCTGGCGAGGCGTCCGTCTGGCGGCGTTGCTTCCTCGGTCACATGCCGCCTGGGCATTCCTTGGACGGGGCTGCGCCCCGAGCCCCCGCATGGTCGCGCGCCTCCACCCCGCTCGACGAACGCCTCACTCGGAAACCAGCCGTCATCATGTTCAGCCCCCTCGACCCGCCGCGGCCACCGCCAACACCTGTTCGGCGGCGCGGCGGCTGGCGCCTGGTCCGCCGAGCTTCTCACGAACCTCCCGCAGATCGGCCCGCGTTCGTGCGGCGTGCGCCTCGTCGGTCAGAAACCGCACCGCCTCGGCCGCTACCACTTCGGGCGTGAAGTCCTCTTGCAGAAACTCGGGGACGATCTTCCGCTCGGCCACCAGGTTCACCATCCCGAACGCATCCACGCGCACGAAACGCCGACCCAACAGATAGGTCAACGGCGATAGGCGGTACACCACAACCATCGGCCGCTCGTGGATGGCGGTTTGCACCGTCGCGGTGCCGGACGCCGTCAGCACGACATCGGCGGCGGCCAGCACGTCGTTCGTCCGTCCTTCGACGACACACGCCGGTCGCGAGGTGACGGCCGCCAGCGCGCGAAGTGGCTCAAGCAGAGCGTCCGTCACGTGCGGCGCGCGAGCCACGACGAACTGCACCGTCGGCACCGCGTGCGCGATACGCTCCGCCGCGCACACCAGGTCGGGCAGAATGAGGCGCACCTCGTTCGACCGGCTGCCCGGGAGTACCGCGACCGTCGGGGCGTGGGGGTCAAGCCCGTGCTCTTGTCGAAACGGGCCCCGGAGGACGGTGGGTGCCGCCAGGTCGAGCAGCGGGTGTCCCACAAACGTGACCGGAATCGCGTGGTCGCGATAGAGTCGCTCCTCAAACGGAAAAATCACCAGCGCACGGGTCACAAACCGCTGCATGGCCCGGAGCCGGCCCCGGCGCCAGGCCCACACTTGAGGGCTTACGTAGTACACCACCGGGATGCCGAGCGCCGCGACCGCGCGACAAAGCCGAAAGTTGAACCCCGAATAGTCGATCGCCACGAAAACGTTCGGACGTTCCTCACCCGCGGCCCGCACCAGGCGGCGATACGTCGCCCACAGCCGCGGAAGCGCCGGCAGCACCTCCGTCAGGCCGGTGACGGCCAGCCCCCGGTAGTCGGCCACCAACCGCCCACCGGCCGACGCCAGACACGCGCCTCCCAGTCCAAACACCTCGGCGGTCGGCTCGAGCCGTCGAATCTCTGAGGTCAGCGCGCCGGCATACACATCGCCCGACGGTTCCCCGCACGACAGCATCACCTTCATGCCAGGTGTCATAGAAAGGCCGTCTGCATGACCTGCCCCCATGGGGTGCCAGCCATGCGACGTCTGGTGGCGGAAGAAGCCCTTGTGCACCGCATATCGACGGCGGTGCGCGAGTGTCAGGGGGCCAACAGGGGAGAGTCGAAGACGGCTTGGGCCGTGCCTGGTCCGAGAAACCGCTCGAGGTCGGAAACTGACAGCACCTCCACATCGTCGAACCCGACCCCGGCCAGATCATCAATGAACGTTGCCGCCTCGCCGACAAGCACGACCGACAACTGTTG
>Ga0310121_10004101_pt1 | contig 13015 bp, 7 predicted proteins | sample CB27_Tmax_986_MG_FD_203504 | JGI IMG/M metagenome (GOLD analysis project Ga0310121, IMG submission 203504) | Marine microbial communities from Western Arctic Ocean, Canada - CB27_Tmax_986 | ecosystem: Environmental > Aquatic > Marine > Oceanic | place: Canada: Western Arctic Ocean | collected... | reverse complement strand
GGAAGGCATCCCGCGTGAGTTCTACTTCTCCCGAGTCGCCTATCGTGGGTACGGCGGGTACTATGGTAGAGGGGGCTCCTGGGCGACGGATTACCCCAAGGCGGATCAGATCTTCCTCTCGTTTATCGATCGACTCCTCCCCAACCTCGACGCGTACGAACACGAATTCGTCGTCGAGCTCGCTGAGCCAGACCTACGCCGTTTTCCTTTCTTGTATGCACTCGAGGTCGGAGGGATGGCGCTCAGCCCATCTGAGATCACGGGCCTTCGCAGCTACCTACTCGCGGGCGGGTTCTTGGTCATCGACGACTTCTGGGGCACCCGCGAGTGGCAGAACTTCGAGAGCGAGATTCGACGGGTTCTACCCGAATACGACATCGTCGACCTGTCGATCGACCATCCGATTTTCACGACGTTTTACGAGATCGACGAGATCATCCAGGTGCCGAATGTCGGCCAAGGGGTCTACGGAGGTCCGACTCATGAACGCGACGGATACGTTCCCATGGTCAGAGGGATCCACGACGAAAACGGCCGCCTCATGGTCATCATCAATTGGAACACCGACCTGGGCGATGCCTGGGAGTGGGCGGACAACCCCCGCTACCCGCTCAAATACTCGACCTACGCCTACGAGATGGGCGTTAACTTTATCGTCTACGCGATGAGTCACTGATGATGGTCCAGGGCGCACGCTGATGGAGACGATCTTCGAGTTCCTGTTCAAGTACAGGTTGCTCCTGTTCCAGGAGGGGGACTTCACGTTCGCGTCGCCCTGGCCTGCATTGTTCATCTTGGGCGGGGTAGCGGCCGTCGCCATTCCAGCCCTCTTCACGTATGGAGCGGCCCGGGGAGACACGGGCCGAGTGGACCGGGCGGTGATGGCGTCGATACGACTCGGATTGGTCACGATCCTCGTCTTCATTCTGTTCCAGCCCACACTCATACTCACTTCGGTCGTCCCGCAGCGGAATTTCGTCGGAATTCTGATCGACGATTCGCAGAGCATGCGAATCACTGATGAAAACGGCGTGGCGAGAAGCGACTTCGTCCGGTCCAATTTCGGCGGTGAGGGCAGTGAGCTCTTGACGGCCCTGTCTGAAAAATTCGTGCTTCGCTTCTTCCGCTTCAGTCGCGACGCGAGCCGCCTCAACGACATGGCCGACCTAACCTATTCAGGCACGGAGACGGACCTCGGCAACGCTCTGGTGCGGGCTCAAGAGGAGTTGGCCGGCGTGCCGATCTCGGGTCTAGTGGTCATTTCGGATGGCGCCGACAATTCCGGTAAGGCCCTGGCCGAGTCGCTCTTGCCGCTCCAGGCCACCAACGTTCCCGTCTATACGGTAGGCCTCGGTGAGGAGGATCTTACCCCCGACGTGCAAGTCAGCCGCGTTGAGATGCCTAGGACGGTCCTGGTAGGAACCTCGTTGGTGGTCGACGTCGTGGTTTCCCACCGGGGATACTCCGGGAGGACCGTCCAACTCGTGGTGGAGGACGCGGGTCAGCTGCTGGCCTCTGAGGACGTGACGTTCGAGCGCGATGGCGAGCCCGTGGTCACCAGGGTACGGATCGAGGCCGAGGACGCAGGACCCCGTCTACTTCGATTCCGGATTTCCGCTCAGCAAGGGGAGCGTGTAACGGAGAACAACCTTCGGGACGTCCTAGTGGACGTCGTGAACAAATCCGAAAAGATTCTTTACTTCGAGGGAGAGCCACGCTGGGAGCTGCCGTTCATGCGCCGCGCGGTGGCCGACGACGAGAACCTCCAAGTCGTGGTGCTCTTACGCACGGCCGATAGCAAATTCCTCCGCTTGGAGGTCGACGACGCCGACGAGCTCAGAGGCGGTTTTCCGAAGACTCGGGAAGAGCTGTTCCGCTACCGGGCGGTGATCCTCGGGAGCGTGGAGGCGAGTTTCTTTACGCACGATCAGCTCGAGATGCTCGCGGACTTCGTGTCGCAGCGGGGCGGTGGTCTCTTGGTCCTAGGTGGCCGGAACGCCTTCGCGGAGGGAAGCTACCAAGGTACACGCTTGGCGGAGGCCCTGCCCGTCTTTCTGGACGACGAGCTGAGCAGCGGAGTCGGGCCCTACTTCGGGGAACTCTTCATCACCCCGACGCGAGCAGGTCTCACTCACCCGATCACACAACTCGGAGCCGATAATAACGAGGCCGTGCGTGAACGGTGGGAATCCCTCCCCGCTGTCACCACCTTGAATCCCATCACACGTCTAAAGCCTGGGGCCACGGGACTTCTGACCGGCGGTACGGAGGATGACCGGGATCGCCAGATCGTCCTCGCCTTCCATCGTTATGGCCGCGGCAAGGTGGCCGTGCTTCTGATCCAGGACTCGTGGATCTGGCAGATGCACGCCGACATTCCGCTCGAGGACCAGACCCACGAGACGTTCTGGCGCCAACTTCTCCGCTGGCTCACGGACGGCGTGCCCCATCAGGTCGTGGCCCAGAGCGAGCGCGAGGTCGTGGAACCGGGGCAACCCGTCAACCTCGCGGTCGAGGTTGGAGATTCCGCTTATGCCGAGGTAAACGACGGGAGCGTCGTCGCGCTCGTACGTGATCCATTGGGCGACTCCACCATTGTCAATCTAGATTGGGATGTAGAACAAGACGGGCATTACGACGGTGGGTTTCCGACCACTGCACCGGGGCTGTACGAGGTCGCCGTCTTCGCCACTCGGGGCGCAGACACCATCGGGACCGCCCTCACCTTCGTGAACGTTGCGCCCTCCACCGACGAGTACTTCGACGCAAGTATGAGGGGGACGACGTTGCGCCGCGTAGCCGACCAGACCGGCGGATTGTTTTATACACCGGAGAGGGTCGAGAGCCTTCCGGAAGACATCAGTCTGACCGGCGCCGGAGTCACGCTCACCGAGGAACGGGATCTCTGGGACATGCCCATCCTGCTGCTTCTGGTGTTGGGCCTCATGGCGGGCGAGTGGGGGTACCGGAGGAAGAGGGGACTCGTATGATTTTCCGCGGCACCGTCGCCATCGTCATGCTCATGCTGACGGCTGCGATCCAACCGGTACTTGGTCAAGACACATACGTCCTCGTTATCACGGGATTGGGCGGCGACCTGGAGTTCCGCGAAAAATTTTCCGGGTGGGGCGGCACTCTCGTCACAGCCGCCGGCGAGAAGTTCGCCGTACCGGCCGAGAACATCATCTACCTGAGTGAGGACCCGTCCACCGATCCGCGAATTCAGGGCCGCTCGACCCGCGAAAACGTAGACGGAGCTTTCACGACTCTCGCCTCCAAATCCCGGCCCAGCGATTACATCTTCGTCGTGCTGATCGGGCACGGGAGCTACAGCAACGGAGAGTCTCGGTTCAACCTTCCAGGGCTCGACCTGACCGCGGAGGATTTCGGACTGCTCCTCGATCAGCTCTCGGAGCGGCGAGTGGCGTTCGTAAACCTCGCCAGCTCCAGTGGAGAATTCGTGAAGGCACTCTCGGGAGCGGGACGCGCCATCGTCACGGCCACGAGAACCGGGAGGGAGAGAAACGAAACCGTCTTCGGAGGCTACTTCATCGACGCGTTCAGCGGCGAGACCGCCGATCTCGACAAGGATGGCCGCGTGTCGCTTTGGGAGGCATTCGAGTTCGCGCGTTCCGAGGTCACACGGGAGTATGCGACTTCGAACCGGATCGCTACCGAGCACCCCGTGCTCGACGATAATGGCGATGGAGAGGGCAGCACCGAGTTGGTGGACGCCGCAGATGGCGCGCTCGCACGAACGATGTTCCTGGCCGCCGACCCGACCCTGGCCGCCGCGCGCGCCACCGATGATCCCGAGCTCAGGGCACTCCTCGAGCAGAGAGCGGGGCTGGAGCAGCGCCTTGAGGAGCTCCGCGCCCTGAGGGGCCAGATCGACCAGGACCGCTATGACAACGACCTGGAGGAGTTGCTCGTCGAGCTGGCTCTCCTCAACAGGGAGATGCAGGCTCGATCGAGTGGGAGAGAATGAAGCGCGGGCTTCTCCTGTTCACGTTCGCCGCTCTCAGCCTGCCCACCAGTGCAGCTGGGCAGGCGCTGGACCAAGCCATCTCCGATCTCCGTGCAGGGGCCTATGAGTCGGCCATCGAGGAGCTTGGCGAGATCTCCCGATCAGACCCAGGGCCGAATCTAAGCCCGGACGATCGACGGCGAGCGTATGTGGCGTATCTCAACGCTCTGGCCGAGGTCGGCCGATACGAGGATGCGCTCGAAGCCGTGCGTGAGGCCCCTCCGGCTATCGGTACCGAACTCGCCAACACGGCCGGCGAGATTCTTTACGAGCTGGGGCAGATCGATCGAGCCCGCGAGGAATTCGTTCGAGCCGTGCAGGGTGGGGCGGTGGATCGGAATTCCGCACGCCTGAACCTAGCCATCATCGAATGGAGATACGGAGACCGGGACGCGGCATTCGCCGCCTTCGATTCCTTCATTGATCTCTACAACGGGTCGACACCCCTCTCGTCGACCGACCTCACCGCCGTAGCAACAGCGGTTCAGTACCTGGGCATTCGTGAACACGCACTCTTCCAGGACGCACTCAGAGCCTACGATGAGGCGGTGGCTGCCGATCCGGGTAACCTGGAGCCGCGAGTTCTGATCGGGGAGTTGTTTCTCGATAAGTACAATGGACCGGAAGCCGACGCGGCGTTGAGGGAGGTTCTCGAGAGTAATCCGAACCACCCACGGGCGCTCTTAGGCCTGGCCCGTGCAATGAAGTTTAACGGTACGGTCGGGGTGATGGATCAGGTGGAGGCAGCCCTGGAGCAGAACGAAAACTTCACCGCGGCGCGGGTGTTCAAGGCCAGGCTCCACCTCGAAGTGGAGAACCACGACGATGCTCGAGCGGAACTCAAGAGAGCGCTGGAGGTGAACCCTGTCTCTCTGGAAGCGCTGAGCGTACTCGCTGCCAGTCACTACCTCCGTGGTGAGAGCGAGCAGTACCGCAGGATTCGTGACCAGGTCACCACGCTCAGTCCGACCCACGCGGAGCTATACAATGATATCGCGGATCTGAGTGTCCAGAGTCGAAAATACGTAGAGGCCGCTCGCCTAGCTGAAGAGGCCATCTCCATAGACTCCCTGTCTTGGAGGGCCTACGGGATCTTTGGCATGAACCAGCTGCGACTCGGCCTGATCGAGGAAGGCCGGGCCAACCTCGAGACGGCCTTCGAGGGAGATCCTTACAGCGTGTGGTTCTACAATACTCTGGACCTGCTGGACACGTTTGAGAACTACGACACCAATGAAGAAGACTCCCGCTTCCTCTTTGTTTTGCATGGACGGGAATCGGCGCTACTGCAACCGTATATCGAAGCGATCGCGGAGGAGGCCTACGAGGCCCTGGTGGAGCGCTACGGCGGATACGAGCCACCGCTGCCTATACGAATCGAGGTCTATCCGAGCCACGCCGACTTTTCGGTGCGAACCGTGGGACTAGCGGGCATGGGCGCGCTCGGCGTCACCTTCGGAAGTCTTCTCGCCATGGACTCGCCCGCCGCCCGTCCGGTCGGAGACTTCAACTGGGCATCCGTACTCTGGCACGAACTCGCCCACGTCTTCCACCTCGGTATCACCGAGCACGAGGTTCCGCGCTGGTTCTCCGAGGGCTTGGCCGTACACGAACAGCGGCAAGCCCGTGAGGGTTGGGGCCACCAGGCGGACCCCGGATTTCTCATGCGATACCGTGAGGGCCTTCTGTTACCCGTGAGCCAGCTCAACGAGGGGTTCGTCCAACCCACCTACCCCGAACAAGTCCTGGACTCCTATCTGCAGTCGTCGCTCGTGTTCAACTTTATAGAGTCGCGATGGGGACTTCAGGTCATTCGCGACATGCTCCGCGGTTATCGGGACGGCCGTGCAACGCCCGACCTGATGGAAAGCCTTCTGGAAATCAGCATGGACGACCTCGACCGGGATTTCGACGCGTACTTCAAGCAACGGTTCGACGCTCCCCTGAACGCCCTGCAGCCGCCTGTCAGCAGCCCAGGCATCCCTCGGAGTCCCCGGACGATCGAAGATTGGACCCGGGTAGTGCGTGAGAACCCGGGAAACTTTCCGGCACGGCTGGCCCTCGGGATCATGCTCTACCAGGAGGACCGATTGGAGGAGGCTGAGGAGCATCTTCGTGCAGCGCTCAGTCTCTTCCCGGAGTACGGAGGGATGGACAGTCCCTACTGGTTCCTCGCCCAGATTCATCAGCAACGATCAGAAACCGAGCGGGCAGCTGCGGCGCTCACGCGCTTGACGGCCCTGAACGAGAGCCATTACGAGGCGCTCCTCCAACTCGCCGAGCTTCGGACTGAGCTGGGAGACGCCGCGGGGGCCGCCGAAGCCATGGACGCCGCCGTGCTCATCTACCCCTATGAGATCGAACTCCACGACCGGCTGGCGGAGGCCCACGAAGCGCGTGGGGATGCGGTCGGTGCCGTCCGGGAGCGAAGGGCCATCGTCGCGCTGACGCCAGCCGATCTAGCCGGAGCCTACTACGAGCTCGCTCTCGCGTACGTGACCGCCGGCGAGCCGGCGCAAGCCCGTCGATCGGTTCTCAGGGCCCTTGAGATCGCTCCGAACTTTGCGGCGGGCCTGGAGCTACTGCTCGACCTTAGAAGCGGTGCGAGATGAGCGCACCGCTGCCCCTGCCGCTGGTGGGTCTCGTCACGGCTTCGGTGCTGACCGGGTCGGTCGTGCTCACCCATTCTGGGCCGGAAGACCGAGATCCGCTGGTCGAACGCGCGGTTTCGCTCGATGGCGGATATGTCCAAGTGGACAATGTGCCGTACGATGGCCGGTTCACATTCGCACGTATCCGCTTCGGCGTGGGTCTCAACACCGGGAGCTTTGGTGGAGGGCGACGAGGGAGAGGACTCCCGCCCTGGGCCCATGACTACCCCCGGGCGGAGCGCAACTTCATGAACATCCTTCGCGAGACGACCAATCTCCAGCCCTACATGGACGGGGGGAATATTTTTACAACGGACGACCCGGAACTGACCCGCTTCCCAATGGCTTATATCTCCGAGCCGGGGTATTGGCATCCAACGAACGCCGAAATCGAAGGGCTCAGAAACTACCTACTAAAGGGCGGATTTCTGATCGCCGATGACTTTCGTGGTGGCGATTGGATCAACTTCGACGCCCAGATGAAACGAGTGATCCCCGGCGCCGAATTCGTTGAACTCGACGAAACCCACAAGATCTTCGACTCCCTTTTTCGGATCGAGTCGCTGAAAACCCTGGTGTCTCCTACTTTCCAGGTCGAGCCCGTGTACCTGGGGCTCCATGAAGAGAACGATCCGGACCGGCGCCTGGTGGCGATCGCCAACTATAACAATGATATCGGAGAGTACTGGGAGTTCTCAGATGTAGGTTGGTATCCGATCGATCTGTCGAACGAAGCCTATAAATTGGGCGTGAATTATGTCATCTACGCGATGACACACTAGAAGGCTGCTGAAGGGCAGCGTAATCGACTCCGGTGGAGCATAACTGACCCGGTGGCAAGAAAACCACAATCATTGAGCCAACGGCCGCGCGGCGGCCTCGACGGAGTACGAAATGGCATTCAAGGAAGAGCAGGAAGTCGTGGAAGCCGGGGTGGCGGAAGCCGAAGTCGCGGCAGTCGACGCGCCCGAACCGGCTGCCCTCGAGAGCCCGGACGACATAGACCTCGCCGATCGCATGAAGGCGGGGCGTGAGCAGATCCTATCCGAGGTACGGAAGCTCATTATCGGTCAGGAGGAAGTCATCGAGCAGATGCTCCTTTCTCTCTTCGTCGGCGGCAATAGCCTGCTTCTAGGTGTCCCCGGGCTGGCCAAGACGTTGTTGATTCACACCGTCGCCGAAGTTCTCGATCTCAAGTTCTCGCGGATCCAGTTCACTCCGGACGTGATGCCGTCCGACATCACGGGCACCGATATCATCCAGGAAGACGCAGAGACGGGCCGGCGCAGCATGGTGTTCGCCCCGGGGCCGATTTTTGCGAACATCGTGCTCGCGGATGAGATCAACCGCACACCGCCCAAGACGCAGTCGGCGCTCCTCGAGGCAATGCAGGAGCACCGTGTCACGGTTCAGGGCACCACCTATATACTCGAAGAGCCCTTCTACGTGTTCGCAACCCAGAATCCGATTGAGCTCGAAGGCACCTACCCCCTGCCCGAGGCGCAGCTCGACCGCTTCATGTTCAAGATCATCATGGACCATCTCGGCGAGGAAGAGGAATTGGAAGTAGTGCGCACGACGACCGGAATCCTGGATCCAGAGTTCAAGCACACGGTCACGGGCCCGGACCTGGTCGCGTTTCAGAGGCTGGTACGAACGGTGCCCGTGCCAGACGCGGCGATGCGCTACGCCGTCAACCTCGTTCGGACCACACGGCCGAGCCCCAACGGAGATAGCCCGGACTTCATCAACAAATGGGTCGCCTTCGGGGCCAGCGTCCGGGCCGCTCAATATCTCATTCTGGGAGGGAAGGCTCGGGCGATCACGAAAGGACGCTACAACGTGAGCTTCGAAGACATCCGCGCTCTCGCCCACCCGGTTCTAAGGCATAGGATTCTCACCAACTTCCACGCGGAATCCGAAGGCGTGACCACCGGCGACCTGGTCGATCAGCTTCTCGAGGCCGTGCCCGTACCCTCGTCTGGCCTATGAGGCCTGCTCGCCCAACTCCTCCAACCGGACTCTGAGGCGGATCCTCCGTGGCTGTCAGAGAGCGATCGAGCTTTCACGGCGCCGATACGCAATTCCTCGATCCAGCGGTGTTGAGCCGGATCGGGAATCTGGAGTTGTTAGCCCGCACGGTGGTCGACGGCTTCCTCCAAGGTCTTCACAGGTCACCGCACCTGGGGATGTCATTAGAATTCGCGGAGCACCGAGAGTACATGCCGGGCGACGACATCCGGCGCATCGACTGGCGGCTTTTCGCTCGTACGGACCGCTTTTACGTAAAATTGTTCGAGGCGGAGACGGCCGCCGATTTCATGGTCGTACTCGATATCTCAAAGTCCATGAGCTTCGGCACACACACGGTCACCAAATTGGACTACGCGCGTTACCTGGGAGCCGCTCTCTCTTACTTCTCCCAGAAGCAGAGAGACCGGGTGGGGATCGCGACCTTCGACCACGAAATCGTGGATTACATACCGCCTTCCACGCGCCACTTGCAGCGCATACTCCACACGCTAGTGCGCGCCCAGCCGGGACGGCCCGGCACGCTCCGGGATCCGCTCATGCGACTGGGAGACAACCTCCATCATCGGGGGATCATCCTGATTCTTTCGGATTTTTACGAAGAGCCCGAGAGCGTGATCGGCGCCGTACGTCATCTTAGGGCTCGAGGCCACGACGTGATCGTGTTTCATCTACTCGACCCCGCGGAGCTCGACTTTACGTACGAGAGTGCAGCCAGTTTCCGAGACCTGGAGAGTGGGACCATGGTCCCGATCGTGCCCGATGAACTCGGGGACGAGTATCGTGCTCTCCTCGCCCAGCACACCGCGGAGTTGGAGCGCCTCTTTACCGGGAGCAGGATCGACTACACGGTGCTCGACACGTCGAAGCCTCTCGACTACGCGCTCTTCCGGTACCTTTCGAGTCGGGAACAAATGGCCAGGGTTCGCTGATGAGTTTACTCGCTCCGCTCTTCCTGCTGGGCCTCCTCGGTCTGGCGGTCCCCATCATCGTCCATCTGACCGAAAGACAGCGCCGCAACGTCGTGGATTTCCCCTCCCTGATGTTCCTCAGGAAGATCCCGTTTCGGTCGACCCAGCGCAGAAGGATCCACCACTGGGCCCTGTTGTCGATTCGGGCTCTGGCATTGGCATTACTCGTAGCGGCATTCGCCCGCCCTTTCCTCGCGAACACTGAAGTAGCGATCGGCTCGACCCTCGGGCCCCGCGAAGTCGTCGTCGTCTTGGATCGATCATACTCGCTGGGCTATGGCAACCGCTGGGACCGGGCGAAGAATCAGGCACGACAGGTCTTCCAGGGCCTGGACGCTTCGGATCGCGCGAGCCTCGTGTTCATGGGAAGGGGCGCCGAAGCGCTCCTCCGGGCGACCTCAGACCGGGATCGCCTACTCGCCGCTTTGGACACAGCCAGTTTGAGCGCAGACGGGACCCTCTACGGTCCAGCCTTGAAGCTGGCTCAGACGATCTTGGAAGAGTCCCAATTCCCGAACCGGGAGGCTGTCATCATCAGCGACTTCCAGCGCACCGGGTGGAAAGGCGACGAGGGCGTGACCTTTCCGCCTGGGACGGTGGTGACCCCCGTGCTGATTTCGGATGACGCGACTCCCAATGCCACCGTGGCGTCGGTGACCCTCCGGAGAGATTTCTTCTCCGGCCAGGAACGCATGACAGCAACGGCCCGGGTAGTCCGTCGTGGGGGTGACGCGCCAGCCGACCGAACCATCATGCTCGAGGTGGATGGGCAGGAGGTTCAGACCCAATTCGTGAGGCTCGATCCGACGGGGTCGGCGACAGTCACGTTCGAGCCCTTCACGCTTTCGGATCTCTACACGCGTGGCTCGATCCGGCTCGGCTCTGATGCGCTTGCGCAAGACAATGAGCTCCATTTCGTGCTTTCGCCCGGAAGGGCGATGAGGACACTCGTTTTGGAGGGCGCCACTCCGCGACCCGACGCCAGCCTTTACCTGCGAACCACGCTCGAGATCAGCGAGGAGGAGTCGTTTCAGGTCGACGTCAGACGGTCGACCTCCCTTTCGGCGGCCGACCTCGCGGCGACAGACGTGGTCGTCCTCAATGACACTCGATTCCCACAGGGCGCGACGGCAGATCGCCTGCGCGGATTCGTGGAGGCAGGCGGTGGCCTGTTGCTCGTCCTCGGAGAACGGAGCGCATGGCAAACTGGACTCGATGAGTTTCTTCCAGGACGCTTCGGCCCAGCCCGGGACCACACGAGGGGGGCCGCTCGCCTGGGCTACCTCGACTACACGCATCCGGTTTTCGAGTTGTTCAGTGGACCCCGCAGCGGCGACTTCGCACGCGCGCGGTTCTTCCGGTCGCGGGATCTGGAGATGGGGCCGGAGGGACGAGTGCTCGCCCGCTTCGATGATGGTTCGGTCGCCCTCGCCGAGCGGCGGTTGGGTGAGGGTTATGTGCTCGTGTGGACCAGCACGATGGACGCTTTTTGGAACGATCTGGCGGTGCAGCCGGTATTTCTCCCCTTCATCCACCAGATGATGCGCCACCTAGGTGGGTACCGGGAACGCGTGCCCTGGTTCACGGCCGGTCAGGTCCTCGACCTCGCCGATCCCGAGGGTATGGTGTTCGTCGCGGACCGAGATCGCGAGCTGGCGCCCGACGTGGCACAGGTCGCTCTCACGCCTGGGGGCGGGAGTGTTGCCTTGCCGGCGACGGACGGACCTCGTTTCTTGGAGCTTGAAGAGCAAGGATTTTACGAGATCCGCCCGCCGGGTACGAATCCAGAACGCCCGTTCGCGGTGGCCGTGAACGTGGACGTAACCGAATCGGAGTTGGAGTCCATGGATCCCGCCGAACTCGCGGCGGCCGTGGCTCCTCGGGAGACGAGCGGCGACTTGAGCGCCAGTGGAGAGCTGTTGACGCCCGACTTGCAGGCGAGAAATCAGGAGCGACGCCAGTCCCTTTGGCGCTTGCTGATGGTGGCTGCGCTCGTGCTTCTGCTGGCGGAGACCGCTATTTCGAACTGGATTTCTCGGGCGGCGACCATGAGATTTGAGGATGGGAGGAGTTATGTACAGAGCACCTGATAGGACTCTCCACAACCAGGTCCTCGTCATGGTCCGCCAGATTCGAAGGCGGTGGCGTACTCGTATCGCGATCCGAGGATTTGCGATCGTGTTGGGGGCGGGTCTGGTGGCCTTCCTCTTGTCCGTCTACGGGCTCGAGGTCTCACGTTTCAGCGCGTCCTCCGTCATACTATTCCGCGTGATCCTGTGGGTGGTCTGGGCGGCACTTGTGCTACGGTTCCTCGTGTGGCCTCTAGCGCGGAGGGTTTCCGACGAGCAGGCGGCGCTCTATCTAGAAGAGAACGAGCCCTCCTTGGAGGCCTCGGTGCTAGCAGCCCTCGAAACGCAATCCGGGTCGACCCAGGCCTCCGAAGCCCTGGAAAGGGGGCTCGTCGAGAATGCGCTCGAACGCGCTAGGGACATCGATTTCGGACACAGGATCGAGCAGAAGGGTCTACATCGGACGTCGGGTGCGCTCGCCGCGATAGCATTCGGCTCGCTCATGTTACTGCTGCTGGGACCGGCTCAACTCCGTAACGGGGCGGCAGCCCTCCTCTTCCCGACCCGGGATGCCGGGACGGTGAACCCGTATTCGATTTCCGTGAGCCCCGGCGACATCACGATCGCTCGGGAATCCGATCAACTCGTCACCGCCAACCTCCAAGGCTTCGACACCGAGGACGTGCAGGTTTTCTTCCGCGGTGAGTCGCAGGCCGCGTTCGACCAGCTGTCCATGATCATGGACGGATCGGACGGTTTCGAGCTCCTTCTTCTCAGCCTGGATGAGCACACGGACTATTTCGTTGAGTCCGGCGGCATTCGATCGGCCACTCACCGGATCGAGGTCGCCGATCTCCCGTATGTGGAGCATCTCGAGTTGGAGTATCGCTTTCCCGCATACACAGGGCTCGCTAACCGCACGGTCGAATTCGGCGGCGACATCGCCGCGCTCCGAGAGACCGTGGTGAAGCTTACCGTCTTCCCGACCATGCTCACGCCGGGTGGGCAGCTTCTCATCGACGGCGAGGCGGTGACACTCACGGACGTCGGAGACGGCACGTGGACCGCGAGCCTGACCGTCGAGCGCGAGGGGTATTACGAAGTCGCTCTGGCACGGGCGAGTGGAGAACTGGTTCCGGCCTCTCCGCAATACGTGATCGACGTCCTCAGTGATCAGCCCCCTTCAGTGTCGTTTTCCAAGCCCGGGCGCGATGAGCGCGCGAGTCCGATCGAGGAACTCTACCTCGAAGCGAAAGCCGACGACGA
>Ga0310121_10004100_pt1 | contig 13015 bp, 11 predicted proteins | sample CB27_Tmax_986_MG_FD_203504 | JGI IMG/M metagenome (GOLD analysis project Ga0310121, IMG submission 203504) | Marine microbial communities from Western Arctic Ocean, Canada - CB27_Tmax_986 | ecosystem: Environmental > Aquatic > Marine > Oceanic | place: Canada: Western Arctic Ocean | collected... | reverse complement strand
CCTCCCCGGCGTCTTTGGACTATCCTTCAGAGATGCCTGTGTTCCTGAATCGTGCGGTCGTGCTCGCGGCGCTCGCACTGCTGGTCGGATGCGCCGGACCGATGCCCGAGGTGGACGTGCTGCGGGCGCCAGACGGCGCTTCCATTCCGCAGGTCGTGATCGACGACGCCGGGACGTTGCATCTCGTCTACTACATTGGCTCGATGACCAGCGGCGACCTCTGGCACGTCGCCCGCGAGCGCGATGCGACCGATTGGTCGGCCCCACAGCGAGTCAACAGCGACCCGCATTCCGTCAGCGGGCTTGGCCCGATCGATGGCGGACAGCTCGCCATTGGCCCCGACGGACTGCTGCATGCCACCTGGTTCCACAAGGACCCCACCCGTTTCCACTACTCACGGTCAGACCACACCGGCGCATTCGGGCCACAGCACACGCTGTCGATGAAGGACGAAGGCGGGGTGGAATCGGCCCCCACGGTAACCGTCGATGGCGACGGCAACGTCTACGTCTTCTGGCATGCCGATCCAGTGGAGGACGCTCAGCGTCGGGTGTACATGGCGGTGTCGCGTGAGAACGGCGCTCTGTTCGATTTGCCCCGCGCGGTCAGTCCTGCCGCCGAGGGCGCCTGCGGGTGCTGCGGTCTGCGCACGGTCACGGACGATGCCGATGTCTTGTACGTCTCCTACCGGGGAGCCGGTCAGAACATTCACCGCGGTATGCGGCTGCTGACCAGCACCGATCAGGGCCGCACCTTTACCGACCAGCTGGTCCAGCCGTGGGAGCTCAACGCCTGCCCGATCGCCACCACCACACTGAGCGCCGGGCCGGCCGGCACCCTGGTGGCGTGGGAAACGGATGGTCAGGTCTATTTCGCGGATGTCGATCGTCTCGACGACCCGGTGTCCCCTCCCGGCGAGGCGGACTTCCGCCGTAAGAACGCCACCGTGGCGTCGAACGACCGGGGCGACATCTTGCTCGCGTGGGGCGATGGACCGGGGTGGCAATCCGGCGGCATTCTGCACTGGCAGGTGTTCGACCGCGCGGGTCGACCGCGCGGCGAGGAAGGTCTCGGCTCGAGCCCCATCCCCGCCCGCAGTGTCCCGACCATCGCGGTCCGTCCAGACGGATCGTTTGTGGTGGTGTTCTAGTACTTAAACGGGGCTGCGCCCCGAACCCCACGCGGCCACTCCGCGGGGACCCCGAGTGCCCTACTCCGTGGCCGCGGGGCGCGCATTGTCGCGCGATTTCGCGTTTTCCGCCCCCCCCCCCGGTTCCAGGATGCCAGCAGTGTGCAATGACGGGTACGAGGACGTCCGGTCGGCTAGGCGCAAAGGCGTACGAAGGTCGCGGCATACGTGCAGATCCTGCATACGCGGGACAACGACACCGACGCGTCAGGAACGATGATACGGATCAAGACGAGGGTTGAGAAGGACCGTTTTTCTAGTAATCTAGGACGTCACTTTGGAAATGTCAGGAGGTGTGTCTGTGCAATCGAGTGTGACCCGTTGGCGGGTAGGGTTTTCTGTGCTCGCGCTGTTCACGGTGGTGGTCGTTGGCACAACCACGTTCCAGAGCGCGCCGGCCGCGGCCGAAGCGGAGCTGGCCCGCGACCTCGAGGCGACGTCGCCCGAAGCGGTCGGCATTTCATCCGAGCGGCTCCAGCGTCTTGACGATGGCATGCAAGCGATGGTCGACGACGGGAAGCTGGCCGGTGTCGTCACCATGCTCGCGCGGCACGGCAAGATCGTGCATGCCGATGCGGTCGGCACCCTGGATGTCGGCACGGGCGATGCGGTCGCGCTGGATTCCATCTTCCGCATCTTCTCGATGACGAAACCGGTCGTCGGCGTGGCGATGATGATGCTGCACGAAGAGGGCAAGTTTCAGCTCAATGATCCGGTGTCGAAGTACATTCCCGGATTTGCCAACCTCAAGGTCTACACCGGGGAAAACGCCGACGGGACGATGCAAGTCGAGGACATTGAGCGTGGCCGGCGGATCACCATCCGCGATCTGATGAAACACACCGCCGGGCTGGGCTACGTGTTGAACCCGCGTCACGCGGTGACCAAGGCTTTCCAGGCGAACGGGGTGCTCGATCCCAACGCGTCGCTCCAAACGATGATCGACAAGATGGTGCAGGTGCCGCTGATTGCGCAACCGCAGGCGATGTGGGCCTACAGTTCCTCGGTTGACGTGCAAGGCTATCTCGTTGAGCAGATCGCGGGACAGCCGCTCGGTGATTTCCTGCAGGAGCGGATCTTCGAGCCGCTCGGTATGGTGGACACCGCGTTCTACGTGCCGTCCGACAAGACGGATCGCGTCGCGGCCATGCATGCGCCTGACCGTGGGAACGACGGAGCCCTGTCGGCGTCGTCCACAGGTCGGGGGGCACTACGGACCACACCGCCCGCCGGCCCCTCCGGCGGTGGCGGACTGTATGGGACGGCTCCCGATTACATTCGCTTCGCGCAGATGCTGCTGAATGACGGCGAGTTGAACGGCGTGCGGCTGCTGTCGCCCCGGACCATCGAGTTGATGCGGTCGAATCACCTCACCGACGGCCAGCAGGCCACGTACCGCCGGCCAGGGCAGGGCTGGGGGCTCAATTTCTCGGTCGTCACCGACGGCGCCGCCTCGGGTGAGTCGTGGTCCACCGGCTCCTACTACTGGGTCGGCATTGCCGGCACGTGGTTCTGGGTCGACCCCGAACAGGACCTGACTTTTGTCGGCATGATTCAGCACAGCGGTGGCGCTATCGCCGAGGTGCAGCAGTTGTCGCGCAGCCTCGTCTATCAGGCGATCGTCGGCGACTAGCTGAGCTCGGGGCGAGTTGGCCCGTTTGTCCACGGCAGATCAGGGCCGAGCCTTCAAGGGCTCGGCCCTTTTTTGTGCCCGCGACCGACCGCCAGCCGCGCGAATTGCGCGCCCGACCGACGCTCCGGATGGCAGAAAGCGAGACCGTGGGACCAACCGGTCCGGCTTTCGCCTGTCGTTGACGTACGTCGGACGCTGGCACGACCTCTGCACCGGGATGTCATGGTTTGCCGAGGAGACATCATGACATCAACACATCGTGACACCACTCCGACCCGTCGCTACTACGCTCGACTAGTGCGCACGACATTGAAGATCGACGACGACGTAATCGAAGCGGCCTGGTGCATCGCAGCTGATGAGGGCGTCACCGTCGGCGATGTTATGTCGCGGTTGGCTCGGCGTGGTCTCGAGTCCCGTCCCGAGACGCGTGCGCGCGGCCGCTTCCCGACGTTCGCGGTCTCCCGAGACGCGCCACCGATTACCTTAGACATGGTGAAGCGCGCGCTCGAGGACTAGCGTGGTCGTGGTTCGACGGACGCATCGACGCGGATGGGCCACATGTTCGACCCACGCCTACCGTCCCCACAGCCGTTGCCACCAGCTCGCGTTCGCTGCGGCGGGTGGCTCCGATTCGAGGCCCATCTTCGTGCGGATGGTCTCGAGGTCCCAGCCGGTGAGCGAGGCCAGCGTTTGTGCCTCACGTTCTTCACGGGCCGCGACCGTCCGGAGATATTCCCTGGCCGCCGCGCAGCTCCCGGAGCCCTGCCAGGGCTGCCGCAACACGTATCGTCCCTGGACGTTGCTACGGTCGCCGGTAGCCTGGAATCGAAGGTCGTCGGGGAAGTGTTCCGCGTCGTATCGCACATGGAGCCGCGTGACGAACACGTCCGCCGCGGCTCCTCGTCTGTTTGGGGCCGGCGCGTCATCGACCCAGAACACCCCGAGCTCGCGTAGTTCGGTCCGGCTCAGCGGGTCGGCCGCGCACGGGCCGCACCAGGCCATGTCCCACGCGTACTCCAGGAACACGTCCCGCCGGTTCGCCTCGTCGACCTGCCGGCTGAACATCGCCTGATAGAACGTCGCAAATTCGTCCGGCTGTTTCAGGAAGCCCGGCAGCTCCACGTCGGTCGGGACCTTCACGGCGCGGTAGTTTCGGGTTTCGATGCGCCCGGTGCGGGTGAGCGCGAACACGAACAGGTCCTGTGGTCCGTCGGCGTTCACGGTGCCAAGCCGGATCGGCAACATGAATTTCGGCGACTCAAACGCGATCTGGAGGGGGCGCAGGTAGGTGTAGCCAAGCGCCGTCTGTTCGTCCAGGTTGACCCGAGCCACGAAGAAACGCATGCCCTGCCTGATGTAGCTGCCCAACACCTCGGTGGCACCGGCCGGAATCTGGTAGCCCTCCTCCTGCAGCCAGGTTTGGAGCCCTCCGCTCTGCTCCGCTGACAGGATGACGATGTCGTACTCGCCGATGGAATAGCTCGCTTCAATCGTGACGCCCAGCGACCACAGCCGGTTCTGCGAGCCCTGTCGAACCGGCGCCTGGTCGGCGCTGGCTCGCGCCGACTCCATGACGATCGGCCGACACGGACCGGGGTCGTGATACTCGACCAGTCGAGGCGCCGTGTAGGCGTCTAGATGGTCGAGCACCGCCTGGTCACCGACATGGATCTGGTCACGAGTCAACAACGTTGGGACCGGAATGACCATCGCGAATTCGCGCGGGTCGCCATGGAAGTCGTTGGCCATCGTGACCACAGTGCGGTCACCGTCTCGCACCAGGACGACCTTGGAAGCGCGGTTGAAGAGCGTGATGTCCGCCTTCGAGACGTAGAAGCCGCAGAATGCGAGCGCGGCGGGCGTCGTCGCCATCCAAGCGACCAGGGTGAGTATTCCGAGACGAGCGGCGCGGTTGAGCGTCATGAGGTGTCCTTTCTGTGGAAGCGGAGATGTCCAGGCGGTCGAGCCGTCTCGGGTGACGATGGCTCGTGTGCCGGCGTCGTGGGGGGGGCGGGAGCGGGGAGCCGACCCGGTCGTGAGATGACGGCTCGTCCCCCGCGGTCCGGGACGACCAGCCGAATCGCGGGCCGGGGAGCAGCTGATTGATGACGACGGTCAGCGGCGCGGCGGCCGCCAGTGACCACAACAATCCGTTCGGTCGATGCAGGCCGAACTCCACCAGCGGGCCACCACTGGCAACGAGCGCGGCGAAACAGATACGTCCCGCGCGCGCATTGGGTGTGGTCTTGGGGTCAGAGATCATGAGAAACGCAAAGAGCAGCAGGCCCCCGCTCTGGAGATGGAACCAGGGGATGGAGAGTGGGTCGCCAAGCCACACGGCGCGGCCCACGACCAGCAGGCCGTACGCGGCGAGAAACGCGTAGGTCACATCGGCGCGCTCGGCTCGGTGCACCACCAGCCCGCCCAGCCTCGCCAGCAGGCAGGCCGCGACCGCCAGACTGCCCCATTGGCCGGGCGAGACCCAGACTTCGCCGGTCGCCGCCAGCATGACGACCAGACCGAAGTTCGTGGGGTTGAACAGATGCCGGCCGTCGACGCGACACACGAACTTGCTCGCGATGGTGACGAGGGCGGCGACCAGCACGAGCTCGGGCCGATCGGTGCGGAGCAGGAGACAGAGCGAGAGCCCCGAGATCCCGGCGCTCAGCGGGTTGAACCGTGGTAAGGCCCAGACACGCGTGCACAGATACTGTGCGGCGAGACAGGCGCACATCGTCAGTCCGACGCGGGCCGGAGATACGTCGAAATCGAGCTGCCCAACGCCGTAGAGCAGCAGGACGGAGAGCACGCCGATCTGATAAAGTCGCGGGTCCTGGCGCGGCGCCGGTCCGGACGGTGCGGGTTGAGAGCGGGTCATTCTTTGCCTCCTCCTTTCTGAGAACGCACCGTCGCCATCTTCTTGCGCGCCGACCCGAACGTTTCTTTGTTAGGAATCGCGATGCCCCCGTCCTTTACTCGCTTCTCGGCCACGGTTCGGCCCGAAGGTGCGTTCACGGTGCTCGCAGTGGCGCGGCGTCTGAGCGCGGCCGGCAAAGACGTCATCGAGCTCGAGATCGGAGACAGTCCGTTTCCCTCACCAGGCTGCGCCGTCGAGGCCGGTATTCAGGCCATTCGCGATGGCCGCACCAGGTATGGGCCGTCGGCCGGGCTGCCGGAGTTTCGCGCGGCGGCCGCCGCCTACGTCAATGCAGAGCACGGCCTCTCGGTGTCGGCGGAGAACGTGGTGGCGGGACCGGGCGCCAAGACGTTCGAGCAGCTGTTCTGCGAAGCGTTTCTCGAGCCTGATGACGGCGTGCTCGTGTTCAGTCCCTACTTCCCGACGTATCCAGCGAACATCGCGCGGCGCGGGGCACGCATGGTCTTGTCAAACCTGCGTGCTTCGCGGGCGTTTCGACCCGACCTCGATGACGTCCGCCGATTCCTCCAGGAGGATCCGAGGCCGAAAGGAATCTTCCTCAACAGCCCGCACAACCCGACTGGGGGGGTGATTACGGAGGAGGACCTGCAGGGGCTGGCCGACCTGATTCGCGGTCGCGACATCGCGGTGTTCAGCGACGAACCGTATGACTGCATGGTGTGGGACGGCCGGCATCAGTCCCTGCTCGCGCAGCCAGGCATGTTGGACCAGACGGTCGCGGCCTATACCTTCAGCAAGTCGTTCAGCATGAGCGGATGGCGACTGGGGTACGCGGTGTCGAGCCCCGACACGGTGAACGTCTTTGACTTACTGACCAACACGGCGTTGTCGTGTGTGCCGCCGTTCACCCAGGCGGCGGGGATTGCCGCGCTGCAGGATGGCCGGCAGTACCGCGACGGACGGATGCAGGAGTTCCACCGTAAAGTGCAGCTACTGGTGGCCGGGCTGAACGCGGTGGAGGGCGTCAGCTGTTTGACACCCGGGGGGACGTTCTATGTGTTCCCGTCTGTCGCGGCCATCTGTAATCGCGACGCGATCACGTCGCACGGGCTCGCGATGTATCTGCTGGAAGGGGCGGACGACGCCCTCGGGGTCGCCTGTCTCGGCGGCGAGTGTTTTGGCGAGGCCGGCGGTGGCTTTCTCCGCCTGAGCTGCGCGCAGCCGGATGATCGGCTGACGGTCGCCGTGGCGTTTCTCGCCGACGCGATGACCAGACGGGGTCGGATCGCGGCGTACCTGGACACGCACCCCGAATACCGTCTGGCCACGCCGTACGCTACTTCGTGAACATGTCGCCCAACCCACCGAAACCACCGGCCAGGTCTCCGAGGCCGCCACCACCGCCGTCGCCACCGGCCAGCAGTTTGTCGAGCGGGCCGGCCAGCGCTGGCGCTTTCGACTTCAAATGGTTGAGGATCACGCTCACCGCCAGCTGCGCCTTGTCTGACGGCAAGCCGACCTTTTGTGCCACCAGGTTCACGATTTCGTCGATTGCATTCCCTCCGTGTTCTGTCCCCGGTCCGAGCACGACCCTGGGCCCGAGGCCACGCGATCATACTTGGCCGCCTGCGGTGAAAGCCCCGCTGGTTGCGACCGATGCTGAATCCGGTCAACCGGCGTTGTTCATCAGTCGAATACGGCCGGTAATTTCCTGTGCGGTTCCAGCGCCTTCAGCACGTACTCGACGTTGTGTGTGACTGGCGCTGTCCCCGAAAGCGTCAGCGTGGCCCATCGCCGTGTCGGCCGCACGTATCGTTCGAACATTGGCCGCACGTCGCGCGCGAACTGGGTCCGGCTGTCCTCCGGCCGTCGACCGCGTTCGCGACGGTCGCGCGCCACGCGCCGGTCGACCGCCGTCTGGTCGTCTACGTCGAGAAACACCGACGTATCAATGAGCGCCCGGATGCCTGCGTGGCAGAGCAGCAGCAACCCTTCCGCGATTACGAGCGGTCGGGGCTCGACGGGCAGGCTCCCACGTTGACGGGTGTGGCTGCCGAAGTCGTAGATCGGCCGGTCTATCCGGTCTCCGCCTCGCAGCGTCCGCACGTCCGCTTCGAACAGTTCCCAGTCGAGGGCGTCGGGAACGTCGAAGTTCTGGTGCCGTCTCGCGTCCGGGTTCAGGTGCGACAGGTCGTGATAGTAGGCGTCCAGCGGAAGGACCACTGCCTCATCGACGGGGACGGCGCCAAGCAGCGCCTGGGCCAGCGTCGTCTTGCCCGACCCGGAGCCACCGGTGATGCCGACCACGTGGGGCGCGTTCCCGGGCATGCCGCCACCATACAGCATCGGCGAGGAGCTGCCGGATGCGCTCGGCCAGTCGTTCGTTGTAAGGCATGAAGAGAGCCAGGATACCGTGGTCGCCACCAGATCGAAAGACGTTGGGAGGGTGCTCTCCGAACCTGATACGATGCCGTGCCGAGGGAGGGCTCGATGATGATGAGACGACAGATTTTGATGGCAGCGGCGGTCGTGTTGCTTGCCGCCGGTCTCGTGACGGCCGGTCAAGCGTCGTCGGTGGATGCCAGCGACGCGAGCGCGTTCATGGGTACGTGGGTCTTGACGATGGAGACGCCGCGGGGCACGAACGAACAGACGGTGGCGGTCAGAGACGAGGGTGGCAAGGTCGCGGCCCCGCTCGAAGGCGGCCGCGGCGGGGCCATCGACATCACCGATGTGGCCAAGGACGGTGACAGTCTCGTTCTCAGCTTCGGACGTAACTTTCAAGGCAACGATATCGACGTCGTGCTGACACTCAGCCTCGATGGCGACACGATGCACGCGACGCAGGACATCAACGACGGCATGTTCAGCATGACCGGGTCGGGAAAGAAACAGTAGCGAGGGCGCGGCAATGCGCGGGGGGCGGGGCGTAGTCCCATCCAGGGGATGGCGTCCTAAATTGGCTCCAGCTGTTGCGCTGCGACCCAGCCGACCGTGCCGTCTTCGAGCACGATTTCGACCCACTCGTCCGACCGACGGCCCATGCGCACTTTGGCGCCTTCATGCACCGCGAAGATCCGGAGCGCGCTGTCATCCGAGGGCGCGCTCTGGACGTCGGCCTCCGTGGCCATCACGACCGCTTCCTGTGCGGCGCCGATTCCCAGTTCTCGGACCGCGAGGTTGACCCCGAAGACGATCGTCACCGCTGCCGCGACGATGGTTGCACGGCGGGCCCACATCGCGATCCGTGTTCCCGGTGTGAGGACCACCAGGATGACCGCGGTGGTCGCGGTGAGATAGGCCAAGGCGACGACCCAGGCCAGCGCCGTCAGCCCTAGCAGGCCGACCCACCATCGGACCGCGCGGAACAGCCAGAACTCAGGCAACGGGGTGATCTCGTCGGCCGTCTGTTGCCGCGCCAGGTCCAGATTCGCCAGCAGGTCGTCGTCACCCGGCATCAGACGACGTGCGCGTTCGTAGTACAGAATTGCCGGACCGATTTCCCCTCGCTTGAAGTAGGTGTTGCCGAGGTTGTAGTACAGGTCTCCGCTCTCGAGCCCCGCCTCGAGAATGCGCGCATAGCTGGCCAGCGCGCCATCGAAGTCGCCGTCCTGATACCGCTGGTTGCCCTCGTCGAAAAAGGCGTCCTGGCCGGCCACGGTCCCGCCGGCCAGCAGTCCCAGGCAGAGCGCGCTGATGAGGGTGAGGATGGGTCTCGCGATCATGACAAGGCCTGGTCAAGCGTGGTCATCGCCTGCCCGGCGCGGGTGAGCATCTCCTGCATCGCAGCCGAGTCTGGTTCGGTCGGCGCGAATCGTTGTCGGTCGCAGTCTTCGAGACAGGTCAGGTAGGGCGCGATGACGTCGTTGGCGACCCCGCGCGATGTCAAGTGCGACCGGATCTCGTCCCGCACCAGCCCGGCCTCCGCGAGGTTCAGCTTATCTCCGAGGAACCCGTGCAAGGCCCGTCCTATTTCGGCATGGAAGTCGCGGTGCTGCGCCGGCGAGCACAGCGACTCGGCCTTGGCGAGACGTTGCTTGGCGACTCGAGACGCGCGTCGGCGTCGGGCGTAGGCGACGTCTCCGCGCAGCCGGTCCTGATGGCGTCGAGTCACCACGGCGCCCGCCATCGCCAGCAACGGCGTCAGCAGTACCGTCCAGAACCAGGCGCTTCGAAACAGCGACGCGCCGATGGGACGAAACGTGGGTACTGCGATTCGGATAAATCGGATGTCTTGCTGCGCGTCGATGCTAGTGCGTCGGCGAGCGCCCGGGCCCGATGGCGCGTCGATCGCATCACCGGTGATGCGCAGGTTGATCGGGGCCGATGTCGCCACGGCGTAGGCATCCATGTCAGGGTTAAAATATGCCAGCTCGACCGGCGGAATGGAGACGTCACCCGGTGCGCGCGGCACCACCACGTACTCGAACACCTTTCGGCCTCGTACCCCCTCGCCGGACGGTTCCACCCGCTCGGTGACATTGGGCGGATAGACCTCGAAGTCTGCGGGGAAGCCCAGTTCCGGCGCGACCACGGTTCTGATATTGCCGGTGCCGGTGACCACGAGCCGGAAAGTCAGCGCGTCGTTGGTGTTGACGTCCGTTCGGTCGATCGACGTCGAGACGTCGAACTGTCCGACCAGCCCGGTGAACGCCGGCGGCTGTCCGGCCGGCAGCGTCAGCACGTCGATATCGACGGCATCGGACGCGACCACGACCGGTCGGCTACGGCCGCGGCCGAAAAACGGGTCGTCGAAGAATCCTCGCGAGCGGCGCTGCACGCGCACTTGGGCCTCGATGGTCAACGGGTCCAGGGTCTTGCGGCCCGCGCTGGTGGGGAACAGAGCCACCCGCCGAATCACCGAGCTGGCGTACTGGACGCCGTCACGAATGATCTGCTCGACGCCCGCCTGTGGGACCGTCAGTTCTTCGGCCCAGAAACCGGCGGTGCTCGGTTGTTGCGCGAGGTTGTACCCGTCAACATTGACCCGGGTGAAGATCCGATATTCGACCGTGACCGGCTGGTTGACGTAGACCGTATCCTGGCTCGGGGTGGCGGTGATGAACAGGTCGTCTGGTGCGCCGCCGCCGTCGGTTCCGCCGGATCGTCTCGTGGCCGCAGGTGCGTTGGTGACCTGGATCGTCAGCGGCTCGGTGGTAAGCGTCTGCCCCGACGCGGGCACGGTGATCGGTCCGATGTCGAACGTGCCCACCGCGGTGGCTTGAAACTGATACTGGATGGTGAGTGTCACCGACGTGCGGCCGTTTGCCATCTGCATCGAGGTCGATGTGCCTGACCCCAGATAGGCCGCGAACGCGGTCAGATCCGGCAACGTCGGGTCCGCGTCGAGCTGCTGGGTGCCGGCGATCTCCACGTTCAACACGAACTGCTGGCTGAGTCCCACCTCGTTCTGACTCAGGTAGGCCCGCGCCGTCTGGGCCAGACCGGATGCCGGGAGGCAAAGGAGGCCCAGCATCGCCAGTGCCAGCCGCGTGGGCAGTCGACGAGCGAACGTCACCAAGGCCTCCGGGGGGGGCGTACGGGCGCCGTTGTCCGGCGCCGGCGTTGAATCTCACCGGGGTCTTCGTTGATGGCCTGCAGCAGCCGTTCGGCTTCTTCGCGACTCAACTCGCCAGGTTGAGGCTGTGGTTCACCCGGTTCCGGCTGCTCCTGCGGTTGATCCTCCTGGCCCGGCTGCGGTGCCGACTGGTTGTCCGGTTCCTCCTGGTCATTCGGCTGTTCCCGCTCAGACGACTCATCTTGTTGTCCGTCCCCATCTTGTTGATCGTCCGAGTTCTCGTCTTGCTCAGACTCCTGGTCCTGGTTCTCCTGCTCTTGTTGCTGTTCCTGCAACTGTTCGAGCGCCACCTCCAGGTTGTGCTTGGCGTCGGCGTCCGCGGGATTTCGTCGCAACGCCTCCTTGTAGGCGTCGAGAGCCGGTTCGAGCTGTTGTTGGTTATAGAGCGCGTTGCCGAGGTTGTACCAGGCACGCGCATCGACGGAGGGGTCGCCGCTCTCGGCCGCCTGCTGATACGCCTCCATCGCCCGCTGGAACTCGTCGGTCCGATACAGCGCGTTCCCGTCGTTGAACGGGGCGATCGGCGAATCGGGCGCCTCCCGCAACGCTTCGAGATACTGCTCGTGGGCCTCTTCGAAACGGCCCTCGTCGTACAGACGATTGCCGGAGGCAACCGCGTCGCGGCCCGGTTGCGCCGAGACGCTCTCGGGCAGCGCGAGAACCACGAGGCACCCGACGCACACGCACGTCTCGTAGCGGGTCACTTGAACCTCCCCGTCCAGCCGGCGTGGACACGCCGCCGATCCGGCACCAAGACCTCGGCCATCAACAACGCTAGCGCCAGACCGAGGAACAGTTGGTATTGCTCGTCGAACAGCGTGACTTGTTCGCTCTCGAATTCCTGCCCGTCGCCCCCGGCCAGCTCCTCGGCCAGCAACGCCAGTTCGGTGCCGCCCGCCGAGGCGCGGTAGTAGACGCCGCCGGTTCGTGCCGCCATCGAGCGCAGTGTGGCCTCGTCGAGGCGGGTGGTGACCACCGAGCCGGCGTCGTCACGCTTGAAGCCCTGGGCCCGGCCGGCGGCGTCCAGATCGGGGATCGGGACCCCGTCCGTTGACCCGATACCCACGGTGTAGATGACGACGCCCTCGTCCGCGGCGCGCTCGATGGCGTCGTCCACCTCGCCTTCATGATCCTCGCCATCGGTGATGACCACCAGCACTCGGTGACGCCGGTCGGTCGAGGCGAATGCGTCGAGGGCGACCGAGACCGCTAGTCCCAGGTTGGTGCCCTGCACGGACATGATCTCCGGATCCATCGCGTTCAAGAAGAGGCGAGCCGCGCCATAGTCGAGCGTCAACGGGCTCTGCACGAACGCTTCGCCGGCAAATCCCACCAGTCCGACCCGGTCACCATCGAGCCGGTCGATCAGGTCGGCGATGGCGAACTTGGCCTTCTCGAGCCGGTTCGGAGCCATGTCCTCCGCCACCATGGAGGCGGAGAGATCCAGCGCGATGAGCACGTCACGCCCCTCACGTCGAACCGTCTCGATTCGGCTCCCAAATTGTGGACGGGCCAACGCCGTCACGAGCAGCCCGATCGCACTTAACAGCAAGATGGTCTTGGCCAGTTGTCCCCGGCGGCTGAGGGTGGCCGTCAGCCGTTCCAGCAAGTGTCGGTCTGCCAGCCGCTCCATGTCACGCTGCTTCCGTGTGTGCGCCCACCAGGCCAGCGCCATGCAGGCCGGCACCAGCACATAGGCGAACAACATCTCACTCTCGGCGAATCGGAACATG